>OGNY01001713.1_pt1 | contig 13195 bp, 9 predicted proteins | sample 1573551 | NCBI WGS metagenome assembly OGNY01 (sample SAMEA2581885, study PRJEB24529) | metagenome | biome: Human gut stool | place: China | collected 2011
TGAGCGGGCAGTAGGTGGCTATGGGGCTTTCAAAATTATGGATTAACGACAGGTTGCCCTCCTCGGCGAATTCCCAGCGGTTCTCCGCAGCCAGCGCTTCGAGCACGTCCTGCTGCGTGGCCGAGGTGTAGAAGTCCGCCTTCCCGTAGGCGCGCTGGGCGACCACGTTCAGCTCTCCGAGCGCCTCCTTGTACTGTTTCCTGTAATAGTACAGCTCGGCACGGAACATATAGTACTGCGCATACCGGTAGAGGATCAGGTCGTCGTCGTAGAGCAGCGTTCCCGAAGACCAGTCGCCCGTGAACTTGTTGGGCCATCCGACCTTTTCGTACATGTCGCTCACGCCCGTGCGCTCCATATAGGTCACGTCGCTGCGCTGGTCGTTGTTCTGCTCCTTGTTTCGTTTCAGTTCGCCGATGAATTCGTCCGCATAACAGAACCACTGGTTGCTCGATACCGGCACGCCGCCCTCGACGTTGCGGTAGGAGGCCTTGACCTGCGTCGAGCCCCAGATGAAACGCTGGATGTAGCTGGCCGAATGCACCTCGTTCGTCGCATCGACATGCAGCGCGAAGGCGATCTCCTTGTTGGCCTTGTTCTTCACGTCGAACACATCGGCGAACTTGCCGAGCAGCGGCGTGCGCGTAACGGCGTCGAGCGCCTCCCCGGCCATCGTCAGGTAGGAATCGCCGCCTTTCTGTGCGGCGTACATCCACAGCGCGAAGTCGGCCTTCAGCATGTTGATGTTGTCCACCGTGGCATAATAGCAGCCCTGGGCGTTGGAAGTGATGTGCGTGAGCGCGCTTTCGATGTCCTGCGCCACCTGGGCGTAGACCTCGGTCCTGGGCGAACGCGAAGGGTAGATCTCCCGCCCGGTGCTCTCGGTGGGCGTCAGGATGACGGGTGCGTCGCCCCATACGCGGGCGATCCAGTAGTAGACGTATGCCCGGACGAAATAGGCGTTCCCGAGGCAGTAGCTGCGCGTCTGGTCGGACATTTCGACCGACGGCGCGTACTTTATCACCGAGTTGCACTGATTGATACAGGTGTAGAGGTTCGTCCAGCTTACCGACGACGTGCCTCCGTTGAGCAGGCTGTGCAGTACTTCCAGCATGTCCGAGTCCATCAGCGAACGGTTCGTGCCGCGGTCCCACATGGCGGGCCCGACGCGCAGTTCGCCCCAGAAGAACTGGTTCGTGTAATTCTGCCGGAAGGCGTTGCGCAATTCGAAATAGATACCCGTCGTCGCGCCCGTGACATCGCTTTCGTCCACCCACATGTTCGTCGTGTTGAGCTGGTCGGAGTTGACGATATCGAGCTCGCACCCCGCCATCGCCATCGAGGCGGCGCCTATCGCTGCAATATATAGCTTATGGAATTTCATATTCGTATATTCGATTTAGTTGTTGAGAATCATCCCGTTCAGAACGTGGCCTTCAGGCTGAACATCACCTTGCGCGTGGGCGGGTAAATGTTATAATCGGCCGAGCTGGTGTTCACCGCGCTGTACATGCCCGTGCTCGATCCCGAGGAGGCCACCGCCGACTCGGGCGACACGCCCTTGACCTTCGTCCAGTATACCAGCGTGTTGCCCGATACCGAGACCGTCAGGTTGCCCAGCCCGAGCTTGCCGATCCACCGCTTGGGAAAGCTGTACGACAGCGTCACGTCGCGCAGGCAGAGGTAATCGCCCTTCTGCACGTTGATGTCCGAGATGCGCGAATAGTTCTTGTTGCCGCCATCGGCGTCGTTGGCCGACAGGCGCGCCAGCTTGGTGTTGTCGCCCGGCTTCTGCCAGCAGTCGTTCGCATCGTAGATGAGGTTCCAGTTGCAGTTGCCCATCGAGGTTTGCAGGCCGCGCGTATACATGTAGTTGTAGACCGAGTGCCCCAGCGCATAGTCGACGTAGACCGACAGCGAGAGGTTCCTGTACTTGAAGGTATTGTTCATACCGCCGGTGGAGTGGGGCGTCACGTACCCCAGCAGGAACATGTCCTCGTCGTTGATCTGCTCGCTGCCGTCCGCCGTACGCGCCGACCCGGCACGGTTGAGCCATTCGTAGTCGCCGATGTCCTTGCGGCCGGCGATAGAACGGCCGTCCGAACGGCGGATGCCGTGCGAATTGACGTCGTACAGCGCCGCGTCAGCCTGCGCCTCGGTTTCGATGATGTAGGCGGTCTTGTAGCCGTAGATGCGCCCCATGCGTTCGCCGACGGCCGTGCCGCCGAAACGGAATCCCGTCTCCGACATCGTGTACCCGCCGATACGCCATGCATCCTTGCCGTCGACGTCCTTGTACCTGTACTCGTCGGGGAGCGACAACACCTTGTTCATGTTGAACGAGTAGGTGAAGTCGGTCGTCCAGGTGAAGTTCTTGCTCTGGATGTTCACCGTCGAGAGTTCCACCTCGGCGCCGTAGAAGCGTACCGAACCGACGTTCTGCCGGGCCGAGCCGTAACCCGACGTATCGGGCAGCGTGACGCTGAAGAGCAGGTCGGTGGTCTTCTTGTTGTAATAGTCGGCCATCAGGCGGATGCGGTCGTTGAAGAATCCCATGTCGACGCCGATGTCCAGCTGGTGGGTGGTCTCCCATTTGAGCCTCATGTTGGGCAGCGCCGTGGGCAGGATGGCGCTCGCACCGTTGTAGATCGACGTTGCGCCGAACCCTCCGTAGGCATCGTAAAGGCCGATGTAGTTGTTACCCGTCAGGCCGTACGAGGCGCGTATCTTGAAGCTGTTAAAATTGCGCACGTTCCAGAATTTCTCCTCCGAGACCACCCAACCGGCCGACGCCGCAGGGAAATATCCCCAGCGGTTTCCCTCGGCGAATTTCGACGAGCCGTCGGCGCGGAACGTGAACATGAAGAGGTACTTCTTCTTGTAGTCATAGTTCAGACGCCCGAAATAGGAGGAGAGCTCCTCGTTGGTGTTGGTGTCCGCCCAGCCCGTGGCGTCCGTCCCTGCGGCCAGCGTCGGCACCTTGTCCGAATCGGCGCCCGTGACCGTCAGCGAAAGGCCGTTGACCGTGTTTTTCATGTAGTCGAACCCGACCGTGCCCTCGATCGTATGATCCTGCGCGAAGGTCTTGCGGTAGTTCAGGTAGCCCTGCGTGCTGAAGCGGTTGGTCTGCCCCCACTTCTCGTAGGTGCGGCGCTGGTTGGAGATTGCGTTGCCCGCCAGGCGCTGGTTGTCGATCCTGTAATAGTTGTGGTTGGCAACCTGCATCACGGCGCGCAGCCCGTCGACGATTTCCCATTCGAGGTTGAAATTGGCCGTCATGCGGCGTGCCGTGTAGTTGCTCGTATAGTAACGGTCGAACCATGCGGCCGAGATGGTCGTGTTGTTGGTTCCCTGGGCGGGCGTGCCGTCGTCCAGGTAGTCGCGGTGCGTGGCGGGCATGAACATGCCGCGGCCCACGGTCGTCCAGTAGGTGGCGATACCCGACGAGGGGAGCGTGTTGCCCTTCGTTTCCGAGTAGTCGAACACGGTCGTCGCCTTCAGGTTCCTGAGTATCTTGAACGAGGTGTTGCCGTGGAAGGTGAAACGCGAGAAATCGGTGTTGATTCCGATGCCGCCGTCCTTCGTATAGCCGGCCGACGCGGCATACTGCACCTTGTCGTTGCCGCCGTTCACGCCGACGTAGTAGTTCATCCAGTACGAGTCGTCGAACCATTGCTTCTGCTGGTCGTTGTCCTGGTAGGCGATCAGTTTCGAGTGGTCGATGGGGTCGACCATCACCTTCCAGCCTGCGGGGACATCGGCCGGCGTATCCACGAATTTGGGCGTCCACACCGAATTGTCGCCGTTGCCGATGCCGGCGGAGTTGGCGCCCGTCAGGATGCCCGAGCCGTAGGCGTAGGTCGAAGGGTATTCGTTCAGCATCGTGCGCATCGTGCGCAGGTAGTCGCCGCCGTTCATCAGGTCGAACCTCACGGCAGGCGAAGTCCATGCGGCCTGCGCCTCGAATGTCACCTGCGGGCCCCGTGCCATGCTGCCCTTCTTGGTCGTGATGAGGATTACACCGTTCGAGGCGCGGGCGCCGTAGATACCCGCCGAAGCGGCGTCCTTCAGCACCTCGATCGACTCGATATCGTTGGGGTTCAGGCCGGTCATTTCACGGTTCACGCCGTCGATGATGATGATCGGGGCGTTCGACTGGTTGATCGACGAACCGCCGCGGATCAGGAACACGGGGTCGGAACCCGGCTGGTTGTCGGCCGACGATACGCGCACGCCGCCGACACGTCCCTTCAGGGCATCGCCGATGGAGTTGACCGGTGCGCCGGCGAGTTTCTCGCCGTCCACCTTCGAAACTGCGGCCGTGATCGTGCGGCGCGACTGCGTGCCGTAGCCGATCACCACCACGTCGTCCACCATCAGCGCATCCTCTTCGAGCACAACGTCGATCACCGAGCGGGTACCTACGGGCACCTCCTGTTTCTTGTAGCCTATGAAGCTGAATTCGAGCGTCGCATCGGGGCCCGCCTGGATCGAATAGCGGCCGTCGGCCCCGGATGTCGCGCCGGTTGCGGTTCCCTTCACGATGACGGTGGCGCCGATCACCGGTTCGCCCTTCGCATCCCTGACCGCACCCGTTACGAGGTTGCCCTGCGCCTGCGCGTCCATCCCGCACAACACCAGAGCAATTATACATACACTTTTCAAAAGTGTCGTAAGGACTCTTTTCATAATAGGTTTCTTTCAGTTAAGTAATTAATGATTTGCCGGGCTATTTCTCCCCGAAGGTGATGCCCGACGACGAGCCCCCGTCCTGGAAGCCGACCGCCAGTTCCGCATAGTTCGTCCCGGTGAGTGCCGTGCCGTTCACCGAACCGCCTGCGGCGCTGTCCTCCACGCTTTTCTTGTTCCAGCCCACGAGCGCCCCCGCATGCAGCGCACATGCCACCGCGCCGAAATTCCTGCATCCGGACACGGCGCCCACGTCGTTGCGCCCGATGATGCCCCCGGCCGCCAGCAGCGCCGAAGTGCCCTCGACAGTGGCCTGTACCGCACCGTTGTTGACATTGCCCGTGACGGCCGACTTGTCCTTGGTATTGTAGTCGTAGCCGACGATGCCGCCCGCATAGGAGCTCTTGCCCGCCTGGGCATTGTGCATCCAGACCGCACCGTCGTTGGTGTTGTTGGTCGCATTGCCCGACTTGATGATGCCCGCGATGCCTCCGGCGCCGATATTGGCGTTGCTGGAATTTACCGTCGCCCAGACCTTGCCGCTGTTCGTGCAGCCGTTGGTCACCGCCGTGCCGTCCGTGCCGTCGTAGAAACCCACGATGCCGCCTGCGGCCTCCCAGTTGTTGGCCGTCGCCGTATAGGCCAGGGTGATGTCGCCGCTGTTCGAACAGTCGTCTATCGTGCTGGCGTTGTGCGTACCGACGATACCGCCGATGCGGGTCACCTGCAGTTTGTCGGAGCTGACGGCCGCCCTGTTGGCACATCCCGTGACCTTCGCCCCGCTGTACGTCTGCCCCGCGATGCCGCCGACGTGGAGCGTGCGAAGAATCTTCTCCGTACGGAACTGGATTGGATGCGCCGCCAGCCGCAGGCACGGGGCACGAAAGCGAAGTACCGTATCGATGCCTTTTATGAGCTGGAAAAGAAAGCGAAGCAACAACGGGATACCGGAAAGGTGAACTTGGACGTAAAGGCTTCTTACATTGGTTCGAAGATTTTCGAGGCGGTGAATGTAAGCAAACGTTTCGGTGACTTGAAGATTACGGAGGATTTCAACTATATTTTCGCCCGTTACGAGAAGATGGGTATTGTCGGGAATAACGGTACGGGCAAATCTACCTTTATCAAGATGCTGATGGGGGAGGTGGCTCCTGATAGCGGCCATTTCGATGTGGGCGAGACCGTTCGCTTTGGCTATTATAGTCAAGAGGGCTTGAAGTTCGATGAGCAAATGAAAGTGATCGACGTGGTGCAGGCGATCGCCGAATACGTGGATTTGGGTAACGGACAGAAGATGGGAGTGTCCCAGTTCTTGAACTATTTCCTGTTCACGCCGGAGAAACAGCATAATTACGTTTATAAATTGAGCGGTGGCGAGAAGCGTCGTCTCTATTTATGTACGGTATTGATGCGTAGCCCGAACTTTTTGGTGCTCGATGAGCCGACCAATGATTTGGATATAGTGACCTTGAACGTATTGGAGGAATACCTTCGTAACTTCAAGGGGTGCGCTATCGTCGTTTCCCACGACCGTTACTTTATGGATAAGGTGGTAGATCACCTGCTGGTTTTCCGGGGTAACGCCGATATCAAGGATTTCCCCGGCAACTATACGCAGTACCGGGATTGGAAAGACGTGCAAGACCAACTGGAAAAAGAGGCGGAGGCTGCTTTGCAAGCGAGACAAAACCCGGCTCCGGAGAAACCGTCTCGTCCTGTCAATGAGCAAAAGAAAAAACTCACTTTCAAGGAACGGAAAGAGTTCGAGGCCCTAGAGGAGGAGATACCGGCTTTGGAGGCGGAGAAGGCGGAGTTGGAGACCGCTATGAGCAGTGGTACTTTGTCTACGGACGAGCTTATGGCTAAATCTCAACGGATCACCCAAGTCATGGAAGAGATCGACGAGAAAACGATGCGCTGGCTGGAGTTGAGTGAGCTGGCATAAGTAATAATGAGGAATGAGCGAGACTAAACCTGTACTTTGGAACCGGAATTTCGTCCAATGTTGTATCTCTTACTTCTTGATGAATTTCGCCTTTTATATGTTGATGCCTACCATGCCGGTCTATCTGGTAGAGGAATTGGGCATCAGCACGTCCGAGGTGGGGATGGTCTTGTCTAGCTATACGATCGGGTTGCTGTGCGTGCGCCCGTTCTCGGGATATCTGGTGGATTGTTTCTCCCGCAAACCGTTATATGTATTCGCCTTCACGATATTCGCCTGTTTGTTTGCCGGTTATTGGTTTGCTATGACAGTCTATACGATCATGGCGGTTCGTTTCATCCAAGGCGGGTTTATGGGACTGACCTCAGTCTCTGGCAATACGATTACGATAGACGTGATCCCTTCCAAGCGAAGAGGAGAGGGCATGGGCTTTTACGGATTGACGATCAATCTCGCCATGTCTTTGGCTCCTTTGGTGGCGGTCGGGCTGTACGATCGGCATGGTTTCTTCTGGATCATAGGGGTCGCTTTGGTGATCGCGTTGGTCGGGATCGGCTCCGTCGGGCTGATCCGTTATCCGAAACGGGAGAAAGTGCCTCGTCCGGCCTTCTCGTTGGATCGTTTTATCTTGGTAAAAGCGCTTCCTGCGGCCTTGGCCTATTTGCTGGTCGCTATACCTTATGGGATGTTGCTCTCGTTCGTGGTATTATATGGTAAAGAGATCGAGGTGCCGAACCCAGGCTATTTCTTTATATGTATGGCGATCGGTGTAGGGACGGCCCGTTTGATTTCCGGGCGGTTGGTGGACCATGGCAAGATCCATGTCGTGTCCATCGTATCCTTGGTTTCTTTAGCGATCTCGTTTTCCGTGTTCGCTACCGTACATACATCATTTGTCTTTTTCGCTTGCGCCTTGGCGATCGGTATCGGTTTTGGCGTGAGTGTACCGGCTTTTCAATGTCTTTTCGTGAATGTCGCTCCGCACCATATGCGCGGTACGGCCACTTCTACCTACTTGACCTCTTTCGATTTCGGGATGGGGATCGGGATGCTGTCCGCCGGCTTTATCGCTACCCATACCAATCTGGCTACCGCCTACGGAGTCGGGGCGGTTTGTTGCCTTCTTTCCTTATTCGTCTATATCCGCTTGGTAAAAGCCTCGTACGAGAGGAATAAGCTGATTTCTTGATCCGCTTGATTCCCGGTTTCGTCTAAACCTACGGCGTACTTCGTCGATTCTTCCTTTTCTAGCGGGAAACCTCACCCTATATTTGTATCAAAGATCACAGAGAAATAGGTTTTTAAGGTTTAACAAATGAAAGGAATAGGTAGTATGAAACGTTTAGTAATGGCTATGTCAGCCTTGTTGGTAAGTGTGACAATGAGTTTTGCGCAGGAATCGAGCTTACATAAAGAACCGTTTGTAGTCAATGTGGGCCAATTGGTAAGCTATCTGGAATTACGTCCTAGCCAGATTAATGAGGTAGGGATGATCAACGATTATTTTAGGGAAAAGCAAAGCGAGGGCTTGAGGGGAAGCCATAAAATGCGGGATAAACGGATGCGGCAAGCCGTATTTGGCAACTTAAAGTTGATGAAAAAGGCGTTAAGCACCGATCAATATCGGAAATACGTGGCTTTGATCAACGTAACGAACAATAATAACCGGATGATGAGCGGGCTTTCCTTCCCCGATGTTTATCTAGCCGATAAATAAGTAAAGGATAGATGTAAAGTATCAAGCTATTGCATAAAAAGTATCTTGTGACTGTATCTATTCTATAAACCACGTCGTGGTCTGTATAGATCATGTCGTGGTTTTTATAGACCACGCTGTGGTTTGTATAATCCACGACGGAGATTATAGAATAGATACGGTATCGTATAAGAATACAGCTAGGCTTGTATAAGAATATATCTAGGCTTTTGTTTGTTTATAAACGGTGTCTATGATGAAATAGATAGTGTTTATCGTAATATGTGTTACAAAATGATTGCTATATGCCTTGATATATATCAATAACGTCAATTGTTTGCAAAAATTAACCGTATTGAAGAACAATGTTATAAAACATACTGTTATATTTGCAGTAACAAAAAGAGAAAGATAGAAGATGCGGAAACGCCGCATTTATTAGTTAAGGTCTTAGTTTAGGTTTAAATTTTAGGTATTATGAGACGTTTAGGTATGATGGTAGTCGCTTTAATGATGGTAGCGACAATGAGCTTCGCTCAAAAGGTTAGTGATTCAAAGAGTATGAGTTTCGATAAGCTAAGCAGATATTTGCAGCTTGACGCAAACCAGATCGCTGAGGTGTCAGAGATTAATACTTACTTCGAGAATCAATTAGGTCAACCCCTGTCTGCGGAAGCGCTTTGCAATAACGCAAGACCGGAAGAAACTCGCAACGCATTGTTGTGTAATTTGAAACTGATGAAACGTGCATTGACTAAAGATCAATATCGTAAATATGTAGCGTTGATTAATGTGACTCGCGCTAATCAGGAAGATAAGGTTTCTAATCCGCTTTTGGACAGCTATTTGGCTGAGAAGTAATTAAGCCAATGTGATTGGGCTATGTGTTTTTAAGGTTTTTGTTTAGGTTTAACAATTTAAGGTTTTTAGGTATTATGAAACGTTTTGGAATGGCAGTCGCAGCCTTATTGATGTGTGCGACAATGAGCTTCGCTCATAAACCGAGTTTGAGTAGAGAACCGTTTGTGGTAAGTACAGAGAAGTTAGCGAACTATTTGCAATTGACTCCGAGCCAGTTGGACGAGGTAGCTAACATCAACGAATATTTCATCGAGATGCAGAATGCGAGCGTAAAAGCTAGCGCTAAATTGCAGGATAAGAAAATGTATCAAGCGGTTTACGGTAACTTGAAGTTGATGAAGAAGGCTTTGAGCCCGGATCAATATCGTAAGTATGTTACTTTATTGAACATCACGAACAATAACAACCGTACGCTGGGTGTTAATACGTTCCCGGAAGTGTACTTAGCGGATAACGCAAGTAAGTAATTTATACTATATAAGAGTGTGTCCCCCACTATTTCCTGTCAAAAGGTAAATAGTGGGGATACTTTTTTTTAAGGCTCGCGTATAAATCGAAGAAGATTGTGTAAGTTTGCGGCGTTTTACAAATAACGCTTAATTCGAGTCATGACAACACAACAACTTTTAGTCCCTTCTAATGCTACTTTGAAGAGAAATGTAATGGACTACTCCTTAATCGTGGTAGGTTCATTTTTGCAGGCACTTAGTTACGTGCTTTTCCTAGCGCCTTACAAAATCGTACCGGGAGGTGTGTATGGTATCTCTATCGTAATCCACTATGTGACGAAAGATTTGTTCCCGTTCTTCCCGGATGGTTTGCCGATGGGTGCGACGGCGCTTTGCTTCAATATCCCGTTGATGATTTTGGCGATGAAAAAGATCGGATTGTCTTCCGGCCCGAAGACGATCGTTACTTTCTTGCTGATCTCTATATTTACCGACTCATTATCTTATTTCCTTACCGATCCATTGGTGGAGAACGATGCCTTTATCGCCGCCTTTTACGGTGGAGCTATTTTAGGATTGGGTGTGACTTGTATTTTCCGGGCGCAAAGTACAAGTGCCGGTACGGATGTGCTGGCGCGTGTAATAGCTAACGACTCCAACTTGAAGGTCAGCAATATGATCATCGTATTGGATTCCGCGGTCGTATTGTTGGGCTTGATCGTATTTAAGGATTGGGCGGTACCTTTGTATTCTTGGTTTACTATTTTCGTATATGGAAAAATCGTGGAGATGTTCCAGACGGAGAATCCGAACCGTGCCGTCTTCATTGTCTCTCGTAAGACACAGGAGTTGAAGACCTTGATAGTCGATAAAATGGGTATGAGGGGTACTTTTATTCACGGTAAGGGAATGTATCAGGGAAATGAGACTGAGATTATATTCACGATCGCTGAACGAAAAGATATGCCCCGCTTGAAAGATGAGGTGAAAGAGATCGATCCGAATGCCTTTGTTTCTACGATGCACGCTAGCAAGGATTCGCCACGGCCGGGTATTTAATAGAATTAAGAATTATTCCGTATATTTGTGGGTAGGCTAATATTAATATCGGTTTTGAATGATGGATAGAAGAGGTTTTTTGAAGAATGCTACGCTTGTGAGCGCTGCTTGTTTGATGGATTTCAGGGAGGCTTTGGCGTGGGGCGCTAAGGATGCTGAAGTAGGAAAAGCATGGAAAGGATGGAAAAAGGGGCAGTTCCAGATTCATCTGATTTATACCGGGGTGTCGGAATCGATGTTCTTGATTTTCCCCGACGGTACAACGATGCTGCTTGATTGTGGTGATCATAATGCGGTTGGGCGCGGTAAATTGGCTGTGCCGGTGCTTCCCAATCCCGATCGGCATGCCGGGGAGTGGATCTCACGCTATGTCCGGAGAGTGAACCCTCAGAAGGATTATGTTGATTATATGATGTTGACGCACTATCATTCAGATCACGGTGGCAACAATAAATTCTACGCTCGTAAGGAGACGAGGGATGGTAAGGATTACTACCTAAGTGGATTCTCTCAGGCTGCCGAGTACCTTACGTTTGGCAAGGCTTTTGACCGTTGCTGGCCCGACTACAACGATCCTCTTCCTTTGACCCAGGAGGCAGCCGATGCTTTTGAGCACATGAAGGATTTTTACGACTATATGTTGGCTCATAAGAAGATGGAGATTGAGAAGTTCTGTCTTGGCGAAACCAACCAGATCGCCATGAAGAAAGACGCTACGGCATATCCGGGATTCTCGGTAAGAAATATCTGTGCCAACGGCCGCATTGCCGATAAGGAAGGGAATATACGTGACCTCTATGCGGAGCGCAAGAAATCCAATCCGGTTAAGTTCAGTGAAAACGGAATGAGCCTGGGCATGATCTTTACCTACGGCGATTTCAAATTCTATACGGCGGGAGACTTCTCTGATGGCTGGGAGTTGCCTAATGGAAAGAGATTCGAGATAGAGGATGCGATAGCCGACGTGGTTGAGCCGGTGAGTGTGGCGAAAATCAATCACCACGGACACATGTCAATGACTGATAAGCTCGTGGCTGCGTTGCGTCCGCGTGTTGTTGTCAACAACGTGTGGGATCAGCTTCATACACTGCCTTCGGTCATGGAGCGTTTTTATAACCGGAATCTTTATCCCGGCGAGCGCATCGTGTGTCCTACCGTGTTCCCTGCAGAACGTCGTGCCGAGGATGCCGGACAGCCGTGGCTTGATATACTTAACCCCTCGTCGTTTGATGCCGGTCATGTGATTGTCAATGTCGAGGAGGGAGGTAAGGACTATTCGGTTACTTACCTCACTGCCAATGATGAGTCGATGACTGTAAAGAGCGTGATGCGGTTCAAGTCATAAACGGCTTGAATTTGGTGTCAACTGTCAACTAAAATGCCTATCTTTGCATCATAAAAACGAATAAATATAGAATAATAATGCCCAACATCTCACAAAGAGGAGTCGAAATGCCCGCTTCCCCGATCCGGAAGCTGGCTCCATTGGCCGATGCTGCCAAACAGAGAGGAGTTCATGTGTATCACCTGAATATCGGTCAGCCCGACCTTCCCACTCCGCGAGCGGCACTCGATGCGATCCGTAATGTCGATCGTACGGTGTTGGAATATAGCCCTAGTCAGGGATATCGCAGTTATCGCGAGAAGTTGGTTGGATATTATAAAAAGTATGATATTAATCTTACGGCTGACGATATTATCATCACTACCGGTGGTTCGGAGGCTGTTTTGTTTGCCTTCTTGAGTTGCTTGAATCCGGGTGATGAGATTATCGTACCGGAACCTGCTTATGCCAATTATATGGCATTCGCTATCTCGGCAGGAGCCGTGATCCGGACAGTGACGACTACGATAGAGGAAGGATTTTCTCTTCCGAAAGTGGAAAAATTCGAGGAGTTGATCAATGAGCGTACCAAAGCGATCCTGATCTGTAACCCGAACAATCCTACGGGTTATTTGTATACGCGTCGTGAGATGAATCAAATCCGGGATATCGTAAAGAAATATGATCTTTATCTTTTCTCGGATGAGGTATACCGGGAGTTTATCTATACCGGTTCCCCGTATATCTCGGCTTGTCATCTGGAAGGTATCGAGCAGAACGTGGTATTGATCGATTCTGTCTCCAAACGCTATTCGGAATGCGGTATCCGTATCGGTGCGTTGATTACGAAAAATGCCGAGGTGCGTAGTGCCGTCATGAAGTTCTGCCAAGCTCGTTTAAGCCCGCCTTTGATCGGACAGATCGCTGCCGAGGCTTCTTTGGATGCTTCCGAGGAGTATGCCCGTGAGACTTATGACGAGTATGTGGAACGGCGTAAATGCTTGATCGATGGCTTGAACCGTATTCCCGGCGTTTATTCTCCCATACCGATGGGCGCTTTCTATACGGTGGCTAAACTTCCGGTGGATGATGCCGATAAGTTCTGCGCTTGGTGTCTGGAAGAGTTTGAATACGAGGGTCAGACGGTCATGATGGCACCGGCGTCGGGTTTT
>OGNY01001717.1_pt1 | contig 13175 bp, 8 predicted proteins | sample 1573551 | NCBI WGS metagenome assembly OGNY01 (sample SAMEA2581885, study PRJEB24529) | metagenome | biome: Human gut stool | place: China | collected 2011
GGGCATTTGCTGCGCTGCGAACCACGCCGTCACTTCTTCAGCGGATTTGCACGCCGCCAATTCATCCGAGAGCACCGGCGTGCAGTACATGTCGTTCACCGTGCCATCGCTGATCCAAAAGCTCATCATCGGCAGCGCATCCGCGTACAGAGCGATATACATGCCCATTTCAGGCTCGCCGTCCGGCTTGGGATACTGCGTCGAGCGCGCCATTTGGTTCAGCATTTGCTTGCCATATGTGTCCTGCTGCTCCGTCAAAATGCGCTGCGGCATCAGCTGAATCACCCTGCGCTGCTCCGGCGTATCGGTGTAATCCGGGTTATCGCCGATGAAGCCTGCCAGCAGCGTTTCGCCCGTGACATAGTAGACGGCAGATGGCATCGTACGGTTTCCCGCGCGCAGGCGATTGACAATCTTCTGTTCCTCGGTGATAGCGGCGTCCGTGTCGCCCACCAAATCGGCCACAATGCGGTCGCTGCGCAGGAGGATATCCACGCGCTGGCACAGTTCCAGCATATGGCTGATGTTCGTGTTGTTATCCGTCGTTTCTTCCGCTGTCGCCATACCGCTGAGCATCATCAGCAGGGCAAGCAGAATTGCAAGCATCTTCTTCATGGGGTTCTTCCTTTCTTTGCAGCTGTTTCCGTCATTCCTGCGGCGCGTACACGCTGCGCATCACCACCGCGCCGTTCATTGCCTGCCACGCCACCACAATGGGCGTACCCGTCCTCGGTCGCAGATAGAGCAAACCGCTCGCATCGTGCGCGTCGCAGGGGTACAGCGCAATCGCCAGTATGTCGAGGAACTTGGTCTCCGTCTTGCCGCACTGCTGCATCTGCGCTTCAAACGCCGTCATCTGCGACGCATCGTAGTCGAGTATGCTGATTTGCACCGCCGTCTCCGCCGTATTCCACGGGACAATGCCCTCCTGCTCGCCGCTCAGCGCCGCCCAGTGCTGCATCTCCTGCGCCGATTGCAGTGCAAGCTGCCGGATGGTGTCCTCGTCCGGCTGATGCGGTTCCAATTCCGCCAATGCCACCGCGCGGGACATGTCAACTTCCTCAAATTCGCCTGCGTAGAATTCGCTCAGCTTGTCCGTTGTCAGCTCGGTCGCCTGATGCGCCACCGGAATCGCCGTCAGGCACACACAGCCGTTTTCCGCGAACCAGCGCACCAGTACTGCGCCATGCTCGCCGTAAGACAGCAGCAGCAGTCCCATTTCCGGCGCATTCCCGGCGTAAAGCAAGTTCGCGGCGGCACTCGTTTCCTGCGCGTCCATCCCGAATTCCGGGGATACCGCGAACGTGCGCTCTACAATCCGCAGATAGGCGTTTTCCGTCTCGTCCGTCGCATCCGTGTCCGCACTGGCATCCATCATCATCAGCGCAAAAAACAGCACCGACGCCGACTTGTCCGTGCCGTTGACGCTGATGAACGCCTGCCGGGGCATTCCACGGTCAATCGGCTGCGGCGTTTCTGTACATGCCACCTCTGTAATATTGAGCGTGTCCTCAAACAGCCGCCCTCGCTCCTGCGCATCCATCTGCCGCACAAGTTCTATTGCGCGCCCGACCAGCTCGTACTCCCAAGCGTCATCCGCCGCATCCTCCGCCGTCGCCATGCCCAGCATCAGCAGCATCAGCGCCAGCAGCATAGAAATCCATCGTTTCATCATCATGCCTCCTATTCCGTTCAAACTTTTCTTTCCTATCAACGTCATTTTGCCATATTTGCGCAAGTTTTGTCAAGCGAACAGGCCCTTTTCTAATGCAATTCTCATCCTAATATGCAAAAAGCCCTGCTTCCATGTTGGAAACAGGGCTGGTAGTGTATATTAGTTGCCGCGGCGCTTCATGAACGAAGGTACGCCGTTGGCATCCGTCGTCGGGCGCTTGGGCTGCTGCGGCTGCACAGAAGGCATCGGGCCGGTTGCACCGCCCGCGTACTGCTGCACAGGCTGCATATTGCCAGTGTAGCCCTGCTGCGCGTAATCCAGCTGCTGGGGCTGATTTCCAAACAGCTGCGGCTGACCATACGCCGGCTGCTGCGGCTGCGCGGGCTGCTGGGGCGAATAATACGCGGGTTGTGCCGGCTGCTGCGTCATCGGCGCTTGCGGAACGCCCATGGTCGGATGGCTGCTGTAGCTGTCGCTGCTGGTGTAGGACGGCGTGTACCCGCCCGTCGCACCGTAGTTGCCGGGCGTATAGCTGCCGGTCGCACCGGTCGCGCCGTAATTGCTGCCATAGAGGCGATCGCGGTTGATATCGCGTGCCGACTTGACCGGCTCACGCGGCGGGAACGGCGTTTTCTCAAAGCCCGTCGCAATCACGGTGATGCGCACCTTGTCGCCCATGGACTCGTCGATGCCCGCGCCGAAGATGATGTTCGCATCGGGATCGGCTTCCTCCATGACGAGGTTTGCCGCTTCGTTGATATCAATGATGGAAATATCCTTGCCGCCGGTGATGTTGATCAGCACCGCGCGCGCACCGCTGATGGACGTCTCCAGCATCGGGCTGGAAATGGCGTTCTTAGCGGCGTCAATCATCTTGTTCTCGCCTTCGCCGTAGCCGATGCCCATATGCGCCATGCCGCCGGATTCCATGACGGTCTTGACGTCCGCGAAGTCAAGGTTGATCAGCGCAGGCACAGCAATCAGGTCGCTGATACCCTGGATGCCCTGATGCAGCACCTCGTCCGCAATGCCGAACGCCTCAACCATGCTCGTTCCCTTGCTGACGACCTGCAAGAGCCGGTCATTCGGGATGACAACGAGCGTATCGACGCGCTGCTTGAGGTCAGAGATGCCCGCTTCCGCATTGCGCATCCGCTGCTTGCCCTCAAAGGCGAAAGGCTTGGTCACAACCGCGATGGTCAGTGCGCCCTGTTCGCGGGCAATTTCCGCCACGACCGGCGCGCAGCCCGTGCCCGTGCCGCCGCCCATGCCCGCGGTGACAAACACCAGGTCAGCCCCCTTGAGTGCACCCGCGATTTCCTCGCGGGATTCCTCTGCGCTGCGGCGGCCGACTTCCGGCACCGCGCCTGCGCCCAGACCCTTGGTGACTTTCTCACCAATCTGGATTTTCGTCTGCGCGCCGGACATCTGCAAAGCCTGCATGTCGGTATTGATGGCGATGAACTCCACGCCGCGCAAGCCGGATTCGACCATGCGGTTGACCGCGTTGCCGCCGCCGCCGCCGCATCCCACGACCTTGATGGAAGCATAATTGCTGGTCAATTGGTCATTCTGAATTTCAATCACGTTGCATCCCCCTGACTCATATGCTCATATGGTATCTTGCCCTGTATGCCGCGTTTTCTTGCAATCAGTAGCCCATCAGCCAGCGGAATGCACGGCTGAACAGCCCCTTTGCACCGCCTTCTGGTGCTTTCTGCTCTTCCTGCGTCGTCACGACAAGAATGGTCAACCCGACGGCGCTGGAGAAAACATGGCTGGTCATTTTGTTGTTGGTGCGCTGGGCCTCCCGGATGATTCGGTGGAGTTTGCCCGCAAGGAAGTCCTTGCCTCCCTTGTTGAGAATCAAGCCGCCGCCGGTCAGATAGACGTTCGACCACTTGCCGAGCTTCACGCCGCCTTCTTCCAGCGCTTTGTTGATGGCCTCCGCGATTTCCTCCACTTTCGCTTCGATAATCGGGGTCACTTCGTCGCGCCGGACAGTGCGGGCGGGTTCATCCTCCGTCGCAGGAATGACATACGTTTCATCCTGATTCGTGCTGTTGAAGCTGTACGTCTGCTTAATTTTTTCCTCCACGAACGGGAATGGAATATTCAGCTGCTCCGCAATGTCCGCCGAAATATGACCGCCGCCAATGTCGAGGCACTTGTGGAAAATCAGCGCGTCGCCCTCCATCACCATCACATCGGTGCACAGATAGCCAATATCGATGAGCATTGCCGTCTTGTCGCGCTCATCTTGGCTCAGGGCATATGTCGCTTCCCCGGCGACGGTGGAGTAGAACTCGCGGGGCTCAATATCCATATCGCGCAGGCGGTAGGTGATATCATCAATGAAATACTTGTCCGCCGTCACCAGCGCAATCATGGCGGACAGTTCGCGACCCTTGATACCCACGGGCGACAGTGTCTTTTTGCCGTCATCCACGCGGAACCACGCGGGCGCGGAATGAATGATGCGGTCGCCGCCGGATTCTTCCGCCAGCTTGAAGCAAGCGCGGACATCCTGCGCTGTAACATGCGGATCAGGCCCGGTTAGCGACACATGCACTTCCTTGACAATCACGCGTGTAAACATGCCCGGCACACCGACATTCAGCTCATGAATGCGGCAGTTGCCGGTTTTCTGCGCCTGATCAATGGCAGTGCGAATCACATCCCGAATCTCATCGGGGTTGTTCCAGCCATCCTGCAAATATCCGCTGTACGGCACAGCGCCGGAGCCAACGATATCACAGCGTTCGCCATTGCTCTGCGCGACCATCGTGACGATTTTGCTGGTTCCAAAGTCAATCGTCGGTACCGTAATCTTCATGAACTCTCATACCCCCTGTTTCCCGGTCTGGTCGTTCTGCCGGACGGCTGAAGCCGGGAAAATTGCGGTTCTGACACCCCTGTACCTTGGTTTCTGCCAGCCTGTCAGCAGACGGCTTTTCCCCCGCCAGACAGGCGCAGTCACCTATCCAATATACCATTTTTCATTATAAGCCTTTTTTCTCTGGAATGCAAGTGCTTTCGGGCGTTTTGAATGTTTTTCGCCGTCATTTTTATCCGATTTTCATGTTTTGCGGTGCTGATGATGATTGTATTACACCGTCGGCGGCGCATAAACCGGATTCACCGCGTCCGTCAGCGTCAGTGTGCCGCCCGTTTTGCCCATTGCCGAAAGCTCCGTGCGGACGATAAGGAACGCCCGCAGCTTCTCATGCAGCAGCGATGAATCCCCCAGCACAATTTCCATGCCGTCCATCGTCTGCATCCGTATTCTGTCCAGCGAGCTGACATCTAATACGGCAATCTGGTCAAGTCCGCCCATGACGGTCAGCTGCAGCAGCACCTCGGTCACAGCGTCCATCTGCTTCTGCTGATTGGCAATCAGTTTCTGCCCGATGATCGTCTTTTTGACGCTTAAGCCCTGCACGCGCACCAGCTCCGGATGCGATTCGTTCGCGTTCTGCACCGTGCGCAGGACGTAGCCGTGCGCGTCAGTAATTACGCCGATGCCCGATGTGGTCAGGAACGTGACCTCCTGCCGCTCCTTAACCTCGATACAAATCGTGTCGAAGGATTCCAGAGACACCATCCGGCAAATCAGATACGGATTCTGTTCGATGCGATTGGAGATTTCTTTCTCATTAATCAACGACGACTGCCCAAGTTTCAGTTTGGACAGGCGGATGATTTCCTCCGCGCTGATGCGCACGTTGCCAGTCACCTTGATGTTGCGGACTGTCAGCACACCCCCGAACAGGAACGCGACAAAGAGAATGGCAAGCGCAAGCGGCACGATTGCTTTCCACACCCGCCGCGTGCGGTGGTGGCGCTTCTGCGTTTCCTCCGAGTAGCTGTCCGTGTCCAGCACAGGCGGATGGCTCCACACTGACGCTTCCGGCGGGGGACTCTGCGGCGGCTCACCCAAATCAGGGGGCGCAGAAGCTGATTCTGCGTCCCGAAACGGCTGATTCCAGAAGGGGTTTGTCGCCCGGTACAGATCCGGCGAGCGTTCCTGACGCAGTTCCGGCGACTGTTCCGGTTCCTCAAACGGGTTTTCTGCTGTCGGATGCTGTGTGCGCCGTCTGCCGCCCGGCGGTGTGCCCGGCTGCCAGTTGTCCTGTGTCACGGGGGTCATTCCTCCTTCCGTGCTGCCCTGATTATGCGTTCGCATGTACGCGGCGGATATCCGCGCCCAAACAGGTCAGCTGTGTCTCAAAATGCTCATAGCCGCGGTCGATGAGCTCCGCGCTGTCCACCTGCGTTTCGCCCTGTGCCTTTAGTCCCGCCAGCGTCAACGCCGCACCGCCGCGCAGATCGCGCGCTGTCACCCGTGCGCCGTACAGTTCCGGGACACCGCGGACAACCGCCGTTCGTCCGCTGCATAGGATGCGCGCACCCATGCGGTTCAAGTCCCCCGCGTGGGTAAATCGGTTCTCAAACACGTTTTCCACAACCACGCCCGTCCCCTCGGACACGGACAGCAGCGCCAGCATCTGCACCTGCATATCCGTTGGAAATCCGGGATACGGCTGCGTCTGCAGCTGTGCAAACGCTGTCAAACGCTCCGGCGCAGTCAGAATAACGCGTTTTTCTTCCTCGCGCACATCGCAGCCCATTTCGCGCAGCTTCGCATTCACCGCCAGCAGCGCCTGAACCGGGGCGCGAGTCAGCTCAATGATGCCGCCTGTAATTGCCCCCGCCGCCAGCAGCGTTCCGGCGACAATGCGGTCGGGCATGGGCGTCCATCGCGTGCTGTGCAGGTGCTTCACGCCCTCAATCGTCATAACCGCGCTGCCCGCGCCGCGGACGCTTCCGCCCATTGCGTTGATGAAGTTCGCCAAATCGACGATTTCCGGTTCGCGCGCCGCGTTGTGGATAACAGAAATTCCCGGCAGCAGCACCGCCGCCATCAGGATATTCTCCGTCGCGCCGACGCTGGGGTAATCCAGATGAACCTCGCCGCTGTGCATATTGCCGCCGTCGCAGTGAATCACGCCGCCTTCCTCGTGAATCACCACGCCCAGACTGCGCAGGCCTGACAGGTGCAAATCAATGGGGCGCAGTCCGATTTCGCAGCCGCCGGGATATGTAACCGTCGCCTGCCGGAAGCGCGAGAGAATCGGCCCAAGCAGGAAGATAGACGAGCGAATCTGCTTGGACAGCGCATCCGGCATTTCCGTGCGGTTCAACCCGCCCGCGTCGAGCGTCAGCGTGTGTCCGTCACGGCGAATCCGGCAGCCCAGCATCGCCAGGATGTCCGTCATCTTCCGCACGTCGGAAATCATCGGCACGCCCTGCAGCACCACCGTTTCCTCCGTCAGCACCGAAGCCGCGAGAATGGGCAGCGCCGCGTTCTTCGCGCCATCGACGCGCATCGTACCCTCCAGCTTTCTTCCGCCCCGCACAACAAACGCTTCCATCCGCGTCCACCTCCTGTGCTTCAGCCTATGCCGGAAAACAGGCGCTGTGCCAATTTCACAGTTCAAATAGCTGATTCACGGGAAATATTGAGCAGGATGCCGATGGCTGCCATCGTGATGGAAATCGACGTACCGCCGGCGGAGAAGAACGGCAGGGGCAGCCCCGTCGTTGGCAGAATGCCCACAACCACGCCCATGTTGAGGAACGCCTGCACGCTGATGCTGCTGGTAATTCCTGCCGCCAGCAGCGTTCCGAACTTATCCGGGCAGCGCATGGCGATTCGCATCCCCCGCAGCATCAGCGCCACGAACAGCGCCACCACAATCAGGCAGCCCAGCAGCCCGAAATCCTCCCCCACGATGGCAAAGATGAAATCGCTCTCCGGGTACGGCAGATAGGCATACTTCTGCCGCCCCATGCCCAGCCCCATGCCGAAAATGCCGCCCGACCCGAACGCAATCAGCGACTGGCTGAGCTGATAGCCCTCATCGCTCATCATGGAAAAGGGATTGCGAAAGGACAGCAGACGCCGCCGCCGATACGGCTCCGACCATGCGTAGAATGCGCCCACGCCCAGCCCGCCGACGAGCATCAGCAGAATATGCCGCCACTTCGCGCCCGCCATGATGATGAGAATCAGGCTGACGATGAGGATTGACCCCGCGGTGGACAGGTTCGGCTGCTCCAGAATCAGCAGGAATACAACTCCCGGCACGACCAAGACCGGCACAATGCCCGTGAAGAGACGGCGGATGCGCTCGCCGCGGTAGGTCAGCGTCGTCGCCATATACAGCACCACGGCGAATTTCGCGATTTCTGACGGCTGGAAGGACAATCCACCCAGCGACAGCCACCGCCGCGAACCGTTGATGTACACGCCAACGCCCGGTATGATGACCAGCACCAGCAGCACCGCGGACAATGCCAATCCGCCCACCACGACATACGGATGCTGCCAGCAGCGGTACGGAATGCGGCTGGTGACGATGCACGCCGCCGTGCCCAGCCCGATGCCCAGCAATTGCTTGAGCACCTCGCTGTACGGGCTGCGCGTGGACGTGCCGGTATAGAACGTCGCGGAAAATAGAACCAGCAATCCCGCGAGCAGCAGCATGATGAGGATGATCACCAGCGTACCGTCCACGGGATTGCGTCTTTTCAGCGGTATTGCGGTCTGTCGCTTTTGTGCGCTTTTTGCCTGAAGCATGTCTGCTCCTTTCTCAGCGCACAGGGATGGGATTATTTCAGTTCGCGCACAAGCTCCTTGAAGATGCGCCCGCGGCTCTCATAGTCCGAGAACATGTCAAACGACGCGCACGCCGGGGACAGCAGTACATTCCACCCGTCGGAAGAAAGCGCGCGGCACTGGTCGATGGCGTCTTTGAGCGTCCCTGCGCGGTGCAGGTGCGTGTAGCCGTTTTCGCGGCAGGTGCGCTCAATCTGGTCGGCGGTTGCGCCAATCAGCACGGCCTCCTTGATGTAGGGCGATGCCAGCATTTCCTGCACCATCGGGGTGAAATCGCAATGCTTGTCATAGCCGCCGAGGATGATGGCGGTCGGGCGCGTCATGGTCTGAATCGCCTTGATGGTGCTGTCCACGTTCGTGCCCTTGCTGTCATTGATGTAGCGAACGCCGTCCAGCTCGCGGACGAACTCGATGCGGTGCTCCACGCCTTGGAACGTCCGCAGGGTGTGGGCAATCACGTCCGGCTTCACGCCCATCGCGACCGCAATGCAGCACGCCGCCAGCGCGTTTTCGAGGTTGTGCGGGCCGGGAATGAACACGTCCTTCGCCGGGCAAATCGTCTCTTCCGCACCGTGGAAGCGCACGACGATTTCGCCATCCCGGACGAACGCGCCTTGCTCCACTTCCCGCTTGCGGCTGAACAGCATCACCTGCGCCTTCACCTGCCCAATCAGCGGTGCAAGTGCCGGGTCGTCCGCGTTGAACACGGCGACGTCCTCTGCCGTCATGTTCTGGCACTGCCGCATCTTCATCGCCGTGTAGACTTCCATCGTGCCGTGGCGATTGAGATGGTCTTCGGTAATATTGAGCAGCGCCGCCGCCTTCGGGTGGAAAGTCTCCGCCGTCTCCATCTGGAAGGAGGAGACTTCGCAGACGAACAGGTCGCCGTCCTGACTGTCGAGACCTGCCGCGCTGTACGGATAGCCGATGTTGCCCACGACATGCGTCGTGCGTCCGGCGTTGCGGAAGATTTCGCCCAGCAGCGTGACGGTCGTCGTCTTGCCGTTCGTGCCGGTAATCGCCACCATTTCGCCAGAGGACAGCTGATACGCCATTTCCAGCTCGCCGGTGACGTATACGCCCATTTTCTTCGCCTTCAAGACGAACGGCGCGTTGTCCGGCACGACGGGGCTGATGACCATTGCGTCGATGCCGTCCAAGCATTCCATCGCCGGGCAGCCCAGACGACGTTCCAGCGGCAGATTTTCCAGCGGCTTCAGGCTGTCTCCCAGCTGTTCCGCCGCCTTGCTGTCATTGATGATAACGTGCGCGCCTGCCTTGCACAGCAGCTGTGCCGCCGCAATCCCGCTGCGCGCCATACCGACCACCAGCACGCGCTTGCCCGCGTATTTTTCCGTATTGCGCATGATTTTTCGCTCTCCTTACACGATGACCGAAATAACCGCCAGCGCCGTCAGCACCAGCGTCACCACGGTGTACATCAGCACGATTTGCGTTTCCTTCATGCCGCACTTCTCAAAATGATGGTGCAGCGGCGACATTTTGAACAGCCGCCGGGGTGTCCCGTAGATTTTACGGGTCGCCTTATAATAGTAGCGCTGCAAAATGACGCTCACGCTGGACATGCAGCAGGTGAAGCCAATCAGCAGCAGCAGGACGCTGGACCCCCAGAAAGAGGGGAGAATTGCATCCTCGCGTTCTTCGTACAGCATATCGGCCAGATAGCGGGTCACAGGCATGGAGAAAAAGCTGGTGACAGTCAGCGAGGACAGCAGCGTATAGGTGACCATACACACCAGCAAGTCCTGCTGGGTACGCTCGGCCCCGGCCCAGCTGCACAGCAACAGAATACCAAGCTGCAGCGCAATACCCAGCAGCATCGGTCCGGTGCAGATGATGCCGGCATAGCCGTAGGCGCGCAGCCATGCAAACAAACCCTTGCGCCGAAATAACTTTTTTAATTCAAATCCGATTCCTGCCATTTGTTACTCCAAATGAAAATGCTCTGCAGTTGCCTGGTACATCTTCCGATAGTTGTCTAACATTTGTTCGTGATGAAAATATCGGTCTACGCGCTGCTGACCGATGCGCCCCATTTCTTCCCGACGGGCACGGCTGGCACACATCCGCTCCATGGCATCTGCCAGACCCTGCCGGTACATGGGCGGCACACAGTACCCCGCTACACCCAGATCATCGCCGGGCGCGCCTTCCAGCAGTTCCCGACAGCAGCCCACTTCAGTCGTCACGCAGGGGCGGCGTGCAGCCATGGATTCCAGTACGGAAAGTGGCTGACCTTCCGAGATACTGGTCAGGATAGTAAAGTCCAGCTTTTGCATGTACTGCACCACGTCCACACGGCCGGTAAAGATCAGATTGTCCAGCCGGAGCTGCTTCACCAGGGCATAACACTCCTGCGCATAGTCCTCATCGTCCACGCCGCCCATGATGTGCAGGCGAACCTGCGGAACCCGGGAGGAAAGCTCAAAGAAGGCGTAGATCATGGTTTTGATATCCTTGATAGGGGCCAGACGCACTACAGCGCCAATATCGACCCAACCGTCCTCAGGCTTGAGCGGGATGTCGCAAAAGCGCTGATACTGCACGCCATTGGGGATAACGATGCATTTGCTGCCATCACAGCCCATTTCGATCTGAGTACGGCGGGCGTTATAGAACAGACTGCTTACCCGGAACGCTCTGCGGTAGATATCCTCGGACAACATATAAAAGAAGCGGATCCAACGGCTTTTGAAAGAGGGAACGACCCAGTCGGCACGGATGATCTCTTCTTCGCGCTCGCGCGTATAGATGCCGTGCTCTGTCAGAAGCACCGGCGCATGGTTCATGCTGCCGCCCAGACAGGCCAACAGGCCGCCATATCCGGTGGAGATCGCATGATAGATCTGCGCTTTTGGCACGCGTCCGGTCAGCAGGTACAACACCGGCAGCAGCATGGAGCGCATGGTGTGAAAAGCGTCAGCATAGGGGACATAGGGATATTCCTCCAAGCAGATATCGGTAAACAGTTTCATAAACTCCCGGCTCTGCAAAAAGGAGAGAGGATGCACCTTTTTCTGCTGAAACAGCCGGAACAGCACGTCCCAGTCCGGCGTTCCGAGCCGCAGTAATTCCCGCAAGGCAGTACGCTCTTCTTCGGTAAACAAAACAGGCACATGTTCTCCGTGCAGGCGTAAGGCATCGTCCAGAAATACCTCTTCCACCTCAACAACATTGGATGGAAGGTCGTAGACGAATTTGCTGCGTCCTTCCGCTTTTGCGCCAATGACCCACAGCACAAACTCGTGCTCCTGCATGGCCTGAATATAGGCGTGCATCCAGGTGGAAACACCGCCATGCACATAAGGGTAGGAGCCTTCCAGAATCAGACAGATCCGCATTCGGTTCATGCTCCTTTCCGCTCAATGCGCACTGTTTCGGCGGTGGCCTTCAGCAAGTATAGATCTCCGGTCAGATGGGTCAGCTCGCCATTTGTTACACGGCCGGGCGTTCCTTCATTGGCACGGAAGAAAAGCCATGCTTCATCGACAAAATTGCCGAGATGCAGGGTCCACGCGGTGTCGGTGCTGTCCAGCGCAACGGTCAGCTGCGCGTACCGTTGGATGGCACCGGAACACTCGGTCCCGGTCTGACGGCGAAGATCCGGTGCAGAGGTGCTGAGCCATTTCAGATAGTCCTCCAGACCGCCTTTGTACACTTCCCAGCCTTCCGCTGCACCGCGGTCTTCATCCAACAAGTCATCCGGGTGCATAAAATGCGTGCTGACATAGTGCATATTCAGCTCACTCATAGCCGCTAGGCGCATATAAGTATCACCAACCATACCACCGGACACGATACGAGGCTGCTCCACGATACCATCCGTTGCCACACCGAACTCCTGTACATAGGGCAGATCTGTGCCGTCTTTAAAATAGGTGCTGGCAATGGTACGGATCTGCGGAACTTTTGTGCCAAGCACCCGTCGGCCTTCGGCAGAGAGAATGTTGGAGGGCGGAACATATACCGTGCCATTCGTGTAAGGGAGAACGGTTTGCTGAAATTCAATCAGCTCTTCCATGGCGGCTGTAATGGCTTCTTCGCTGGGCCACTGCCGATAGGCGTACAGACCCTTGTAATCGGTATTTGGCAGCACCAGAGGCTGGTGGTTGTAACCGTGAAACCCTATCTCGCCGCCCTGCCGCAGCAGAAGGCTTCCAAAATAACGAAACTGCTGTGTATCTTTTTGACGTGTCGGTTCATCCACGGTGTCATCCTCGTAGTTTTCAATCATGACACCGGTAAAACGAACTCCGTATTTCTGCGCCAGCTGCACCAGATCCGGCCACCAGACTTTGCTGTAAAAGTCGCTGATGCTCATGCTGTAATCTCTGCGGATATAGGTGCCATCACCGCCGGGAACAGGAGAAGGAAAATCGTCCAGATAGAACACGGACCCGTTAATGACAGGGTAAGCAGTGGCATCGCATAGCAAGCTGAAGGATGCTGCATAGATACCGCGCATGATTTTGTCGTAAATGCCGATATTGTCTACCACGATTCTTCCGCTGCCCAGTGAAACACTCCACACCAGCGGCGTGCCTTCGTCTCCGGTACGGGCATGCACTGTGGCTTCTTCCCGGAGGCTGACACTCAGAGCGGATTCAAACGGGTCGCTGAATTCATAGCGCTGTCCACCGCCAAGCATAAATTCCTCCGCAGGAACGATGCTCTCTGCAAGTTTATAGTTCCAGGAAGAGGAAAGCACACCCAGTTTCAGAGAAATCACGTCAAAATAGGAGGTTTTGCTCGGCGTCATAGCAAACAGGATGCTGCCGCCCTGTTGTGCCCAGTTCA
>OGNY01001721.1_pt1 | contig 13145 bp, 10 predicted proteins | sample 1573551 | NCBI WGS metagenome assembly OGNY01 (sample SAMEA2581885, study PRJEB24529) | metagenome | biome: Human gut stool | place: China | collected 2011
ATGCGGGCATGGATTGCAGAGAACCGCGGCCGCGAACACACCGTGCGTTTCGAATGGTCGGCGGCGATGACCTTCGGACAGCTGCTCGAGTACCTCGGCCGGATTCCGATCCCGCCCTACCTGAACCGCGAGAGCGAGCTGATCGACTATACGCGCTACCAGACTGTCTATTCGAAATTCGAAGGGTCGGTGGCGGCGCCTACGGCGGGGCTGCACTTTACCCCGGAGCTGATCGAGGGGATGAAGGCTTCGGGTTCGAGGAGGTGACGCTGCACGTCGGGGCGGGGACGTTCCTGCCCGTGAAGGACGAGGACGCCGCGAAGCATCCGATGCACACCGAGCATTTCGAGGTGCGGCGTGCGACCATCGTGGCGCTGCTCGCCAAGCCGGGCGCGGTCACGGCCGTGGGGACGACCTCGGTACGGACGCTCGAATCGCTTCCGGCGCTGGCGTGGCGTATCCACACGGGGGTTCCGATCGACGGCCCGGGCCCCGTGGGGCAGTGGGAGTTGTACGACATTCCGGCGGATTATACGGGGCGCGATGCGCTGGAGGAGCTGCTCGCTTATATGGATGCGAGGGGGCTCGACCGGATCAAGGCCGCGACGCAGATCATGATCGCGCCGCTGGGGTACGAGTTCCGCATCGTGCGCAATATCATCACCAATTTCCACCAGCCGAAGTCGACGCTGCTGCTGCTGGTCTCGGCATTCGCGGGCGAAGACTGGCGGCGCATTTACGACTACGCGCTCTCGCACGACTTCCGTTTCCTGAGCTACGGCGACTCGTCGGTGCTGATACGCTGACGGGACGGGTGCAGGACAGGGGCGGACGGATATACGAAAAACAGTAAATCGGAGAATCATATGGCAATAGAACGGGTCAGGGCTTATCTGGAACAATACGGCGCTGCGGACAGGGTGCTGGAGTTCGGCGTGTCGAGCGCCACGGTCGAGCTGGCGGCGAAGGCACTGGGGTGCGAACCCGGCCGGATCGCCAAATCCCTGTCGTTCGGCGTCGGGGAGGAGTATATCGTGATCGTGACGGCCGGCGACTGTAAGATCGACAACGCGAAATACAAGGCGAAATTCCATGCCAAGGCCCGGATGCTGACCCCGCCGGAGGTGGAGGAGCATATCGGCCATGCCGTGGGCGGGGTCTGCCCGTTCGGAGTGAACGACGGGGTGGCGGTCTATCTGGACGAATCCCTCCGGAGGTTCGGAACCGTCTTCCCGGCATGCGGGAGCAGCAACAGCGCCATCGAACTCACCATCGAGGAGCTGGAGCGGTATTCCCGGTGTGCGGAGTGGGTGGATGTCTGCAAAAGGATCGGACAATAGCGCCTCAAACGTCCCTGCCGCCTTCTGTTTGCGGCGGAGTAGCGGTGTGGCGGTGTAGCGGTGTAGCGGAGCGGCGTCCGCGGCATCGCTGCGGTGCCTGCGGGGGGCTTATCCTGGCTGCCGCGGGCGCCGTGGGCATGGACAACCGGTTTGTCCGCCCCCCCCCGCAACCGGGAATTATCCGGTGCGGCGATACGTCGGTTCGGCCACATCTCTATCCGCATAATGAAAGGCGGCATCCGATTCCCGGCGCCAACAAGAATATGGCTGTTCATCCGTTTCCCTTTATTTCGGTAATATCGGCAGATACATGTTCTCTTTTTTGCATTTTTACTACCTTTGCAAAAGTTATTTTCAACATTGATTGTTTATGAAAAAAGCCTTGCGTCCGAAAGAACGAACCCTGATTTCCTTGCTGCGAAAGATCTTGGCCGCATTGGGCAAAACCGTCGTTGCACTCATACTGATCGCTCTTTTGGCAGTCTTTGTGACAAGTGTAAGCCCCATATACGATTTCAGCGAACCCAAACCATTCGGCGGCTCTGACATTTTCAATCCCTACAAGCGGGCTGGGGAAGACTCGGCATTTTGTTGGAAAAGGGCCAACTTCCACACGCATACGCGTGTGAAGGGCATCCTGAACGAATGCGAGTATTGGCCCGCCCAAACCGATGAAGCCTACCGGAAATTCGGATATGACATCGTAACATTCTCGAATCACAATGAACTGACCGTACATCCGTACGACTCCCTGTTGCAAGTCAATGTCTACGAACACGGCATCAATCTGTTCAAGTATCACAAACTGGTGTTCGGATGCGATGAAGTCAACCGCTTCGACCATTTGATTCCGCTTTTCGCTTCCCAAAAACAATTCCAGTTGGATATGCTCGGGGAAGAGTCCGATTTCATCCAGATGAACCATCCCCTGAGAACGACGGGCACGTCGAAAAGCCACATGCAGAAACTCGGCGGTTACAGGATCATGGAACTCGACAGCGGAAAGAGCACCGAAAACGAATATTGGGACTGGGCCCTCAGTGCCGGGCATTACAGTTTCGGGCTGGCCAACGACGACCTGCACCATCCCGATAAGTCCAGTCGTATCGCCGTAAGGTGCAATTTCCTATGTTGTCCGTCGGCGAGGTATGAAGACATAAAGGAAACGCTTCTCGGAGGGTGCTATTATGCGATGCGCGTTCCCGACTACGGACATGGGGACTGGGAGGTGAAATACGCCAAAAACAGGGAGCTGCCGTCGGTCGAGAAGATCGGCCTCGACGGCGAAACGATCTACATCGCCTTGTCGCGCCAGGCGGACAGTATCAAGGTGACGGGACAGGATCACACCACCCTGTCGCTGGCCCGAAACTCGTCCGAGGCCAGCTATACCATGACCGGCGACGACCCCTATGCACGCATTACCGCCTATTTCCCCGACGGCGAGGTGATCTACACCAATCCGTTCGCACGATACGACGCTTCCGAAATGGAAACCCCGTATACGGTTCCGTCGCATACGGTGAACATCCCGTTGACAATCCTTTTCAACTTTACGCTTCTTGTCCTGTGCGCGGGAGTGATCCTTACATTTTATAAAACAGTTATCAAATGGTAAAGCCTCTGAAAGAAAAGACCAACCTCACCCGCATATCTTCGGTACTCAGCCTGTTTACGCTCGTGGCGTTCCACTGGCCGTTCTTCCGGCTGGTGCTCGGCAACATCGAAGGGGGCTTCAACGGCGTATTGATCACCGGAGGGCTGGGCGTGCTGATGTTCGCGCTCAATTTTCTCGTCTATTACCTCGTGCTCTTTCTCGGGCGCTTCGTCGGAAAGTGCATCCTTGCCTTCACATTCATAGGCAATGCCATAAGCCTCTATTTCATAAATACATACCAGGTGCTCATCACGGACAAGATGATGGGGAACGTATTCAACACCCGGTATTCGGAGGCTTCCGGATTCTTCTCATGGTCTGCCGTATGGTATCTCCTCTTCTTGGGGGTGGTTCCATGCATCTACATTTTTGCAAGGCGGTTCGACTACGGAAGCTGGAAGCGTTTTTTCGCCCGCACGGGCATCGCATTGGCGGTTTCTTTGGCCATAGCGCTGATCAATATGCAAAACTGGCCGTGGATCGACCGCAACGCGCCCAAGCTCGGCAGCCTGGTCATGCCGTGGTCGTATACGGTCAATTCCGTACGCTACTATAATTCCGTAAAGAAGCAGAACCGGAAAGAGATTCCCCTGCCTGACGCGAAGATCGTTTCCGACAGCAAGGATGTATGCGTGCTGATAATAGGAGAATCCGCCAGAAGGGAGAATTTCTCTTTATACGGATACGGCAAGCCGACCAATCCGCTTCTGGAGAAAGACAGTGTGACCGCACTGATTGCAGATGCGGCCGCGACCTATACCACGGCAGGCGTGAAGGCCATTCTCGACCATAAGCCGTCCAACAAACTTTACGAAATCCTTCCGAACTATCTCAACCGCAGCGGCGTGGATGTGGTATGGCGCAGCAACAATTGGGGAGAGCCTCCCGTACACATCGACAAATTCTACAAGATAAAGGATATCAAATCATTGCACCCGGAAGCCGACGACAGGTACGACGGCATTCTGCTCGCAGGCCTCCGCGAAGAGATACTCTCCGGCAGCAAGGACAAGATGCTCGTCGTACTCCATACCAGCACGAGCCACGGCCCCACGTACTATAAGAAATACCCGCCGGAGTTCGAGGTGTTCAGCCCCGTATGCACTACGGTGGAGATGTCCAAAGCGGATCCGAAGGAGCTGATGAATGCCTACGACAACACCATCGTCTACACGGATTATCTCATTCATTCCGTAATAGAAATTCTTCGCGGGATTCCCCAAAGGCGCAGTTGCGTGATCTTCGTATCCGACCACGGAGAGTCCCTCGGCGAAGGGAATCTGTATATGCACGGCGTGCCCATACTTGTCGCGCCGAAGGAACAGATCGAGATCCCGTTCATCGTGTGGACATCGGATGAAGCGCTGGAAATAGATCCGGAGAAAAAGGTCGGGCAGTATCATGTCTTTCACAGCGTCCTGTCGTTCCTCGGGATCGACAGCCCTGTCTATGACGAATCGTTGGATATTTTCAGGCAGCCCGAAAAAGATAAAAACTAAAGCGTGGAATCTTTCGTGCGGGCAACTGTCCGACAGAAATCGCTCGATATGTGATATTTACATATCGAGCGGTTTTTTAATGTGCCCCGAGCCGGGCGAACAGTTCCAGGTGCCCGTCGACATAGCGGGCGAGCGTTTCGGTCACCTCCTCTTCCATTTCGCCGAACTCCTCCTCCAGTTCGTCGAACGCTTCGTACTGCTCGTACATGGCCATGAACTCCTCGTCGGTGCGCTCCCTTTCGAGGTCTTCGCGGTGGGCGTCGTAGATTTTTTTCGCGGCGTATACCAGTTTCGAGAACCGTTCCGCGCCCCACAGGCGCATTACCCTGGCGAACGGGTTGCCGAAGATGTAGGCCCCGTAACCGTTCTGGATAAGCTGGCAGAACCCGCCTTCGGTCACTTCGTCGCGGAAGATCCGGTAGGCAAGCAGCGAATGCTGTTCGCCGTTGAGCCGGGAGATCGTCTCGGCCGTGGGGTCGCCGCCGAGAGCCTCGCGGTATTTGTCGGTAAAGGCCCGGAGGAATGCGTCCATCCCTTCGGCGGCAGCCGCCTGCAGGGCCGTGTCTGTAATTTCGATCAAAGTCGTCGTCGTTTTTAGTCCGTAGTATTTTCGGGAGCCTCCCCGGAGGGCGTGTTATGCTTCCGGTTCGGGGGTGTAGCTGCGCAGGGCGAGTTTCTTGACCCAGACCACGAAGCCGCCCGTGAGGATGAGGTTCAGCACCAGCGTGAGCACCGAGATGATGAGCGCCGGGCCGCCGAGGCTGTATCCGAGGGCGATGAAGATTACGCCTGCGCCCACTTCGCCGCGGGTGAACATGCCGATCGAGAGCGCCAGGCGCTCGCTGACCTTGCGGTCGCGGTAGAAGAAGAGCGGCACGAGCTTGCCCAGGTTCGAAAGTACGGATACCGCCACGACATGCAGGAGGAGGGTGCCCCACGGCATCATGGGCTGCGATCCCGTGACCGAAGCGGCGGCCGCGGTGTCGGCCGGGGCGCCCGTGACGAGCGGCATGCTGAGGCCTACCAGCAGCATGAAGAGAAACGATATGCCGGTGGAGACGCGTTGCTCCGCAGGTGTGTCGATGTGCTTGTGTTTCATGAGCATGCCCACGACGAAAGCCGGGAGCAGCACTTCGATATGGATGCTGTTTTCGGGGCCGTAGAGCTTCGCCGTGGCGATGTAGACCGCCTGCGTCAGGGCGCAGACCACGACGGCCAGCCCGAGGATGGTTTTCCAGTCCTGCCGTACGTTCCACCGCGCCTGCCAGCGCCAGCCGGCGGCCAGCAGCACGACGACGATGGCGATGATGGCGAACATCTGCCATTTGAGGCCGATCATCAGGATTTGCAGGGGGATCATCAGCAGGATGGTGTCCAGGTCGTCGAAAATCGCCAGCACCTGTATCTTTTTGTATATCCAGCTTTTTTTGAGGCTCAGCGCCGCGAGCATCGTGAAGAGGATGCCGGCCGAGGTCGGGGCTGCGAAACGGCTCAGCAGCAGGTTTTCCTTCCAGGCTTCGCCGCTGCCCCACAGCGGGGGCGGCAGCAGGACGAAAATATAGTAGAGTACGATGAGTATCCAGGGCAGCGCCGCGGTGGCCATGGCGATGAAGTAGTCGGCCGTGTAGGAGCGCCAGCGGGATTTGTCGATCTCGAATTCGCGCCCCACGTTGATCATGATGAACCCCAGGCAGACGTAAAGCAGGGTGTCGGAGCAGGCTTTGAAGCTTGCGTATCCTGCACCGAGCGCCCCCGGGAGGAGTTGGGAGATGACGAGTCCCAGCATCAGGAACAAGGAGAAGGAGAGGACTTTTCGCATTAATTGATAGTTGTTTAGGGGTATATGGGGTGCATTCGGGGGCAAAGATAATAATTTATGGGATTCCCCCGAAACCCGAGGCACCGTTCGTGAAAAAAATAACAATTAGGAAACCTCAATTCACAATTATTTTGTACCTTTGCGGTGCAAAAAAGGAAGTCATTATTTCAAACCATAAATTCAAACGTTTACAACTATGCAGATTGTAGAGATTCACGCAAGGGAAATCCTCGACTCGCGAGGCAATCCGACCATCGAGGTCGAAGTTCGCACCGTTTCGGGTGCATTCGGACGCGCAGCCGTTCCGAGCGGCGCATCGACGGGCGAGCACGAAGCGCTCGAGCTCCGCGACGGCGACAAGGGCCGTTACCTGGGCAAGGGCGTACTGAACGCCGTCAAGAATGTCAACGAGGTGATCGCCCCGGCCATCATCGGCATGAACGTTGCCGACCAGGTGGGTATCGACAAGGCCATGATCGCGCTCGACGGTACGCCTACCAAGTCGAAGCTCGGCGCAAACGCCATCCTCGGCGTGTCGCTGGCCGTTGCACGTGCCGCTGCCGACTATTTCGGCATGCCGCTCTACCGCTATATCGGCGGCGCGAACGCCAAGACGCTGCCCGTCCCGATGATGAACATCATCAACGGCGGTTCGCACTCGGACGCCCCGATCGCATTCCAGGAGTTCATGATCCGTCCCGTGGGTGCCCCCACGTTCAAGGAGGCTATCCGCATGGGCGCCGAGGTATTCCACAACCTGAAGAAGGTGCTCCACAAGCGCAACCTTTCGACGGCGGTCGGTGACGAGGGCGGTTTCGCTCCCGCGCTGAACGGTACGGAGGACGCTATCGAGTCGATCCTCGAGGCAATCAAGATGGCCGGTTACAAGCCCGGCCGCAAATGCGAAGGCGGTGACGTGTCGATCGGCATGGACTGCGCTTCGTCGGAGTTCTACGCCGACGGCGTGTACGACTACACCAAGTTCGAAGGCGAGAAGGGTGCCAAGCGCAGCTCGAAGGAGCAGGTAGAGTACCTCAAGTCGCTCGTAGCGAAATACCCCATCGACTCGATCGAGGACGGTATGTCGGAGAACGACTGGGAAGGCTGGCAGCTGCTGACCGCCGAGATCGGCGACAAATGCCAGCTCGTGGGCGACGACCTGTTCGTGACCAACGTAGATTTCCTGAAGAAGGGTATCGAGACCGGCTGCGCCAACTCGATCCTGATCAAGGTAAACCAGATCGGTACGCTGACCGAGACGCTCGACGCCATCGAGATGGCCCACCGTGCAGGTTACACGTCGGTTACGTCGCACCGTTCGGGCGAGACCGAGGATTCGACGATCGCAGACATCGCCGTGGCAACCAACTCGGGTCAGATCAAGACCGGTTCGGCATCGCGTTCGGATCGTATGGCCAAGTACAACCAGCTGCTGCGCATCGAAGAGGAGCTCGGTGACGAGGCGATCTACGGTTACACGAAGGTCTACCGCAAGTAATTTGCGACGGGCGGCCGCTCGTGCCGCATGATTTTCCCCGGGTGGCATCGCCGCCCGGGGATTTTTTTGCCCCGGCAGGGCAGCTCTGGGGGCGGGGACGGGGAATTCCGCCGCCGTTTTGCAGGGCCGGAAACGGGCGAAGCCTGTGTCGCAAGGTGCGGCACAGGCTTCGCGTCCCTTCGGGCGGTATCCCGGTGCGGGCGGTTATTCGTCGGACTGTTCGACGAAGAACTCCTGCCCGCCGTTTTCATCGTCCTTGACGACGATGCTGCCGTCGGCATTGATGAAATAGAAGTAGAGTTCTTCGATCACGGCGTCGGACGGAAGGCCGAAGAAATCCTTCGGGTAGAGGTATTTCTCGAAACGGGAGCTGATCAGTTCCATGCGGTTGCGCGGGACTGCGGCCGAGACCTCGGCTTTCTGCCCGCCGTCATGGATTGCCGTGCCGCAGAGATATACCTCCCCGGCGTCTTTCAGTGCCGTGCCTCCGTGCGAGAAGGTGATGCCGAAGACGTCGCCGTAGCGGAATACCGAGGGCGTGGTGGTAAACACCTGGTTGTAGGTTTCGATGGGCTTGAATGCCTCGGCGAAACGCTGTTCGTCGCGTTTGAGGCCGAACGTGTCGTAGCAATACGAGTAACCCAGTTCGCAGGTCAGGGGAACGGCGCCGGTCTTCATTTTGATCCTGACGTCGGCATGCACGTCGGCGGTCTCGACTTCCTGTCCGTCCACTTCGATCTTGTCGTCGAATATGAATGTGGTCGACGAACGCCATACGACCCACTCCATTGCCGTCTGGGGGTCGTTGCCGCCGCGGCCGATGACGCTCATGAAGGAGTCCGCCCACGAAAGACCGTTCTTGGGGTCTTTCTCCTCTGCGGGCATCAGGGTGAGTTGTTCGTTCACGACTTCGGGCTGGTGCTGGATCGCGTTGTAGTCCTTGGTGGTCAAATAGAGCGTGGCATTGTCGCGGAGGTTCCATGCCTTGGGGGCCAATACGGCGAATACGACCTTTCCCGAGCCGTCTTCGCCCGGCGAGACCCGGAGCTGGGCCGTCACTTCGATTTCTGAGTCGGTCAAGGCCCGGCCCGGCTGGATGATGCCGTCGAATTCGAGGCAGGCGACTACGAGCAGCGGCAGCGCGGCGATGCACGCCGCGGAGAGTATTTTATGTCTGTTGAGTTTTTTCATGGTCGGGGAGTTTTAGAGGCTCTTGAATTTGTATTTGTATGTCAGGAGTTTGCTGTCCAGTTGGAACTGGGTCGTAAAACCGTCCGCGTCGAAGGTGGCGATGACCGTGTCCGAACCTTTGACTCGCAGCACGTTGGGGATGACGTTGCTGTCCAGCACACACTGGATGGGGCCTTCGGACAGCGCTTCGGGGAACGGTACGAAAGGGATGTCGCCGTTGTCGAACGTGACGGTGGTTGCGAGCGGCGACACGTTGAGCGTCATGCGCAGCGAAGGGAAATAGTCCAGTTTGCCGTAGATGTCGGTGCCGTTCGGATTCTCGGGCGCGCACAGCAGCACCTTGTCGAGCCGGTAGGCGACGGTGTAGGTGTCGGGGTCGTCTCCTTCGGGCGGCGTGTTGTTGTCCGGCTTTTCGACCGGGATGTAGGGGAGGGTTGCCTCTTCGTCGCATCCGGAGAATGCGCACACGAAGAGCGCGGCGGTAAGGATGATTGCGTATTTTTTCATAAAATGATGGGTTTATTAGGTGTTCGGTTGAATCGGATGTTTCGGGTCGGCGGGCCGATCCGGTGTGCAACGGGGGAATTCCGGTGTCTGTTCATTGCGTCATAGGCAAAAGCGGTTTTTAGGGTTCGTTTATGGGTCGGTGGCGGTTTTTCGTATCGTCGGCTGGTTTTCGTCCGTACGTGTTTTTTTCGGTCATCGCCCTTCGTTTTGCGGGGCGAGGCCGAAGACCAGCCGGTGGCGGCCGCTTGCGATCTTCGTCCCGGGCGATTGCGGGGCCAGCCTGCGGCCGTCGAGCCGCCCCCGGCAGGCGCCGGCGGGTGTGATCGCCGTGGCCGTGACGCCCGGGGGCAGGGTGACGTCGATCCGGAGTTCGCCGTCCGCGATCTCCCAGCCCAGGTCGATCCGGCCATAGGGGGTTTCCTTGCCGATCCGGCACCACTCAACCCCTTCGGGAATCTGGGGGTCGATGAATACATGCTCGTAGCCGGGGTGGCTGCTGTCCGTGCGCAGGCCGCCGAGGGCCTGGTAGAACCACGTGCCGATGCCGTTGTAGCAGTTGTGCACGCGACTGCGTTCGCCGCTCCAATACTCCCAGGTGGCCGTCGCACCGTGGTCGATCATATGCAGGTAGCCCGGGTAGCCGCGCTGCTTGAGCATCCGGTAGATGAATTCGGGGTTGTGCGATCTGACCGCCCAGCGGGTGATGACCGGTACGCCGACCAGTCCGCCGCCGATATGATCCTTCATCACGTCGTGCGTCGATCGGAAAAGCCGTTGTTCCACGCCGGCGCGGAGCGAATCGGGCGTGGCGCCCACCAGCATCGGGTAGGTCATGTCGAGCTGCGAGCCGGTGGCGTAGGTTTGCGTCGCCGGGTCGTAGAACCGGGCGTGGATCGTGCGGTTGAGCGCCTCGCGCCGCGCTTCGAATGCGGCCGCCTCGTCGTCGTGCCCCGTGAGCCGGGCCATCTGTGCCATCCTGGCGTAGCAGTCGCTCACAAAGCAGTTGTTTACCAGCGACACCGAAGCCTCGTTGCCTGTGTCGACCCCGTGCGGGGCGAGCCAGTCGCCGAGGAACCAGTCCCGGTAAGGCGTGTCGGGCCAGCGGGTCAGCAAGCCGTCTTTCATGTACCGTTCGACATAGCCCATCCATTCCCGCATGGCAGGGTAGTGGCGGTCGACCAGCGTCCGGTCGCCGTAGTTGAGCCACGTTTGCCAGGGGGCCATGACGATGAACCCGCACCAGTAGGGGCCGCCGCCTCCCGCACCGGCGTTGGGGGCTACGTGCGGCAGGCTGCCCCCGGGGCGCATGGCGTCGTCCCATGCCTGCACCCAGTTGCGGTAGAGCGGGGCCGCACCGCAGAGGGTTTGCAGGATCTCGGTGGAAGAGTTGCCGTCGCCGCCGTATCCGGCGCGTTCGAGGTGGGGGCAGTCGACCATGTACCCGTTGTAGGCCAGGCAGCGCAGCGTGTGCGCAATCATGTCGTGGATGGCGTTCAGGTCGCTATCCGACGAAGTGAACGTCGCTTCGGGCCGGTAGTCGGTGTGGATGGCGAGCGCCCGGAAATCCTCCCGGCGGGGCCTCTGCGCCAGTCCGCGCACCTCGGCGTAACGGAAAGCATGGTGGTTGAACTTGTTGCAGAACCGCTCCCGGCCGTCGCCGCGGGCGATGTAGGTGTCGCGCTGCCGCTGGTCGATGAGGTTGCCGTCGCCGTCCGTCTCGTCGCTGTATTCGATCTCGACGCGCGCCCCGTCCGGAAGCCCCGAGAAATGAGCCTCCAGCCAGCCGGTGACGACCTTGCCGAAGTCGATCCGCCATACGCCGGGTGCCGCCTCGTCCAGCACGCAGGCGGTCAGCCGCTCCTGGATGCGGTCGGGCTCGACCATTTGCGGCGTCGCCCGGTGCCCGGGCTTCCGGGCCGTGATTACCGGCTGCCATGCCAGCGCGTCCAGGTCGGAGGGGGACATCGAGCGCGGGTTGCGCCGGGCGTCGATCTCTTCGCCTCCGAAGTCGAGGGCGTTCCACGACCCCGTGTCGCGGTAGCCGCTCAGCGCGGCACGCCATGCGGTGTCCGTGCGGCAGACGGTCTGCCAGGTGTTTGCGGTGCCTATGTCCAGTTGTGCCCGCACAAGCGGTTCGGTGTAGGGTTCGTCGGGCTGCCAGCGTCCGAACGTGCCGCGCTTGTACCAACCCTGCCCGAGCCAGATCACCAGCTCGTTGTCGCCTTCGAGCAGGTAGGGACGGACATCGTAGGTCCCCCACAGCGAGCGTTTGTCGAGCTGTGAGAGGGCGGGGGCGAGGCAGGCGTCGCCGACTTTGCGGCCGTTGACCCATATTTCGTGGTATCCCAGCGAATTGACGTGCAGCAACGCTTCGTCTCCGCATGCCGGGAGGGTGAATGCCCGGCGCAGGAGCACGGCCGTGGCGCCCGATTCCGGGCAGCCGATGAATTCACCCGAGACGGATGCCGGGTCGGTCAGGCCGATGCCGAAGCGGGCGACGGGGGAGACGGCTTTCCGGTTGCCCTTTTCGGTGCGCGCGGTGACGCGCCACCAGCATTGCGTCCGGGCCGTCAGCGGAAGCCCCTCGTAGGTGACTCCCACCGAACGCTTCGACCGTACCCAGCCCGAGTCCCACAAGTCGGCGTCTCCGGCCAGCAGCCGCAGGCTGTCCGAGGCAACCTCGATCCGGTAGCTGCGCTGGGCGTCGCCCCGGCGCCCGGAGCGGAGCTGCCACCCGAAGCGGGGTGTCGCCGTGTCGATGGCGAGCGGATCGGTCAGCCCTTCGCAGGTCAGCCGCCGCAGGCAGGGCTTCGCGCCGTGCCCGGCATTGCCGGCCGGATCGACCGCCAGGGGGCAGGTGCCGGAAAGGAGCCCGGGCAGCAGGAGCAGGTATAGCAGGGTTCTTTTCATGGGTTCGAAATTTTGTGCTGTCGTTTTCAGCGGTTGTAAGCCTCGGCCCGAACCGTGTAGCGGTCGTCGGGAAGCAGGCCGGCATCGAATTCAAAGTCGATCTGCCGGCTTTCGCCCTGCAGGAGCGTGAAGTAGTTGTCGTCGGCCACGTAGGGCAGGATGCGCTCGCCGTCGGATCGGCGGTAGGGCTGCACGTGCACGGCGAAGGCCACCGAACGTCCGACGTTCCTGACTGTCGTGCGGATGACCTTGCGGCCGCCTGCGGCGGTCAGCTGCGAACGTACCTGCAGCTTGGCAGGGGCGAGCGTGTTGAGCGCCGTGTAGTCGCCGCGGCGGGTCGCACGCCAGTAGAAGTTGTCCGAGAGCAGGCGCCCGTCGCGGTCGGTGAGCTCCAGCCGGATGAAATGCACGGGCGAGAGTTTCGGCGCTTTCGCGTCGCGGCGGTAGACCTCCATTTCATAGAGCGAGTAGCCCCATTGCGTGGCACGCCGGAGTCCGAGCATCCTGACATAGCGGGCTTGCTGCAACGGTAGCGGGATCGTCTGTTCGCCGCCCTGCGCGTCCTGCGTTTCATAGACGTCGCGCCACGTGCGGCCGTCGTCCGAGAGTTGCAGTTTGTAGGCTGCGGCGTGGGCGTCCTCCCAGCGGAGCACGACTTCGGTGAAGGCGCGGCGCTCGCCCAGGTCGACCTCGATCCACTGGTCGTCGCTGTACTCGCTCGCCC
>OGNY01001730.1_pt1 | contig 13101 bp, 9 predicted proteins | sample 1573551 | NCBI WGS metagenome assembly OGNY01 (sample SAMEA2581885, study PRJEB24529) | metagenome | biome: Human gut stool | place: China | collected 2011
TGAACAAGGTGGACAGCTTCGAGTTCCCCGGCCTGACCGGCATGGAGAAGATGGCGTCCATCATGCAGAAGCTGCGCGACAACCCGCCCACCGAGCTGGCCGGCCACAAGGTGGTCAAGGTCACCGACTACAAGAAGCCTGAGGAGACCGGCCTGCCGGCTGCCAACGTACTGATCTACGCACTGGAGAACGGTGCGACTGTGGTGGTGCGCCCCTCCGGTACCGAGCCGAAGATCAAGACCTACTTCACTACCCTGGGCAAGGATCTGGCCGAGGCCCAGGCCCAGAAGGATGCCCTGGCTGCTGCCATTGAGCCCATCCTGGCATAAACCGCACTGAAATAAGGTCCCAAAGCCCTTTTGCACCCGCCTGCCCGGCGGTGCAAAAGGGCTTTTTTGCTGGGAGGAACCGGTTGCAGTTTGCGGGCCGATACGCTATAATAAAAGATGACTTATTATAGCCAGCCGCAGCCGGAAACACCGGCGCGGCGGCAGCAGGGGCAGGTGTGCAGATTGCAAAAAACGATTTCGGCCGTGCTGGTGGCGGCAGGTTCTTCCACCCGGATGGGGTTCGACAAGCTCAGCTTTGACCTGGGCGGCGAAACGGTGCTGCACCGCAGCATCCGCGCCTTTGACCAGTGCCCGCAGATCGGCGAGATCGTGCTGGTGGCGGGCAAAAACCGTGCTTTCGTGGAGCAGCAGGCCGTCGGCTGCACCAAGCCGGTGCAGATCGTGGCCGGTGGTGCTACCCGCGCCGAGAGCGCCAAGAATGGCGTGCTGGCAGCCCACGGGGAGCTGGTGGCTGTGCACGACTCAGCCCGGCCCTTTGTGAACCCGGCCGTCATCGCGGCGGTGCTGGAAGCCGCTGCCCGCTGCGGAGCCGCCGCCCCGGCAGTGCCGGTCAAGGACACCATCAAGCAGGCCATGCCCGGTGACGGCAAAACGGTGCCGGAAGCCTGCCTTGTGCACAGCACCCCGGACCGCAGTACCCTGTATGCGGTGCAGACGCCCCAGTGCTTTGACCGGATGCAGTATCTGGCCGCCCTGCAGGAACTGGACGCCGAAAAAGCCCGGCTGGTCACCGATGACTGCAGCCTGTTCGAGCTCACTGGCCGCTCGGTGCAGCTCACCCAGGGTGACTACGCCAACCTGAAAATCACCACGCGGGAGGACCTGCCCCGCCCGGTACAGAAAGAGGAAACGAGAATGCGCATTGGACATGGTTATGACGTGCACCGCCTGGTGGAAGGCCGCAAGCTGATCCTGGGCGGCGTGGAGATCCCCTTTGAAAAGGGCCTGCTGGGCCACTCGGACGCCGATGTGCTGGCCCACGCGGTGATGGACGCCGTGCTGGGTGCGGCGGCGCTGGGGGATATCGGCCAGCATTTCCCGGACAATGACCCCGCCTATGCCGGGGCCGACAGCCTGGAGCTGGCCCGCCATGTGGCCCGCATCCTGTCGGAGCACGGTTACCGGGTGGAAAACATCGACGCCACCATCCTCTGCCAGCGGCCCAAGCTGGCCCCGCACATCCAGGCCATGCGGGCCAATCTGGCGGCGGCTTTCGGCCTGCCGGTGGACGCCGTGAGCGTCAAGGCTACCACGGAAGAGCATCTGGGCTTTACCGGCGAGGGACTGGGCATTGCCGCCCACGCCGTCGCCCTGATCGAAACACGGTAACAGGAGTGTGCGTCCATGACACTGAATGCGATCATTGCCAATTTTCAGACCTTCAAGCTCGTTGACCTGCTGGATATCATCATCATTGCGTTCCTGATCTACCAGCTGCTGGGCATCGTCAACAGCACCCGCGCCGGGCAGCTGTTCAAGGGCGCGCTGCTGGTCATGGCGGCTTATCTGGTGGCCGAAACGCTGAACATGCGCACGGTCACCTGGCTGCTCAACTCGCTGCTGCAGGTGGGCCTGCTCACCCTGGTGGTGCTGTTCCAGCCGGAGATCCGCCGTGCTCTGGAGCGCATGGGCCAGACCGACCAGTGGGCCGCAAAGCTGTTCAACGTGAAAGGCCGCTACAACGACCCCAGCCTGAAAGGGGCCTGGCGCAGCGCCATCATTGCCATCTGCGACGCGGCAGAGCGCTTTTCGGAGACCAAGACCGGTGCGCTCATCGTGCTGGAACGCCACACCAACCTGTCTGAGATCGTGCGCACCGGCACCCCGGTGAACAGCGCGGTGAATCTGGAAGTGCTGGGCACCATCTTCTACGAGGGCACCCCTCTGCACGACGGTGCCGCCATCATCGAGAACGGCCGCATCAAGGCCGCAGGCTGCGTGCTGCCGCTTTCCAATAATCTGGATCTGGGCAAGGACATGGGCACCCGCCACCGCGCCTGCCTGGGCATTGCCGAAAACTCGGACGCCATCGCCATCGTGGTCAGCGAGGAGACGGGCATCATCTCCATGGCAAAAAATGGCGTGCTGATCCGTCATTTTGACCGCCAGACCCTGTACACCCGCCTGATCGACGAGATGATCCCCAAGGAGCCTGTGGTGGAAAAGAGCACGGCCGACACCTGGAAGGACCGCGCAAAGAGCCTGATGAAGTGGGTCAGCCAGAAAGGGGAGGACGAGCAGCAATGAACAGCAAACCGAACAAGCCGAACGGCACAAAGCCTGCGGTGGGCAGCCACAGCCGGAGCATTCTGGACGACCGCCGCATCCGGCTGGCACTGTCCATTCTGGGTGCCATTGTGGCCTGGATGATTGTGACCATCATCGTGCAGCCCGGCACCACCAACACCATCTACAATGTGCCGGTGGACTATACCTACGATTCCTCCGTTTATACCTCCCGTGGACTGAGCATCGTCAGCGCCGAGGACAAGACGGTGAACCTGAAGATCTCCGGCGACGGCTACACCATCGGCAGCTTGACGGCCTCCGATTTTGTGGTCTACCCGGACTGGTCCAGCGTGCGGGACAGCGGTGAAAAGACCCTGCGCCTGCTGGTGCGGGGGGCCAACGGCATGCTCAATGGCGTCACCGTGACCATCGACGGCTCCGACAACATGGTGGACGTGATGTTCGATGTGGTGGAGGAAAAGACCCTTCCCGTCACCGTGACCACCAATTACCTGACCATTTCGGACGGGTATATCCTCTACAGCACCGAGGTGTCCAAGGATATGGTCACTCTGTCCGGCCCCAGCAGTGAGCTGGACAAGGTGGCCACCTGCACCGCCGAGGTGACCTACTCCGGCGAGCTGGACAGCTCGGTCACCCTGGCAACGCCGCTGCGGTTCTACACCTCCGGCGGCACGGAAGTGAACTTTGAGTACACCGAGCTGGAAGAAAGCAGCGTGGACGTGACCTTGCAGGTGTACAAGATGGCCACCCTGCCGGTGAACGTGAGCTTCATCAACGCGCCCCGCGACTTTGACGAGTCGGTGCTGGTGTATGAGCTCAGCCGCAAGCAGCTCAAGGTGGCCGGCCCGGCGGAAAAGATCGACGCTTTGTCCACCCTGTCCATCGGCACCATCGACCTGTCCACCTTCACCCTGAACAAGGTCTATGAGCTGCCCATTGAGCTGCCCAGCGACATCTACCTGCTGGACAACATTTCCACCATCACCCTCAGCTTTGACTGCTCCGGTCTGGAGACCAAGACCATGAACCTGCCTTCCAGCTGTGTGCAGGTGGTGAATCTGCCGTCCACCTATCAGCTCACGGTGGAGACCGAACGGCTGATGAACGTGACCCTCTGCGGCCCGAAGGCTGCATTGGAGACCCTGACCCCGGAACAGGTGGTCGTGGAGATCGACGCGGAGGACTTCTCGGTGGCCACCGGCCAGCAGAACATCGCCTGCCGCCTGTACGTGCCCTCCAACGGCAAGATCTTTGCACTGGGCAGCTATGTGCTGCAGTGCCGCATTGAAAGCAACTGATAAAAAGGAACACACTGTACTATGATTCTCGTTCGCAACATCCGTCTGCCGCTCTCCGCCGGGGAACCGCAGGCATTTGAAAAGGCCCTGCGGGAGGCACGCATCCCCCGCGCAAAGGTGCAGCATCTGGGCGTGGCAAAGCTGTCGGTGGACGCCCGCCGCGGCCAGCCCAAGCTGGTGTACACCGTGGCTGTCACCCTGAAAAACGAAGCCGAAGAACCCGCCTTCGCCGGGGCATCGGCCAACGTGTCCCTGCACAGCAGGACCGACTTCCGGGTGCAACGGGGCACGCAGAAGCTGCCCCACCGCCCGGTGGTGTGCGGCCTGGGGCCTGCCGGTCTGTTTGCGGCGCTGCTGCTGGCCCGGCAGGGCTACCGGCCCATCGTGCTGGAGCGCGGCCCGGCGCTGGACGAGCGGGTGCAGGCGGTGGAACACTTTTCCGCCACCGGCGAGCTGGACCCCAACGCGAACATCCAGTTCGGTGAGGGCGGTGCAGGCACCTTCTCGGACGGCAAGCTGACCACCCGCATCGGTGACGAGCTGTGCGGCCTTGTCACGGAAGTGTTTTTGCAGCACGGTGCCCCGGCGGAGATCGCCTGGAAGCAGAAGCCCCATGTGGGCACCGACCTGCTGCGGGGGGTCATCACCTCCATCCGCAAAGAGATCGAATCCCTGGGCGGTGAGGTGCATTTCAACACGGCCCTCACCGGTCTGGAACAGAAAAACGGACACATTACCGGAATTTTCACAACGGATGGTTCCTTTGCCTGCGAAGCACTGGTGTTTGCGGTGGGCCACTCGGCCCGCGATACCTTTGCCATGCTCATGGACAGCGGCCTTGTGCTGGAGTGCAAGCCCTTCAGCGTGGGCTTCCGCGCAGAGCATCTGCAGAGCGAGATCGAAAAGAGCCTGTATCACGAGGCGGCAGGCCACCCGGCCCTGCCCCGCGGCGAATACCAGCTGTCCCAGCATGTGGGGGAGCGGTGCGTGTATACCTTCTGCATGTGCCCCGGCGGGCAGGTGGTGGCCTCGGCCAGTGAGGAAGGCCGAGTGGTGACCAACGGCATGAGCTACCATGCCCGCAGCGGCAAAAATGCAAACGCCGCCGTGGTGGTGAGCGTGAACGGCACCGACTTTGCAAACGACCCCCGGCAGGCCATCGCGTTCCAGCGGGAGCTGGAGGCAAAGGCCTATGCGGCAGGCCATGCGGCCGGGCCTTACGCCGCCCCGGCCGAGAACATCCGGAGCTTTCTGGAAGGGCAGGGCCAGCTGCACATCGGCAGCGTGGAACCGACCTACGACCGCGGCGTGACCGCCGCCGACCTGGGCAGCCTGCTGCCTGCGGAGCTGGCCGACACCCTGCGGGCCGGTCTGCGTGCCTATGAGCACAAGATCGCGGGCTACACCGCACCGGATGCCATCCTCACCGGCCTGGAGACCCGCACCAGCAGCCCGGTGCGGCTGAAGCGGGAAGAGAACTTCGAGTGCACCCAGCTGGCAGGGCTTTACCCCTGCGGCGAGGGCGCGGGATATGCGGGCGGCATCATGAGCGCCGCCGTGGATGGCCTGCGGGTGGCCCGCGCCATCATCAGCCGGTATGCACCGGCAGAAGGGTGAGAAGATTTTGATGAACGATCGTGAAAACGACAACCGGATCAAGGACGAGGGCCGTCAGGTGCAGCAGGAGCTGGAGGACCAGCTGCGCGCCTTTGGCGACACCATGACCGACGCCTTTGCCCATGGCTTTGAGGGCCGGGGCATGGAGATCGGCGACCGGGCCTGGGATGTGGGAAAAGCAGCCGTCCATGCGGCCAACTTCGGCATCTCGGAAGCGGGAAAAGCCCTCCGGAACGAATACTACAAAGCCCAGCAGGAGGCACAGAAAACCGGGCCCCGGAACGCGGGCGGGATGCCCCAGTGGGCCAGACAGATCTTTGGCCTGAAAGGGGAGCAGACCCCCGTAGACCTGCTGCGTGCAGACGGCAAAAAGCGCCAGAACGGCGGTGCAGCCCTGCTGGCCGTGGGCATCACCTTCATGGTGATCTTTGGGCTGGGGACGCTGGGCTGCCTCATCGGGCTGGGCACTATTTCGCCGGCTGCTTTGGGCGACGTTGTGGTGTCGACTGCTGAGGACGGCGGCATCCTGATGACGGGCACGGGCTACGTTATGAACACCGCCTACAACGTGCTGGGCATCGTCAGCGGCGTGTTGGGCCTTGCCACGGCGGGCTTTGGCTGGATGACGGCCTGTGGTTCCGCCTGGGTGAAAGCTGGAAAGCAGCTGGGGCAGTTCGCCGATCTTGCGGATACCACCGACTACCACCAGGGCCTTTCGGTTCGGATGCTGGCCGACCTCGTCCACCAGAACCGGAAAAAAATGCTGAAGAAGCTGCAAAAGTACATCCGCAAAGGCTGGCTTGCCGCCTGGCTGGATGAAAAAACGGAAACACTCTATCTGACGGCGGAGGATTACCGCGCCGCCCAGGAAACGGCGGCTGCACCCCAGGCACAGCCGCAGCCGGAACCGGCTCCGGAGCAGCGCGAGGAAACTCCTCTCAATCTGGAAACGGCCCGCCGCTTCGCCAAAGTGCTGGCGCAGGAGCAGCAGCTCATGCAGGACGCGCAGGGCGTGGAGGAGCTGGCCCACATGCAGAAGACCACTGAGGCCATCTGCGACTGGCTGGAAGCCCACCCCGAAAGCCTGCCCAAGGCTCGCCGCTTTGCGGAATACTATATCCCCACCACCCTCAAGCTCCTGCACACCTACAACGATGTGCAGGGCCAGAAAGGCGATAATGCCGAGAGTATCCGGCGGGACATTGCAGGCATCCTGCACACGCTGAACCAGGCCTTTGACAACCTCTACGACAATCTGCTGTCGGACATGGCCATGGATGTTTCCAGCGAGATCGCAGCCCTGCAGGGAATGCTGGCCAACGACGGCCTGACCGGGAGGGATTTCCAATGACCTACCGTGCCTGGGACCTGAAAACGCTGGACCGCGCCGCCGTCCGGGAGCTGACCCATGCCATCGCGGAGCAGCGTACCGAAGAAATGGAATACAGCGCCATGGACGAGGAGCCCTGGAGCGAACAGAAATATGCCGCCACGCTGGCCGCCCAGCAGAAGGAGACGGCCTTGCTGGCCGGCATCCTGGCGGCCCGCGGCATCACCGACCCGGCCGACGCGCTCACCCTGCTGGCCGGGGAAGAGGAGCTGAGCGACCCCGCCCTGCTCACCGATATGGAAAAAGCCTGCCAGCGCATCTGGCAGGCCATCGACAATGGCGAGACCATCGTGGTGTTCGGCGACTACGACGTGGACGGCGTGACTGCCACGGCATTGCTGTATCAGCACCTCAAGGGCATGGGTGCCGCCGTCAAATGCATGCTGCCCAGCCGCGAGGGCGATGGCTACGGCCTGTCGCGCAACGCCATCCAGTCCATCCACGACAAGGGCTATCGGCTCATCGTGACGGTGGACAACGGCATCTCCGCTGTAGCCGAGGCCGACTTTGCCGCAGAGCTGGGCATCGACCTTATCATCACCGACCACCATCTGCCGCCCGAGACCCTGCCCAAGGCAGTGGCCGTGGTGGACCCCCGCCGGGAGGACGATACCAGCCCCTTCAAAGGGCTGTGCGGCGCAGGCGTGGCCTTTAAGCTGTGCGCCGCGCTGGACGACTGCACCCCGGAGGAAATGCTGGATTACTGCGGCGACCTGGCCGCTGTGGGCACCGTGGCGGACGTGATGCCCCTGACCGGAGAGAACCGCACCCTGGTCAAGGCCGGCCTGCGGCAGCTGCAGCAGACCGACCGCCCCGGCATGGAAGCCTTGCTGGAAGAAGTGGGCCTTGCCGGAAAAACCGTCACAGCGGAGAATATCAGCTATGCCATTGCGCCCCGCATCAACGCGGCCGGCCGCATGGACAGTGCGGTGACGGCCCTGCAGCTGGTGCTGTGTGAGGACCCGGACCGCGCCGAGGAGCTGGCCCATAAACTCAACGAGATCAACGCGAAACGGCAGGAGACCGAACTGCAGATCTTCAAGGCCGCCGAGGAATTGCTGGAGCAGCAGCCGGAGCGGCTGGAGGATCGTGTGATCCTGCTGTGGGGCCGGGACTGGCACCCCGGCGTCATCGGCATCGTGGCGTCCCGGCTGGTGGAGCGCACCGGCCGCCCGGTCATCGTGGTCACGGTGGACGAGCACGGCGAGTGCAAGGGCAGCGGCCGCAGCGTGCAGGGTTTCAACCTGCACGCCTGCATCGGGGCCTGCGCCGACCTGCTCATCCGCTACGGCGGCCACGCCATGGCGGCGGGTCTCTCGGTGCGGGAAGAAAATCTGGAAGCCCTGCGCCGCCGCCTGAACGAGTGGGCGGCAAGGGAGTGCCCCGTGCTGCAGATCCCGCCGCTGACCTGCGATCTGTCCATCCATCTGGACCGGGTCACGGTGGACGCCGTGCGCCGTCTGGATCAGCTGGCCCCCTTCGGGGCTGAGAACCCCACCCCGGTGTTCCTGCTGCAGAATGCCGTGCTGGACGGGGTATACCCGGTGTCGGACGGCAAACACAGCCGCCTGCGTCTGCGGCAGGGCAATGCCAGCCTGTACGCCGTGTGGTTCGGCATGCGGCCGGAGCAGCTGCCCTATGCCACGGGCGACGTGGTAGACACTGCCCTGAATCTTTCGGTCTACGATGCGCCCCGTGGCGCGCAGCTTTCGGGCCGCATCATTGACCTGCACCCGGCGGGCCTTGGCAGTGCCATGCCGCAGCAGGCAGCGCTGGTGCAGGCACTGCGCCGCGGCACCCCGCTCACCACAGAACAGAAAAATCTCATCACCCCGGCCCGCAGCGATATCATCGCGGTATACCGGGAGCTGCAGGCCCGCCGCTGGCACGCGGAGGATCTGCAGCCCCTGTGCGCGAAGCTGGGAGAAGAAAATACCGGCAAAACGCTGGTGGCGGTCACGGCACTGGAACAGGTGGGGCTGATCGCCGCCGCAGAAAAGGGCGGAGCCAAAGTGTGGGAGCTGGTGCCCACAGCCGGCAAGAAAAACCTTGCCGACGCCCCGATCCTGAAATGTTTGGAGGAAATGTAAATGCCTGAGGGAAAGAAACTGCCTGCCCCCGCCCCGGTGCGGGAGGAGGACTCGTATTCGGCCAAGACCCACCTGCACCAGCCGGTGCAGGAGACGGCCACCGTGGCCGCTACAGCACAGCCGGCAGATGCCCCGGAGGGTGCTCTGCCCTCGGAGGTGCGCCCGGAGATCGTGACCTGGGACAAGCTCTGTGAGGCCATCAAGGCCAGCGGCAGGGCCTACGATACGGACATGATCGAAAAGGCCTATAACCTTGCCAACAACGCCCACAAGGGCGTGTGCCGCCGCAGCGGCGAACCCTATATCTGCCACCCGCTGGCCGTGGCCCGTCTGGTGCTGGATCTGGGCATGGACTCCGAGAGCATCGCCGCCGCTCTGCTGCACGATGTGGTGGAGGACACCCCCACCACCCTGGACGACCTGACCGCGCAGTTCGGCTCCGAGGTGGCCCAGATGGTGGACGGCGTCACCAAGCTGACCAAGATCCAGTTCTCCAACATCGAGGAGCTGCAGGCCGAGAACCTGCGCAAGATGCTGCTGGCCATGAGCCGGGACGTGCGCGTGATGATCATCAAGCTGTGCGACCGGCTGCACAATATGCGCACCGGTGACGCCTGGCCGGAGCAGAAGCGCCGCGACAAGGCCCGCGAGACCATGGAGGTGTATGCCCCCATCGCCAACCGGCTGGGCATCCTGAACGTGAAGGAAGAGCTGGAGGACCGCAGCCTGCATTACCTCGACCCCGTGGGCTACGAGGACATCAGCAAGATGCTGAGCGAGCGGGCCGGGGAGGAGTTCCTGGCCAAGGTGTCCGGCGTCATCGAGCGCCGCCTGATCGAGAGCGGCATCGAGGGTGCCACCATCAAGCGCCGGGTCAAAAGCATCTACGGCATCTACCGCAAGACCATCATGCAGAACAAGTCCTTTGATGAGATCTACGATATTTACGCCGTTCGTGTGATTCTGGACAGTCTGGCCGAGTGCTACAGCACTCTGGGCCTCATCCACGATATGTACCACCCGCTGCCCAACCGTTTCAAGGACTATATCTCTACCCCCAAGCCCAACGGCTACCAGAGCCTGCACACCACGGTCATCGGCCACGAGGGCATCCCCTTCGAGGTGCAGATCCGCACCCGTGCCATGGACGAGCAGGCCGAGTACGGCGTTGCCGCACACTGGAAGTACAAGGAGGGCCTGGGCGGCCACGACAAGCTGGACGAGCGTCTGGCCTGGGTGAGCCAGCTACTGGAAAACCAGCGCGTCAGCGAGGATTCCGGCAACCTGCTGCATGACCTGAAGAGCGACCTGCTGCCGGAGGAAGTGTTTGCCTTCACCCCCAAGGGCGATGTGATCAACCTGCCCACCGGTGCCACCTGCATCGACTTTGCCTACGCCATCCATTCGGCGGTGGGCAACCGCATGGTGGGCTGCAAGGTGAACAACCGCATGGTGCCCATCGACCACATCGTGTCCACCGGCGAGATCATCGAGGTCATCCTCGGCCCGGCGGACAAGGGCCCCAGCCGGGACTGGCTCAAGATCGTGCGCACCAGCGAGGCCAAGAGCAAGATCCGCAACTGGTTCAAGAAGATGCGCCGGGAGGAGAACATCCAGCAGGGCCGCGATGCGCTGGCCCGTGAACTGCGGCGCGAGATGATCATCATTCCGGACGACCAGCTGGACGAGTTCATCAACAGCTGCTGCCGCCGCCTGCGCCAGAACAACGCCGAGGAGCTGTATGCCGCCATCGGTTATGGCGGCATGACCATTGCCAACTGCCTGCCCAAACTCAAGGAGGAGTGGACCAAGCTGAAGGCCACAGAGGAGCGGTCTGAGGAGGACCTGCCCAAGGTGGACCTGAGCAAGGTGCACGCCACCGACGGTGTGGTGGTGGAGGGCTTCGACAACACCCCCATCAAGTTTGCCAAATGCTGCAGTCCGCTGCCCGGGGACCCCATCGTGGGCTTCATCACCCGCGGCTTTGGCGTGTCCATCCACAAGCAGAGCTGTGCCAACGCCATTTCCAGCATGAAGGACCCCACCAACGCGCCCCGCTGGGTCAAGGCCTACTGGGCCGACAGCGTCAAGGACAGCTACAAGGCCGGCCTTGAAATTATCGCCCTGAACCGCAACGAGCTGCTGCAGGATGTGCTGGCCGCCCTGGCGGACATCCGGGTGCCCATCTACGCCCTGAACGCCCGTCAGGTGGAAAACAACTGCGCCGTGGTCAGCCTGACCATCGGCATCAACAACACCGAGCACCTCAACCGCGTGGTGGCGCGGCTTTCCAAGGTGAAGGATGTGCTCAAGGTGACAAGGAGTTAACGCGATGCGAGCAGTCATTCAGGCCGTTTCGTCGGCCAGTGTACGAGTAAACGGCGGCGATCCCCGGGCCATCGGGCCGGGGCTGATGATCCTGCTGGGGGTGAAGGACACCGACAGCCTGGACATCGTGCCCAAACTGGCGGATAAGTGCGCGGGCCTGCGCATTTTTCCGGACGCGGAGGGCAAACTGAACCTCAGCGCGCGGGACCTTGGGTATTCGGCGCTGGTGGTGAGCCAGTTCACCCTCTACGGCGACACGAAAAAAGGCTACCGCCCCAGCTTTATCAAGGCCGCAAAACCGCCCCTCTCGGTGGACGCCTACGAGCTGTTTTTGGCCGAGATGAACAAACAGGGCCTCAAAGACGTGCAGCATGGCGAGTTCGGGGCCGACATGCAGGTGTCGCTGGTGAACGAGGGCCCCTGTACCATCATCATTGACACCGACGAGTGGAAAAAGAAGGAGTGATCCCATGCAGGCATTTCACATCCCGGCACCCCCGCCGTACTACACCAATACCTTTTTGCTGATCTCGGACGCCGGCCATGCGGTCATCATTGACCCGGCGGCGGACGTGCAGAACTACGAGCAGATTTTGCAGGAGCACAACGCCGTGCTCACCACTCTGCTGTGCACCCACGGCCACTTTGACCATGTGGGCAGCGCCGAGGCCCTGCGCCGGAAGTACCGCGCCGTGCTCTACTGCGAAGCGGACGATCTGGCCGGGGATAAGATGTACCCGCTTTCCGAGGCCGACCACGGCTATGCGGAAGGCCAGACCGTGACAGTGGATGAGCTGCAGTTTACGGCATGGCATACGCCGGGCCACACCCCCGGCAGCGTGGTGCTGCTGTGCGGAGAGTATCTCTTCTGTGGTGACACCCTGTTTGCAGGCAGCATCGGCCGCACCGACCTGGAGGGCGGCAGCAGCGACGCCATGAACGCGAGCCTGCGCAAGCTGGCAAAGCTGCCCATCCCCCGGGAGACCCAGGTGCTGCCCGGCCACGGCGAGTTTTCCACCTTCGGGGAGGAACTGGACAACAATTACTTCATCCGCAGCGCGCTGCGCGGCGGAGAACTGTAACACGAACCCTCTCCGTCACGGCGTGCGCCGTGCCACCTCTCCCGATGGGAGAGGTTTTGTGAATCAGGCGAAAACGCTGACGGAAAGCTCTCCCTTTCGGGAGAGCTGGCGAGCGTCAGCGAGCCTGAGAGGGTTGGATTTTTCAATAAAAGAGAGAACGACATGAAGATTTATATCACGGGGCTGCCCTCCGGGTATGAGGTGGAACATCTGGTCCGCCTGTTCTACCCTATGGCACCCCTTACCCTCACCCCGCCCGAAGCGGGCGAGGACTGCGTGTGGGCCGAGAAAAAGCCGGACGGCCTGTGGGCCATGGTGCGGCAGGGCGGCAAATGCGCCGAGCGCACCGCACCGCTGCCCGCTCCGGCAGAGGCCGGCGGCGAGACGCCGGAGTTCAGTCTGGCCAGCCTGACCTATGACCTGCTGCGGCAGTGGACCGGCATCCGTCCGCCCTGGGGCAAGATGACCGGCGTGCGCCCGGTGCGCCTCATCCACGACAAGCGTGCCGCCGGATGGAGCGAAACGGACATCGACCACTTCTTCCTGGAGCGCTTCGACTGCTCGGAGCAGAAATATCAGATGGCCAAGGCCATCGCCGACCTGCAGGAGCCGATTTTGAAGGTGGGCAGTGCGCCCAAGACCTACAGCCTGTACATCGGCATCCCGTTCTGCCCGTCCCGGTGCAGCTACTGC
>OGNY01001731.1_pt1 | contig 13100 bp, 16 predicted proteins | sample 1573551 | NCBI WGS metagenome assembly OGNY01 (sample SAMEA2581885, study PRJEB24529) | metagenome | biome: Human gut stool | place: China | collected 2011
TACCCACGTGTTTGTACCCACGAGTCACAAAGCTTTTTTACGAAATTACTGGAATTCAAAGCAACTGACAGCGAACATTTGTCACAAGCCAACCAACCATCCCCCACAATCAGTCTATAGCAAAAGTTTTCCTACATTATCTAAAAGGATGATTTTTTTCAGCACACCACAATCGGCAGGGAAAAGTTTTGAGTGGAGTGCGTTATATGTGCGTGGGTGTCTGATATGCGTATTGTGCATATCGATACCCCTACGCACATATCAGCGGGAGCGGCGCATGACACTCAAACTTTTCCCTGCCGACTGTGAAGCCCTGAAAAAAACTCTCCATTAAATAATGTAGGAAAACGTCTCTCTCTCATGATACTGCCGCACCAATTCAGCGAGTGTAACTCTCTCAAGCACATCATCTACAGCATGATCCACTTCCTGACCCAAATCGCGAACCAGTGCATTCATCGTGCGGTTGTTTTCACTTTCTCTGTAGCCATCCAAATCCACGGCATTTCGCTGTCCCTCAATGGCACCGACCACATCTTTAGCGGTACATCGTCTGGTTTCTTCCGGAAGATAATAGCCGCCCTTGCTGCCGCGAATCACGCGCACAATCCCGGCGTGACGCAGTTTAGAAGCCACCTGTTCCATATATTTCTCTGACAAATCGTATTCCTTAGCCACCTGTTTGACCGTCACCGTACTGCCATCATGCAGCGCAAGGTCAATCAGAAAAAATAATGCATACTGACCCTTTCTCGTAATATACATAACAACCCCTCTTTCCTAATTTCTATCCTGCTCCAAAGAAGCAATTGCCACGGCACCATCGGAAACCGCTGTAATAACCTGACGAAGCGGTTTGGTTCTCACATCGCCTGCCACATAAATTCCCGGCACATTCGTCCGGCAGTCCTCCCCGGCACAAATATAGCCGGCATCGTTTCTCTCAACTACATCTTTCACAAATGCTGTCTGCGGCTCCATGCCAACAGCAATGAAAATACCGGATAACTCAATTTCTTTTTCCTCCCCGGTCTGGTTCTGTGTAAGAATCACTTTCTGTACCATACCGTCTCCGGCAATTTCTTTCACTTCATAATAAGGAAGAAATTCGATATTTTCTGCTGCCATCACTTTCTCGGAAAGTTCCTTTGCGGCACGAAGACCTTCCCTGCGGTGAATCAAATACACTTTTTCACAAAGATTTGCCAGATACAGCGCATCCTCTAACGCCACATCGCCACCGCCGACAACCGCCGTCGTTTTATTCTTAAAAAATGCACCATCGCAGGTTGCACAGTACGAAACGCCTGCACCGGTCAATTCTTCTTCTCCTTTTACGGAAAGTTTTTTATGCCCTGCACCGGTTGCCACTAACACATTTTTTGTGCAGATGGTTTCACCGTCTTCTAAATGCACTTTTTTATATTCGGATTCATTTTCCACGGAACTCACTTCTGCATCTATAAACGGAACAGAAAGTGCATCCGCATGTTCTCTGAATTTCATTGCCAGCGAATATCCGGATTCTCCGTAAAGTCCCAAATAATTGTCCACGCGTTCCGTCGTCACAATCTGTCCGCCGCTAAATCCTGCCTTCTCAATGACAACAACATCCAACATTGCACGTTTTGCATAAACGGCCGCTGACAAGCCCGCCGGTCCGCTTCCTATAATTACCAAATCTTTTACCTGTTCTGCCATCGTATCCCTCCTAATCTACTTCTGATCGGCAAACTTTCTAATCTGCTCACATGTCTTTTCGATATCCTTATCCGTATGTGCCGCTGACACAAACATAGCCTCAAACTGAGACGGTGCCAAATAAATGCCCTCTTTCAGCATCGCCTTAAAATAAGCCGAATAGCGATTTGTATCCGAGGTCTGCACCGTATCATAATCAACCACTTTTTCACCGGTAAAAAACAAACTCATAAGAGAGCCAACCTGATTTACACAGACCGTTCCTCCAAATGTTTCACGCATCACTGCTGCCAGTTTTTCTGCCTTTTTCTCAATGGTTTCATAAATCGTATCCGAATCACGCAGAATTTTCAGTGTCTCAATTCCTGCAGTCATTGCAATCGGATTTCCCGAAAGCGTTCCTGCCTGATACACTTCACCAAGCGGTGCAACGCACGACATAATTTCTTTTCTGCCTCCATATGCGCCTACCGGCATACCGCCGCCAATGATTTTTCCAAGTGTCGTCAAATCCGGTGTCACGCCGTAATACTCCTGCGCACCTCCTTTTGCCAGACGAAAGCCTGTAATGACCTCATCGAAAATCAAAAGAGATTGATACTTTTTTGTAATCTCCCGTAAAAAAGGCAGAAAACCATGTTCCGTGCTCGGTACAGAGACTGCGAAGACCTTCCAGGAATCCCTTCTTTGGCGGAACCACACCCATATTGGCTGCCACCGGCTCCACAATAACCGCCGCAATGTTATCACCATATTTTTCAAACAATGCTTTTACCGATTCCGGTTTATTATACTCAGCAATCAATGTTGTCTCTGTATAACCCTTTGGCACACCGGCACTGTCCGGCACAGCCTGCAAAAGTGCCGCAGAACCTGCCTTTACCAAAAGTCCGTCTGAGTGACCATGATAACAGCCCTTAAATTTTACAATGTAATCTTTGCCGGTATATCCTCTCGCCACACGGATGGCGCTCATCACCGCTTCCGTTCCGGAATTTACCATACGCATCATTTCCATCGATGGCATCATGTCATGAATTAACGAGGCAATTTCGTATTCTTTTTTCGTCGGCGCCCCAAAGGTAAGTCCCTGTTCACATGCCTGTTTCACCGCTTCAATCACAGCCGGATATGCATGTCCCAAAATTCCCGGACCATACGAACAAACATAATCAATATAATCATTCCCATCCTCATCCAAAATATGAGAACCTTTTCCACTTTTTACAAATACCGGCGTCCCGCCCACATTACGGAATGCACGAACCGGCGAATTTACACCACCGGGCAGAAAGTGTTCGGATTTTTCAAATAACTGTTCCGACTGTGTCATAGCCTTACTTCCTTTCTCTATTGATAAAACTGCTCAAGCGCTCTGCCTAAATGTTCTAAATCGCATTGCTCTGGAACCACATCCACATCGATTCCATACGCCTGCAGTCTTTTTTTCGTCACTTCACCAATCGCCGCAACCGCAACATGCTCTTTTTTGCGGCCACGCTCCCATTCTCCTATCTTGTCCTTACCCATTCGGGAAGCAAACGCCTCAACGCCGGATGCGCTGAAAAATGCAGCCACGTCCATATTCTTCCACATGGACAAATCCCCCGAAAAGGTCCCCTCGACATCATAAAAAGGGATTTCCGTAATCGTAACAGGCTTCTTTTGCAGTTCTAAAACAAGTTCTTCACTTGCCTGCAAAGCCCTCGGAAGAAGCAGATGTTCTCCCGGTTTGACGACATCTGTAAGCCCTTTGGCAAGAGCCTCTGTCGTAAACTGTTTTGGCATATAATCCGCATAAAATCCATACGTTTCCAGTGCCTTTTTCGTTCCGCTGCCAACGACAGCAAAACGAACCTTCGCAAACTCCCGCCTGTCAATTTGTTTCTTATCTGCCTCAGCAAAAAATAAATGAACCGCATTCTGGCTTGTGAAAACAATCCAGTCATATTTTTTTATCTGAGATAATTCATCCAAAAGTTTCTCTGTGCCATCCGCACGGACAACTTTCATTTCACAAAGAGGAAAAACAAAAGCCCCTTTATCTTCCATCATCTCACGCAGTTTATTATGCAGTTTCTGCGTTGCTGTTGTACCGATTTTTTTCCCGGCAAGCACACCAAAATCCTCACTGACAAAATGATATTTTGCCGTCTGTCCCACAACAAAAACCGCCGGGGAAGTAATTTTATTTTCAATTACTTTATCCGCAATATCAAAAAGTGTTCCATAGACACGTTTCTCATCCGGCATCGTTCCGTGGGAAATCACCGCAACAGGTGTAGATGCATCCTGTCCCTGTTCCATCAGCCGTTCTGCAATCGTACGGATATTTGCGACACTCATCAAAAATACACTCGTGCCATCCTGTTTCGTAATATGAGAAAAGGATTGCTCTGCCCCCTCCTTTGTGTGACCGGTAAATACATGAAAACTGCGGCTTTCCTTGCGGTGTGTCAAAGGAATTCCGGCAAGCTCACTCACCGCCACCGCACTTGTCACCCCCGGCACCAAAGCAAATGGGATTTTCTCTTTCTGGCGTGCTAAGAAGTCTTAGCCGCCACGCCCAAAAACAAATGGGTCACCGCCCTTTAAACGGACGACATTTCTATATTGTTTTGCCGTCTGAATCAGTATTTCATTAATCTCTTCCTGCTTCTTTGCGTGGCTCATCGGTTTCTTTCCCACATATATTTTGTGGCAGTTTTCAGGAACCACAGAAAGCAGTTCCTCCGACAAAAGCCTGTCATATATGACCGCATCGCATTTTTGCAGCAGACGAAGTCCTTTTACCGTAATTAACTCCGGATTTCCGGGACCCGCTCCGATTAAATAAACCATACTATGATTTCCTCTCCTGACACAATTTTTCTACAAGATTTTGCCAATCTCCTCTGTCCCCCTGCACCGACCGCCGGATTACTTCTCCCTCTTTTTCTTCCATCAGAGAAAGATTCATCCTATGTCCATCGAGGGTACACAAAACACCAATTGGCTCATGGCATCCGGCATTCAATTTCGTGAGAACCGCACGCTCTGTCCGCAGACACTCTGCTGTATGAATATCCGAGATTTTTCCGGCAAGTTCATTAGCAAGCGTTCCTTTTTTTGTCTCCATCGCAATCACTGCCTGACCTGCCGCCGGAAGCATTTCCTTTACAGAAAGATACTCGTAAACAAAATCTGAATCGTTATCAATGCCCTGCCGTCTAATTCCGGCAGCCGCCAACACAATCGCATCGTACTCGCCTGCCCGCAGTTTATTGAGCCTTGTGCCGATATTTCCTCGAAGACTTTTGCAGACAGCATTCGGATACATCTTTTTAATCTGGCACTGTCTGCGCAGACTCCCTGTTCCAATGGTAAAAACAGAATCCTTTGTAAAGGAAGTTTCCTTTTTGTAAATGAGTACATCCTGCACACAGGCACGCTCCAAAACACCGGCAACCGTAAGTCCGTCTTTACACGGGTTTGGCATATCTTTTGCACTGTGCACCGCCACATCAATCGTATCGTCTAAAAGCGCCTGTTCAAATTCTTCAACAAACACAGCTTTTCCACCAAAGGAAGGAATCGGCGAATCCTTTTCCTTGTCGCCTTTGGTCGTCATATACACAATCTCATATTCATACTCTGGAAATGCCTCCTGCAATTTTGAAACAACCAGTCCGGTCTGAATTTTTGCCAGTTCACTTTTTCTTGTACCAATCCGAATGACTGATTTTTTCCACTCTTTTTTCACCATATCTAACATAATCTCTTTCCGCTTTTCTTCCTCCGGCTCTGTTTTCAAAACCTCATTTCTTTTTTCAAGAAGCGTCTTTGCCATATCTCCGCAGTTATCCGGCAGATGGCTCTTAATACTCTTTTTTATCTGAGAAGCTAACGCCGGAGCACTGCCACCGGTCGAAACCGAAACTACGACATCATCCTGCTTTATAATTGCCGGAAAATAAAAACCGCAGTCTTTTTTGACATCCACCACATTGACAAGAATCCGTTTGTCCTTACAAATGGCAGCGATATGGGAATTGACTTCACTGTCATTCGTCGCCATAATCACCACATCGGCTCCTTCGATATCACCATCCTCAAATGGTCTTTGAACCAATAAAAGGGCATCTTGTTTCGATTCAATTTTTTGCAATTCATCGCAAATTTTTGGTGCAATCACCGTAACACGTGCCCCAAACGACAGCATCATAGAAACTTTTCGGTATGCCACTTTGCCACCGCCGCCGATAACACATAACTTATCCTGCATCTGAATCATAAATGGGAAAAATGCCATTTCGACCTCCTCGATATAGAAGAAAGAAGGCAGACGCTACCTTCTTTCCTTTTTATTACGAAATTACTAATTCCTCTTTTGTCACCTGTTTTTCCTCATCGACACGGAATGCATTCAATACCGGATTGTCTGCTTCCATCAACGATAAAATCAGATAATTTGCCTTGGAATCATAGGCAAGCCGTTTGTCCTCCTCCGATGGTCTCGATGGAGACTCCGGATGAGAATGGAAATTGCCAAGCGGCACATAGCCATTTTTACGCATATCTTTGACTGCCGCAAGCTGCTCTTTCGGATCCATGGAAAAATGCTCGTTGCTCTCATCCATGTTTGTCAGGAGATAAACCTTTTTCACATACTGTTTTTCCCCTTCCACAACACCGCCAATCAAACCACAGGCTTCATTCGGAAGACCTTCTTTGCAGTGAGCTAACATTTTCTCATAATCACTTTTTGTCAAAAATAACATATCCTTTTCTTCCTTTCCGCCTACTTTCCGTCACACTCTACCTGCTCGTAATCAATTAACTCCGTAATTGTCGGATGATCACCGCAGACTGCGCAGGTGCCATTTGCCTTTGGCAGTTTAATTGTGTGAAATTCCATCTTAAGGGCATCATAAGTCAAAAGTTTTCCGGTCAACAAATCGCCAACACCAATCAGATACTTAATTGCTTCCATCGCCTGCAAACTTCCGATAACACCGCCCATAGCACCGATAACACCGGCCTGTTTACAGGTAGGAACAGCATCCTTCGGAGGCGGATCCTTGAAGACGCAGCGGTAGCATGGTCCTTCCCCCGGAACATAGGTCATAAGCTGGCCCTTAAAGCGGATGATTCCTGCATGGGAAAATGGTTTCTTTGCCATTACGCAGGCATCGTTAATCAAAAATTTCGCCGGGAAGTTATCTGTACCATCAATGATAAAATCATAATCCGCAATCAAATCCATAATATTTTCCGATGTTACAAACTCGCGGTATGTATTTACTACCACATCACTGTTCATCGCATTCATCGTCTCTTTTGCCGATTTTACTTTTGCTTTGCCTACATCTGCCGTGCCATGAATAATCTGACGCTGCAAGTTCGACAAATCTACCTCATCCGCATCGACAATACCAATGGTTCCAACACCGGCTGCTGCCAGATACATTGCTGCCGGAGCACCAAGTCCGCCGGCTCCGATAATGAGGACTTTGCCGTTTAACAGCTTTTTCTGTCCTTTCACGCCCACTTCCTGCAAAATAATATGCCGAGAATAGCGCTCCATCTGCTCATTTGTAAACGCCATTAATTTGCGCCTCCTCCCATGAAATAAAGAAATTCTACGACATCATTTTCTTTGAGTGCCGTTGTAGCAAAATCTGTGCTTTCCACAAATTCATCGTTTACTGTTACAGTTACATAATCCGGGTTTTCCACTTTCTCAACCTCAATGAGTTTTGCGATTGTCAAATCCTCATCGTATGTTTTCTTTTCTCCAGCTACGGTTACTACCATTTTCATATCCTCCTTTATAAAACTTCCTCTACAGCTTCTTCTAACTCTTTCCGCTTTACAAGACCTCGGATTCGGTTTACTTCTTTTCCCTCTTTGAAAAACAAAAGGGTTGGGGAAGCTGCTACTTCATATTTTTGTGCCAGTTCGGCATCAAAATTCACATTTACTTTGACGACGATAAGTTTATCCTCATAGTCATCTTCAATTCCGCCTAAAACTGGCGATAATTGTTTACATGGAATACAGCTATCCGAATAAAATTCAACGATAACCGGAAGAGACGCCTTAAGAACTTCGGCTTCAAACTCTTCTGCATTCACTCGCTTTGCCATGTCCTGCCTCCTATTCTTCTACCTTTTTAACAATCAAATCATAGGTGCCATTTTCATTGTCAATCAATTTCAGAACCTGCTGTCCTTCTTCCTTAAAACTTCTTGGCACATTCTGAACCGGTTCTCCATCATTCATCGTAACCGCTAACACCTGTCCGATTTCCAACTCTTCCATTGCCACTTTTGCCTTTACAAATGTCATCGGGCAGACAACATCCGTAATATCTACTCTTTCATCTACTTCAAACTCAGCCATGATATGCCTCCTTCATCTTTTCTATAAATTTATCTTCGCCAACTCTCTCGATTGTGAATCGGAAACGTTCGCTTGGATTTGCGTTATCATCAAAAAACTGAATTGCTGCGTCCGTTACACGGAACAAATCTTCCTCGGATTCAATCACCGGTAAAATTTCCTCACCTTTGTGAATCCGGTTACCAAACAGTCCGCCAAATGATACCAGATAACCGCTTTTTGCATCCCATGCATCCGTCGGGCAGGCCTTCACGCAGCGTCCACAGTAATTACATTTACTCTCATCCACTTTAATTTTATTATCCTCAAGAGTAATCGCACCGGTGCGGCATGCCTTAACACAGACACCACAGGAAATACAGGCATCTTCTTTCCACTGCACCTTTGTTGCACCTTTGATACCAACATCATTTTCCTCTGCCTTTAAGCAGTTGTTCTGACAGCCGGTCACACCAAATTTAAACTTATGTGGAAGTTCTCTGGCGAAATATCTCTCATCCAGTTTTTTTGCAATATCATATGTGTCAATGTTGCCGCTTGGACAAATCTGATTTCCCTGACAGGAAGTAATCGTACGAACACGTGGTCCGCACACACCCGGCTTACAGCCGCCTTTTGCCAAATCTTCTTTTACGGCATCAATATCATCTAATTTGATAAATGGAATTTCCACGCTCTGACGGGAGGTCAAGTGAACATGTCCATCTCCATATTTGTCTGCTACTTCCGCAATTGTCTTCAAATTCTCTGCGGTTAAGTTTCCTCCTACGACTGCCAATCGAAGAGAAAAACAATTTTTTTGTTTCTGGCGCATAAATCCGCCCTTTTTCAGTGTACTGTAGTCTACTGCCATTTTCTTATCCTCCTGCTCTTTCTACTTGAGTGCGTGCTTAAAATCTTCGATTAAATCTTCCACATCTTCAATTCCGACACTAATGCGAATCAAATCATCAAAAACGCCCGCTTCTTCTTTTTCTTTTTGTGTACTGTGTGCATTCAGCGTCGATTCCGGATGAATGATTAACGTTTTTGTATCGCCAATATTCGACACTATTTTCGGTATTGTCAATGTGTTAATCAAATCAAACGCACGCTCTTTGGAGCCAACTCGAATTGTAAGAATTGCTCCATATCCATTTTGCAGAACTTTCTCTGCCTGTGCATGCCATAAACTGTCACTAAGTCCCGGATAATTTACTGTTACGTCCGGATACGTGTTTAAAAATTCAGCCAGTTTTTTCGCATTATCGCAGGCCCGCTCCATGCGCAGACCCAGAGTTTCCATACCTAAGAGATTATAAAACGCTGTCTGTGGAGACAAACAGGCTCCCGTATTACGGAACAGACCGTTTCGCAGTTTTGCCGTAAAAGCAAATTTGCCAAACTTCGCATATTCTGCCATGCCCGGATATTTCTCCTTGTCCCAGCGAAAGGCACCGCTGTCGGTAATCACACCACTGATGGCGTCACTGTTGGCATTGATGTATTTCGAGGTCGAATTGACTACAATGTCCGCCCCTTTTTCAATCGGGCGTACTAAATATGCCGTTGCTACCGTGTTATCCATCACAAGTGGCAGATTATGTTTGTGTGCTGTCTCTGCTAACTTCTCAATATCCACAACGTCAAGTTTTGGATTACCAATCGTTTCTGCGAAAATCACGCGGGTCTTTTCATTGATGGCGGCTTCCACCGCCTGCTCATCGTGAATATCCACAAATACTGTTTTAATGCCAAATGCCTCAAAGTCATGAAACACATCGATGGATCCGCCGTACAAACTCGTACTCGCTAAAATTTCCTCGCCCGCACGGACAACATTTAACAGCGCATTCGTAATCGCTGCCATACCGGATGCACAGGCAACCGATGCAATTCCACCTTCCAATGCCGTCATTTCATTTTCAAAAGCTAAAATCGTCGGATTATTGATTCTCGTATAAGAAAATCCGTTTGCTTTATTATGAAACAACTTTTCATGCTGTTCTGCCGAAGACTGGTAAAAAGCACTGGAATGATAAATCGGAGTCAGTGTAGCACCGGTCTCCTTATCCCCTTTTTCTACCTGATGCAGTAGTGCTGTATTAAATCTCATGGCGTCCTCCTCTAAATGTAATCACCGCGTTTTGCTTCATTACCCAAAAAGACGGACTGCTCACGAATCTGCACCCTCGTCAAGCCAGTTACTTAAGTACGATTCACTCTTATTCTGAATGGTATCTGCCTGCTTTTTATCAACTAACAATAATACAACAATACCGGCACGATGTAAATGTTTAATCACACAGTCAATATCATCATTTTTTCCAGGGGCATACAAATATGTATGTCTGCCATCCAGATTCAGAATTTTCTCGACGTCTTCCACAAACGCACGGTTTATCTTCTTGTCATCTTTTACAAACTCAACCGTAATTGCCTTCTGTCCATTGGTTGCTGCACGAACAGTTCGGTCCACACGGCCTTCGTAGACACTGTGCTCTTTCTCATGCACTTCTTCCACGACACCGCAGGCAGAAGTCATATTCGTCACACGGTCAATCAAAATGAATTCACCCATCGTTTTATGATTCTTAAATTCATCGATGACAATGCGGTCTGCCAGTGAAATTTTGCAGCTTGCAATCTCATTTTTAGCAAGATTTTTTACATCTTTTTTCTCACCGGTATTAACATCTACCGCATAAGAAATTTCTGTCACAGAACAAGGAATTGTTTTCGTTCCGAGTTTAAAGAAGAAGTTTTTGCCACGGAACAATTCGTCATCATCCATCCACAAAATCGTAGCAGTCAGAGTCGATGCCGTTTTCACACCGGAATCTACCGTAAGTACACAGCCGCGGGAAACATCCACTTCCCTGTCTAACTGAATGGTAACCGGCTGGCCTTTTTTCGCCTCTTTACTATCCTTATCACCAACATAAATACTTTTTACTTTTGCCTTTTCATTGCTTGGCAGCGTTGTCAGCTCGTCTCCTACATGGATATTTCCATTTTCTACCTGTCCCTGGAAACCACGGAAGGTATGGTCCGGACGGCACACACGCTGTACCGGCATATAAAATCCTTTTTCATGAGAATCCTCTGCCACATCCACATCTTCCAAATAAGAAAGAAGAGTTGGTCCTTCATACCAGTCAATCGCATCGGATTTCTTTGTTACATTATCTCCTTCCGTTGCGGAAACCGGAATAATCTGAATTGTCTGAAGATTCAGTTCACCGGCAAGTTCTTGAATCTGTTTTTCGATTTCATCAAAACGCTCTTTACTGTAATCAACCAAATCCATTTTATTAACAGCAAATACAAACGAATTGATTCCCATCAACGCACAAATTCTCGCATGACGTCTTGTCTGAATCAAAACACCCTGTGTGGCATCAATCAAAATAACTGCCAAATCCGCAAAGGAAGCACCTACTGCCATGTTTCTTGTATACTCTTCATGACCCGGCGTATCTGCTACAATAAAACTTCTCTTATCTGTCGTAAAATAGCGGTATGCCACGTCAATCGTAATTCCCTGCTCTCTCTCTGCCATCAATCCGTCAAGCAAGAGCGAATAATCAATCGCACCGCCGCGGCTTCCGACTTTACTGTCAAGTTCCAACGCTTTTTCCTGATCGGCATAAAGAAGTTTTGAATCATACAGGATATGACCGATCAAGGTTGATTTTCCGTCGTCCACGCTTCCGCATGTAATAAATTTTAATAATCCGCTCATCTTAGAAATACCCCTCTCTCTTTCTTCTTTCCATACTTCCTGCTGCCTCATTATCAATTACTCGTGTCGTTCTCTCTGACGATACGGCACTAAGTGTCTCATCAATAATTTCATCCAATGTAGTCGCTGTCGACTCGCATCCTCCGGTCAGAGGATAGCATCCCAATGTACGGAAACGTACACTCTTATGCTCAATTTTTTCACCCGGACGTAATTTCATGCGGTCATCATCCACCATAATAATGTTGCCATCGCGGTAAACAACCGGGCGGACTTTTGCAAAATACAAAGAAGGAATCTCAATTTTTTCCCGTCTTATGTACTGCCAGATATCCGTCTCTGTCCAGTTGGAAAGTGGGAACACTCTCACTTCCTGATGTTTCTGAATCTGGGAATTATATAATTTCCACATCTCCGGACGCTGGTTTTTCGGATCCCAGGCATGATGCTCATTTCTAAAAGAAAAGATTCTCTCTTTCGCACGGGACTTTTCTTCATCTCTTCGTCCGCCGCCAAATGCTGCGGTAAAACCATATTTATCAAGCGCCTGTTTCAATGCCTGTGTCTTCATGATATCGGTGTAAGCAGAACCATGATCAAATGGATTAATGCCCTGCTTTACTCCTTCCTCATTGATATATTCAATCATTTCAATGCCAAGTTCTTTCGCTCTTCTGTCACGGAACTCAATCATTTCTTTAAATTTCCATGTCGTGTTTACGTGCAAAAACGGAAATGGCGGTTTCTCCGGATAAAAAGCTTTCATTGCCAGGTGTAACATAACCGAACTGTCTTTTCCAATCGAATACAGCATAACCGGTTTTTCACATTCCGCCGCAACTTCGCGAATGATATAAATTGCCTCTGCCTCCAGTTCATCCAGATGTGATAATTCACTCATATCGTTTTCCTTCCTTTCTTCTCTCCTCGTTAATATTTGTTGGACTCTTTCGTATTTAGAACAATCTGCTCGGTTTCGCCATCCTGTCTGTGTATCTGCCAGTACAGCTTGTCTCCTTTTTTGTCGACTGTCATTTTGCTTCCCATACCGCCGATATCGGCTCCTAAGTAGAGGGAAATCGCACCGAAGTGACATTCTTTCACACAAGAGGAACATCCCCAGCAGTCCTTCGGGTACTTGATATAGGCTTTCCCTGCCTCATTCATTTTAATAAGGCTTCCCGGACATACCTGCTCGCAGGCTTTACAGCCTTTACAGAGCGCCTGATTCATCGTGATGCTCATAATGCTCCTCCCTTCCAACTAATTTACGGGTAAATACGGTGATTTT
>OGNY01001732.1_pt1 | contig 13096 bp, 12 predicted proteins | sample 1573551 | NCBI WGS metagenome assembly OGNY01 (sample SAMEA2581885, study PRJEB24529) | metagenome | biome: Human gut stool | place: China | collected 2011
TCGATGAGCAGGGCCGCAAACTCCCGCACGATTTCGAGGCCCGGCGCTCGATGGAAATTCTGCGTGATTTGGAGCGGAAATACGGTCTGCATCCGAGTATCAAAGGCGAGGAACAAGCAGACAGGCTCGGCTTGCGCAAAGTAAACTATAAAGAGGGCAATGTCAAACAGCAGATATCGTCCGTCGTGCGGTCGTGCTTGTGCAATTACAAATGTTCGTCCTACGGAGAGTTTCGCACCCTGCTGGAACGTTTCAATGTCTCAGTTGAAGAACGTACGGGAACCATCGACGGCAGGGATTATGCCGGAGTGATCTACGGGCCCTGACCGATGACGGCTATGGCATCGGTACTCCGTTTAAATCGAGCCGTATCGGCCGGGATGTCGGCTACAAGGCTCTTCAAAAGTATTACGAGCGGTCGAAGAGTGCGCTGAAGCAGGACGGAACGCTCGACCGACTTCGGCAAACAGTCAAAGACGCCATGAGCCCACACAATACACGGGACGAGTTCCGGCGACTGCTCAAAGCGGAGAATATCGACACGATTTTCCGCATTAACCCGGTCGGCAGAATCTATGGTGTGACTTTCATTGACCATAACGACGGCATCGTTGCCCGCAGGTCGGTACTGGGAAAAGAGTTTTCGGCAAATGTTTTCAATGAACTCTATCCGGCACCGAAAAACGACAAGCAGGTTCCAGAACAACACACAGCACCGTAACACGAAATACAAAACCATATCGCCAATCCTATTTCTGGCATTGTCGATACGCTATTGGACCTGACCGACACGCAGGCCTATGAAGAACAGCAGCGGCAGATGCAACGATTTCGAAAGAGGAGGTGACATTTTTTTGATATGAAGACTGATACTTACTGTACGAAGGATCTTTCGCGGGTGGGAAGATGTTTGATTCATAGGACATTATGTTGCTTTTCAGATAAGAAGTATATCGCTTATAGAGTAAAAAACGTAATTGTAAACGAGGTTTCGGTGTCCAAAGCGTTACCTCGTTGACTTTTGCTTAGAAATTGTGTATTGTGTTGAATTAGATCATGTTAATGCGTTGTTCGTCTTGGCGGCCGACTCTGCCGAAATTATTTTGCAACCCTCAAAAAGCAGAGTCGTGCGCAGTATGTTGACGCTGTAGCATGTCGTCAGGCAAGACGAACTGTTTATAGAGTGATTTTCTGGCCGACTATAATATTTATAACAAAAGTCCTATGTTCGTATATAGGACTTTTGTCATTTTGTACATTCAAGCGTATAGATGTCATCCGGAAATGTCGCAGTTCGGTTTCCGTTCAGGTATTCAGCCGTGCATGGTCTGCGAGGAACTTCTCCAGCCCGCTGTTCGTCATCGGATGTCTGAGCAACCCTTCGATTGCCGCAAGGGGGCATGTCGCCACATCGGCTCCCGCATCGAGGCACTGGATAATATGCTGCGTATGACGGATCGAAGCGGCCAGCACCTGCGTTTTGTAACCATAGGTGCGGTAGACCTTCACGATGTGGGCTACCAATGCCACGCCGTCTTCGGAGATGTCGTCGAGACGTCCCACGAACGGAGACACGTAGGTCGCTCCGGCCTTTGCGGCGAGCAACGCCTGTCCCACGGAGAATACCAGCGTGCAGTTCGTCCGGATATCCTTGGCGGCAAAATATTTTACGGCCCGGATTCCTGCGGCCGTGCAGGGCAGTTTCACGACGATGCGGGGATGCAGCGCCGCCAGCGCCTCACCCTCTCGCACCATTCCTTCGAAGTCTGTGGCTATGACCTCGGCGCTCACGTCCCCTTCGACGATGTTGCAGATTTCAACATAATGACGGTTGCAGTTTTCCGTACCCCGGATGTTCTCTTTGGCCATCAGAGAAGGATTGGTCGTTACGCCGTCCAGAACGCCCAGTTCATGCGCCTTGCGAATCTGCTCCAAATTGGCTGTGTCGATGAAGAATTTCATGGTTCGATAGGTTTTAGGTTTCCATAAAGATACGAAAATTCCATATAGGTTATACCGGATAATATCCGATTTTACATTGCGGAAATTCTTTACGACGCTGTCAGTGTCTGGAAAAAGTCCGTCGGCGGCTGTACGGCGGCATGCTGTCTTCCCGGATACCTCGGGCGGCGACATATCTCCGGTTCGGATTCACGAACCTTTGCGGGGATCGGAATTCTCGTTGCGATTTTCGGTTCTTCTCCCCGGGATACCGCATAGTCCTGTACGCCGGACACATCCGTAGAAATCGGATGTTAGGACATTCGAACATCCGGAATGTACTCCGTAGAGATCGCTTCGTTTGCGGGCATCGTTTTTTTCGTTACCTTTGCATCCCCGTAAGGAAAAGCCGTGTTCTTTCCGGAAATTTCAGAGAGATAAAACTTTTACCGAATCATGTATTGGATGGAGAATCTCCTGTACCTATCTGCCTCAAAACAAACTGAGAAGGGAGATATATTATTAGCACGTTATGGTGGGTCTTTAGGAAAAGTATTTCATGCTGAACAAGGAGCGTATAATGTAGCTATGGCAAAAGTCATCTTTAAATATGAGAATCTTATATATAAAGAGTATGCTTACTATTATTATCTATCTGATTTATATCAAAACAAACTAAAAGAGATATCAAGAACAGCTCAAGCTGGTTTCAATAGCACAGATTTTAATGATATGTATTTCCCTCTTCCTCCCTTTACAGAACAAAAACGTATAGTTGCAAAAATACGAAAAGTTTTTTCTGTTTTTGATAATATTCAGAAGGTCTTAGAAGTGTAATAGACACACTTCTAAGACCTTGCTTTACCAGTTTACGACTTTATCTACAATTTTCTGCTGTTCACTAGCTGTACGGCGAAGATAGATACGGGTTGTTTCAATACTTTCGTGTCCCATAAGGTCAGCAAGCAAAGCAATGTCATTAAAACGCTCAAGAAAGTTTTTGGCAAATCTATGGCGGAACGAATGAGGATAAACCACTTCTTTGTTCATTCCGTATTTTTCGGCAAAATGTTTGAGTTGCGACGCTATTCCACGAGTGGTGATACGTTGTCCAAAACGATTTAAAAAGATATAGCCGGATGTTAAGTCTTGGCTTTTTAACCATTTATCTGCTTCTATTCGTAGATTCTTAGGAATGTATAACCGACGAATCTTTCCACCTTTACTATATAAATCAAGATAACCTACACCGATATGTTCTGCTTTGATATGGAGTAATTCACTGACTCGTGCTCCGGTAGCAGCCATAAACCAAACAATGAAATACCATTCATCATAACCATCAGCCTTGAGTCTGGATTTGAAAAATTTATAATCAGCATCGCTGATTACGTTTTCCAAAAAATTCTTCTGTTGTACCTTTACGAACTTCACTTTTAACTTTTCTTGCTTTGTAAACTCCAGATACTTGTTGATTCCTTGTAAACGTAGATTTACAGTTTGCGGCTTAAAGTTCTCGACTAAATACCCCTTATATGCTAAAAGGTTCTTCTTGTTCACTTCCCCATAATGGTTAAGAAAATACTCTACTGTCCACGCATACGAGTTAACAGTGTTTCTGGCAAGATTAGTTCTTACTAAATGATTTTTGAATTTTGTTACCATATTGCATTAATTTAGAATGAATATGATAATAATATAAAAGAACGTATCGCGCATTATACGCAGTTACCTAAAGGATGGTCAGTCGCACACATGCAAATACTATGTTCTTTGATTGATGGTAATAAACAAAATGATATAGAACGAATAAATCTTGATGTCAAATATTTGCGTGGTGAACGAGATCCGAAAACTTTGACTTCAGGCAAATTTATACCTGCAAATTCTCTTTTAATTTTAGTTGATGGAGAGAACTCTGGTGAGGTGTTCAGAACTCCAGTTGAAGGTTATCAAGGTAGTACTTTCAAACGGTTGATTATCAACGAAAATATAAGCACTGAATATTTGTTACAAGTCATAAACTTGCACAGAAAGATATTACGAGAAAATAAAGTTGGCTCTGCTATTCCACACTTGAATAAAAAACTATTCAAAGCAATAGAAGTGCCAATACCTCCTTATAATGAGCAAAAAAGAATTGTAGAGGCAGTAAATTCTGCTTTTAAGCAATTGGATGTAATCACGGAAAGTTTATAGGCTCTCCGTGATTACATCTAATTGATCAAAAATTCTTTGAACTGTTTCTACAATCCGTATCTGTTCTTTATATGGTGGTAAAGGGAAATCAAAATTACCAATAATAGAAGCACTTATATTAGGTTGTGCTCCTCCATATGCAATTTTTAGTATTTCATCAACCTTTGATTGCATATAAGTATTTCGATAATTAGGATATAATGAGGACTTGTTTAAGATTTTAATATTTCCTACACGTTGATTTAAGTATGCTGTTTCATCAAACGGATATACCCCCATTTTTCCTGTTGTTGCGCCAGACATGGCAATAAGCAAGTCTCCTTTTGAGACCTTAAATTTATCGTCTGTAATACCTTCAATATAAGCACAGTCGGTTATATCTATTGTATTATGAGTGATATTTGATATACGGACTAGTGGTATTCCATGTGACTTATAATCATCGCTGCTGAAAGCAAAACCATTCTCAATTTTACACAAATCAGACAACTTGCACATAGCCCATCCTGCTGGCAAGTTCGTATAATGCGCGTTATCACAAGTAATCTCAGTCTTCGAATTGATGCGTTTTAGCAACTCGGATGCTGGTTCTTCGTTCGGGTCTTGCGGTACCAATTTACCATGAATGACCAGATCTAATATCTTACTTTTGGCTTGCTTGATAATTACCTGCAATTTCTCTTTACTATTTTTTATAGTATCAATCAAAGAAATCCATTTAGCTATCTCTATAATAATTCTTTCTTGTTCTTTTAATGGAGGAATAGGTATCATTAATTGAGAGAGCTTTTGGGCATTGATATTGGACTGGTTAACTGCATCCGTTTTTACATTATAGCACCAATTACGATAATAGCTGCTATTCATTACATAATTAAGATAGTCAGAAGAAATCAATATTGGTCTAACACGAATAAGATAGCCTGCATATATAGCAGGTCTTTCTTCTTTATAGACTGCTGTTTTTCCTACCCATTCGCTACTATTTGTTCGATTAAAAAGTAAATCGTTTTTTTTAAGAGAATATTGTTTAATATCTTCATCATTTGAAGAGTATACTAAACCAGAATAATCAATTGTACCCCAATTAGTAATATTCCCCATTCGTAGAACTGCTATTTTACCTACGCTTGAAGACTTCTCAGAGGTCCCATACTTTAATTCACATACAAGGTCTTCTAACTTACACCATTTCCACCCATTCGGCAATAAGTAGGGATAATGGGGTGTATCAGAAGTTTTAGCTGTTTTTTTACTACGCTTTATTTTTCCCTCTTTTATTAAACGTTCTTTCTCTGCTTTAATGCGTTCAAGTAATACGGATGCAGGTTCGTCATTCGGATCCTGAGGAACAAGTTTACCACGAATGGCCAGGTCTAGTATTTTTTGACGTAATTTCTTTGTATCCATTTGGGTTAGTCTTTGTTTAAGAATAGATTGCAAAACTCATTCAGTTGCTGCTGCATGCGTTCCTGTGAAATGAGAATACGCTTGTATTCAGCAATCATCGTAGGACTCATACTTCTGCTCATAGCGTACTCTACTACTACCCGGTCTGCTTCAGGACAAAGAATGATACCGATAGACGGATTTTCGTTGGAGCGTTTTACATCGCGGTCGAGTGCTTCCAGATAAAATTCCAACTGTCCAAGGTCGCGAGGATGAAACTTTGTTTTTTTTAATTCTACAGCGACCAATGCTTGTAAGCCGCGATGAAAAAATAGTAAATCAGCCTTGAATGTAGATGCACCAATATTAAGGCGATATTCTTGATCCATGAATATAAAGTCTTTTCCCAGTTCAAGGATAAACTGTTTCATGTGTTCTATTAGGCCGTTCCTTAGTTTTGTTTCGCTATGCTTTTTCGGCAGGTTGAGAAAATCTATGAACAGGGTGTCTTTGAACATGACTGGCGCATTAGGATATCTTTCAAGTAATCCTTTTGACATATTGTCCTTGCTTCCTAATAATCCTGAATAAGTCTGATTAGAAATACAACGCTGAAGTTCTCGTTTTACTAAATGCTCTTTATTGGCATAGAGTATATAAAACAAACGTTCTTCGTTGTTTTTACATCGGCATAATATTTCTATGTGATTAGTCAAGGTCGTTAACTCCAATATCTTAGGCATTTGTCCAACTGTTGACTGGACAAATTGTGCAGTTTTTGGCTGCACAAATTCAGTATTCAAATATTGTCTTATTGTTGCTATAAACGTTTCTGATGAATACTCATCATAAAACATTACCATATTGTATATGTTTCTTTTGCTATATCCTTTGATGTCAGGATGTTGCGAACGTATGTATTCGGACAATTGAGAAACAACCTTACTTCCCCATTCTTTGCTCTTCAATTTAGTAGATACATATCCGCCTACATACCATGCTGTGAGTAGTAACTCTTCATTGACGGCTCTTGAAGCATTACTTTTATGTTGGAGAATAATATCTATGATTTCTCCGAATTGTTGTTCTATTGATATTGCGATGTCGTTATTCTTCATACGCTTAATCTTCATTTATATTTGCAAGCAGCTTCTCAAGTTCTGCAACTGCTGAGCTAATAGTTTTACTTTTCTCTTTTATGTCAGCCACCAATTCAGCCAAAGAGCGGTCATCGGACTCTCCTCCTTGTTTTATCCAGGTTATATCAAGGCTTGTCTTATCACGAGTGAGAATATCATCTATCGGATATTTACGCCAACGCCCTTGAGGATTATTGTCTGCATCATATGTCTCTTTGCGTCCTTCTAAATTTCCTGCATTATAGCATGTGACAAAATCATCCAAATGATGTCTCTCTAATTTATTAGTAGCAAGCGTATGTTTGATATCAGTACGATAATCATAGAACCAAATCTCTTTTGTCGGTTGACCTTTGGAAAAGAACAATACATTTGCTTTTACACCTTGTGCATAGAAAATACCTGTAGGCAAACGGAGTATCGTATGTAAATTGAAGTCTGAGAGTAACTTCTTCCGAATTGTTTCTCCAGCACCACCTTCAAAAAGAACATTGTCTGGTAATACTACGGCTGCACGACCACCGGTTTTGAGCATCAGCATCATGTGTTGAAGAAAGTTCAACTGATTGTTCTTCGTTTCTACATAGAAATCCGGACGGTTAATATCCACAGAACCTGCCGGTCTAGTGCCGAAAGGAGGATTGGCAAGTATTACATCTACAAGGGTGGATGGTTCTTTCTCCAAAGAATCCTCGCAAACAATCGGACTCCGGTCTGTTCCCACACCATGCAAATATAGGTTCATGGAAGCAAGCGTTACGACCAATGGTGTGTTATCTACGCCATGCAGTGCCTTGTTACGCAAGAAATCACGTTTTTCCTTACTGGCAGACTGTTCTTTCATGTAATCATATGCAGTCAAGAGAAAACCTCCGGTGCCACAGGCCGGGTCACAAACCGTTTCTCCAATTTGTGGGGCTATGCAATCTACCATTGCTTTGATGAGCGGGCGTGGAGTAAAGTACTGACCGGCACCACTTTTCTTGTCCTGTCCATTCTTCTCAAGGATGCTTTCGTAGATAGCACCTTTCACGTCTCCATCCATGATCAGCCATTGTTCCTCATCAATCATGGTAATGACTTTTTTCAAATAGACTGGCTTGTCAATCTTGTTTTGTGCTTTTGTATAAATTGTGCCGATAAGGTTTTCCTGTTCACTCAGCTGTTTCAGAGTATCTTCGTATTGCTTTACTAAATCTAGACCGTCAAGAGATATTAAATCACTCCATTGATAACCAGATGGTATTGCTGATTCTTCTCCAAACATTTCTACATTCTCTGCGTCCATCTTTAAAAATAGAAGATAGGTGAGCTGTGTAATATAATCTGTAAAACCGATACCTTGCCCGGCAAGGGTTGTTGCCAGATTCCAAACTTTTTTGGTGAGCGATTGCTCTGTTGTATTATTTGTTGCCATAAATTTATGCTGATTTTCTTAAAACCACAAATGTGTATAGAGACTGTAAAGCTTCGTTGGCTTTCTGCATATTGCCAAAGGCACGAATCATTTGTGCTGCCTGAGTTGCATCATCTTCACGAATCTCTTTGACCGTACAAGCTCCGTTTGAAGCAATATAATCTACAATATGACTGATAACTTCACGTTGTTTATCTGTTATTTCGCGTTGATTTTGCCCTAACCATAGATTAAAATACTGTTTAGAGGTAGAAACTACACTATCTAACCGTTCTATTTGGTGTAAAGCAAAACGTACAAGCTGTATGATATTAGTTAAAGCATCACTCTCTTCTTTCGTAGAAGAACGTCGAACGCTATTTGGATTCAGAATGGCGTATGAATTCCACAATTGTTTGGGCGTAAAATGATTGTTAGCCATCTTGAGTTTATTTTCCAAATCTTTTAGCATTAAATAGGTAATTGGCTCGCCTTCATTATTATAAATTATACGTAGAGCCTCTATTTCATCGCTATGTTCTTTACAGAAATCTTCAAAGGCTTCAGTTGTACTTTTAGCTTCTTCTATTGAAAAACCTTTAGATATAAGCGTGTCCTCACCAGGCATCAGTGTATTGACAAACCCGGCAGCAAGAATAAGCAGATACCTGCGCGCATCTGCGTGATTTGCAAGCGGAGCTACTAAACCTTTCCGTTCGTTATTCGGCTCCTTGGTACTTATGAATGGCGGCAGGATATTGTTTTCAAATGCTTCATAAATCCTTGAAGCAAGTTCTTTCATGTCGTCATTCGCTAAACGTACGAACTCATTTCGTTGTGAATTATCAGCTTTGTTGTATATCCTGGAAAGTGTTGCAGCAAGACGTTTCAGATGCTCATCAGGAAGGTAACCATGGGTAATTTGTTCCAACAGCTCTTTAAGAGTAATAATCTTTGTAGTCGGCTCATCTGTTATCGTAGGTATTGTTTTTTCATGTTCAGTAACACCTACGGCATCAATCAAATAAAAACAATCTTTGCTGAACGCATTTGGGGTAACATTCCGTAACTGCTCATCTCCAATTGTGCGTACACCACGTCCTTTCATCTGTATATAGAGCGGTAAAGATTCTACATCACGCATGAAAATCAATACTTCAAGAGGCTTAACATCTGTACCAGTTGCTACCAATGTACAAGTTACGGCAATTCTGAAATCCTTATCATTCCGGAACTGACGTATCAATTCATTACTATCGCCCGCAGAATAAGTTATTTTTTGCACAAAACGGTCATCTGTACGTCCAAATACCTCTTTAGCTATCTGTACGATATTGCTGGCATGAGTCTCATTTAGAGCAAATATCAAAGTCTTTGGCAGATAGTCAAAATTGGCATCCCGCTGTGGATCATTAAATAACTCCGTATAGACTACATCACGATAAGTAGACAGAATAAGTTTTATTTGCGCAGGATTAATGACACTTCTGTTTAGCTCTTTATTGGTATATGTTTTCGTTTCTTTATTGGAAATAGTTTTTACATCTCCGGTATAACGTGTTTCTTCTTTGATTTTTTCTCCTTCTAATATAGCACCGCCATTTTCTGTAACTTGAGTTTTGATTCGATATACACGGCAATCTACATTTACACCATCAACGATACTTTTCTCCAATGTGTAGTTAACTATGCGATTATTGTTAAAGAATGCCATTGTTTCTGGAATTGGTGTGGCTGTCAATCCTACAAGTCTGGCTGTATCAAAATATTCCAATACCTTACGCCAATTCCCATAAATGGAGCGGTGACATTCATCTATGATGATCAGATCAAAGTAATCATGTGGTAAATTGGGATTAGGAGGCAATACAACTTCTTCTGTAGGTTCATTATCATCATCGTTGTCATTATCCTCAATAGAATCTCCTTTCAGAAACGAAAAAAGACGCTGTATTGTTGAAATAACGACATTGCTATCAGATGGTATAGAAGAGGAACGAAGACGATTCACTGTAAATATTGTATTGAATGCATCTCCATTTTCTGTCAGCCGAAAAGTTCCAAATTCTCCCTCTGCCTGTTTCCCAAGGTTATTTCTGTCCACAAGAAATAACACTCTTCTCATTGGGGTATATGAAAGAAAACGATATGCAGCAAGGCATGCGGTATATGTCTTACCTGCACCTGTTGCCAATACCATCAAGGCGCGATTTTGCCCACTCCTGAAACTTTTTTCCAGTTCAGTAACTGCCTCATACTGACAATCACGTAATCCTTTTTTTCGCAAAGTTGGAAGTCCGGCAAAATAATCATTTATTCCCAACAGTTTAACCAATTCATGAGGAGTTGGAATCGTCATAATTTGCTTGAAACAAGAATTCTGTTTACGAAAGTCACAGAAGTATAAGTCTTTTCCATTTGAAGTAAATATGAAAGGCAAAGGCTTTTGGTATACTTGATAGATATTAGGAACATTCCGGGCATATAAAACAGCCTGTTCGCAAACATTATTGGAAAAAGAATCTATCTCTTCTCTTTTAGCTTCAAGCACACCAATAGCCTTTCCGTTAATGAAAAGGAAATAATCAGCCTCAAGGTTACCTTTTAAAAGTCCTTCCCTTATGGCTACAGCAGTACAGTTTGGTTCGTAGTTGTCTCTATCAACTACTTTCCAACCAGCATCAGTAAACCACTGATCTATTTTTTGCCTCGCTTTTTCTTCTGGTGTCATATATTCCTATATTTTTATATTATCGGAAGTTGTATGCTAGAAAAACAACATCTACAATGAATGAACTATTGGCGTTCATCTTTGTCTGTTATCAAATCTTTCAGGTCAACTTGAAGAATTTCAGCAATTTGTTGTAAGGTTTCTAGGTTGGGCTGGATTCTGTTACAAGCATACGCATTGACCATGCTAAAACTCTTATCAAGTCTTTTCGCTAACCACGTTTGTGAAATCCCTTTTTCCGATAAAACGACCTTTATTCTATTTAATTTCATTTTTAGATGCAATTATATTATGCAAATATAGCGAATTATATTAATGGTTTTGGTTTCTTTTATTACTTTTGTAATAAACATATAAGAATATGCATATGGGACATAATTGTTACATATCTTTTAAAACAGAAGATATTGGTTATAAAGAAGAAATACAGAAATGGAAAGATAGTGATAAAGTTGATATGATAGATAAGTCTTTGAATACTCCTATAAATTCTGAGGACGAAGATTACATTATGCGAAAAATAAGAGAAGATTATTTATCTGATTCAACAGTTACAATTTTTTTAATAGGTTCATATAGTGCTGAAAACTTAGGATGGGAAGAACAGCGATTTATTAAAAGAGAATTACAGGCTTCTTTGTATAATGGTGAAGGTAATACTAGAAATGGAATTTTAGGTGTTGTTTTACCTTCAATGTATAATTCAATATATAGGGGACAGTACACATGTCTTTCTTGTGGAGAAAATCACAATACTGTCGTTCTAAATGATACAACTGTTATCAAAGAATTTAGTAGAAACTATTATTTGAATAATCATGGAAAATGTGCATATTATGAAGAAGATAGATTCTGTGTATTAGTCAAGTGGGATGATTTTAAGAAGAATCCTAACAATTATATAGAGCAAGCATTTAATAAACGGACTCAGCCTATAGCTGATGAAGTGATCGTTAGACCAAAATAAATTTATAAGTTATGGAAGAAAAGTTATGTTTCGTTATTATGGGATTCGGGAAAAAAACCGATTTAGCTTCAGGTAATACTTTTGATTTAGATAAGACATATTATAACATAATTAAACCAAGCGTACAAGACTGCGGATACAAATGTGTAAGAGCTGATGAAGTTCAAGATACAGGGCTTATAGATAGAAGTATGTATGCATTAATTTTACGAGCGGATTTAGTAATAGCTGATATATCAACATTAAACCCTAATGCAATATATGAATTAGGAGTGCGCCATGCGTCTAAACCATTGTCAACTATTATTATCAAGGCTGAATCAACATCAAAAATTCCATTTGATATTGATCATACAAGGGTTTTCACATATAAGCATTTAGGTGAAGATATTGGCGTAGATGAAGCTAAACGAATGCAGGCTTTATTAAAGGAGAAAATGTTAAATATAGCAAAGTCACCTATAAAAGACAGTCCGGTTTATGAATATCTGAGCACATTACAAGAACCTCATATGGATATTGAAGAATATAAGGCTATTGTAGGTGCTTTAGCAAAGAAGAACGACTGTATTTTTGCTTTGGTTGAAAATGCTAAATTATTAATGAGTGATAATAAGTTTAGCGAAGCAATAAAATATTGGGAAAAAGCATCCGAGAAAAATCCCAAAGAGTCATATTATATTCAACAATTAGCATTATGTACTTATAAGCAAAAGGTAAAGGATGAAGAACAAGAAATGTATCTCAATGATGCATTAAGAATTCTTGATAAGTTAACAGATTCAAATGACCCAGAAACATTTGGCTTAAAAGGGGCTATTTACAAACGATTATCAAAAATTAATGATGATAACATTGGTTATTTGGATAGGGCTATTGAAAACTATGAAAAGGGTTATATGATTAATTATGATTTTTACACAGGGGAAAATTTGGCTTTTTGCTTTGATAAAAAATCTTCGCTTTTGAATGATAATGATGAAGAGAAAATATATTGTCGAGTTCAAGCAAAAAAGATACGAGAACAATTATTTAAAATATTATCTTCTAAAATAGAATTGGAAGATGTTAAAGGCATTCCTAATGTTAAATGGATGTCTGCGACTTTCTCAATATGTTGTTATGCATTAGGAAAAATTGAAGATGGAAAGAAGTATGAAACTATTTTTAGGGAAATGGCAGAACAATGGGAGATAAATACATACGAATTGCAGAAAGAGGAATTGAAACAATTATTAAATATGGAATTTGATTGATATGGCTAGAATATATAAAATTTTTTTTAGTACATGACAAAAATTGAAAAATCCTGTCGTGAATTATTGATTATCAAT
>OGNY01001736.1_pt1 | contig 13076 bp, 19 predicted proteins | sample 1573551 | NCBI WGS metagenome assembly OGNY01 (sample SAMEA2581885, study PRJEB24529) | metagenome | biome: Human gut stool | place: China | collected 2011
GAAGCTGCCGGCTGGAGCGTCAGCGATATCACGAGTGCAGCTGAGGCCTACGATTTCGACGTGATCTTCATCGACTATGTCCAGCTCATCCGACCGAGCACAACCAATCCCATGCGCAGCGAACAGGTGGCGGAGATTTCCCGCGAGCTGCACGCCTTCGCCCAAAGCCGGAAAAAGCTCGTGATCGAGTTGGCGCAGCTGACGCGCGAAGATCGCGTTGCGGTACCCAAAAAGGGCAAGCCGCAGCAAAACGAGCCGCGCATGAGCGACCTGAAGGAGTCGGGACAGCTGGAGCAGGACGCGGACATGATCTTTATGGTCTACCGCCCCGTTGAGGGCGGCGACTATGACCCCGCGAAGTCGCGTTTCTTGCGCATCGTGAAGAACAAGGAAGGCTTGCTGCTGCGCACACTGTTGTGGTTCGATGGCGACAAGCAGACCTTTACGCCGATGACGATGGAGTCGGCGCGCGAGGTCGAGGAAGACCGGAAAATCATGGAGCGCAATGCTCGCAATGAGCGCATGAGTGGCGCAAAGCGCCGGTAGAGAAAGGAGAGACATCATGCCGTATATTGGACAGCCCGTCAGATGGACGCCGTGTGCGTATTGCAACGTGACTGACGGCGAGGATCCCCGCAGCATTCGCAAGAAGCGCCCCGTGCGCGGGAAGATCATTTACATCAACGAGGTGCACCGCTATTATCTGGCTGAGGCCATTGTCTTCGGCTACACGATGCGCGAGTGCTTCAAATTTTGAGGTGCGCCATGGCTAGGGAAGTGAAAAGCAAATGCTACGGCTGCAAAGAGCGGTATCCCGGCTGCCATGATAAGTGCGAGCACTATCGCGCGTGGAAGGCGGCGATCGACGCCGAGAACGAGAAGATCAGAGCAGAGAAAAAAGGCTACGAAGATTTAGGCGATTATCAGTACCGCGCAGCTAAGCGGCTGCGGAAATAGAAAAAACAGGAGGACAACATGAAAACGATTGCGATCATGAACTACAAGGGCGGCGTCGGCAAGACGGTCACGACGATCAACTTTGCGGCCGAGCTTGCGGCCGCGGGCAAAAGCGTCATCGTGATGGATGCGGACGGCCAGTGCAATCTGAGCGATATTTTCCGCGCGGACACGATTCACGGCGGCACGACCTATGAGGTGCTGACTGGCGAGACAGGCTGCTGCTGGGATGAGCTGGTGCAGGATACGCCTGTCGAGGGCGTGAAGATCGTCCCGGCCAGCGCAGAACTGCCGAAGGCAGACATTGCCGCCCTGACCGGCGAGCGGCTGGCAAAAAACGGCATCCGCGATTTTTGCCTTGCCGTGGCAGAGGATGAGGGCGCAGACTACATCCTTATCGACTGCCCGACCGCCTACAACGCGGCTACGGTGGCGGCGCTGGGCGCTGCGGACGAGATCATCATCCCCGTCGAGCTGGAGGGCTTTTCCCTCCATGGCGCGGGCGAGATCCGCAGTCAGGTCGCCAACATGCGCACGGTCAACCCGAGACTGCGCATTGCAGGCGCGCTGATCACCAAGCGGCGCGGTACGCGCATCCAGGAGGCCGCAGAGCAGGCCTTGCGCGTGAGCGGCATTCCGGCATTTGAGGTGGCAATCCCGCTGCGGGCTTCCGTGCCGGCAAGTATGTCAAACCTCAACGCGAGCAAGACGCTGCGAGGCTACGCGCCCAAGGACGCGGCGACGAAAGCATATCACGATTTCACGCGGGAATACCTGAGCGAGGGAGGCGCGGTCAATGGCTAAGGGCAAGTTTGACATGAGTGAGTTCCTTACGCCGGTCGAAAGCGTGTCCGAATCGGACACGATGCGGGAGATCGCGGTTGACGACATTCTCGACAATCCTCGGAATTTTTACCCCCGCCCCGACAATGCGGCGCTTGCCGAGCTGATGGAGTCCATCCGCGCAAACGGACTGCTTGAGCCGCCGACCGTCATCGCCGCAGGCGAAGGTAAATACCGGCTGATCTCCGGCCACAGCCGCATGGCGGCGGTGCGTCTTCTGGCGAGCAGCAGGGACGAGGGCGAAGCCAAGCGATTCGCCGCCGTGCTTTGCCGCGTGCTGCCGGACATGACACTGGAACAGGAAGAGTGCGCGGTGATCGAGGCGAACCGACAGCGCGTGAAGTCCCCTGCATTGCTGGCAGAAGAGGCAGAGCGCTTGACGAAAATCTACATCAAGCGCCGCGAGGCGGGCGAAGATCTTCCAGGGCGCATCCGCGACCGCGTAGCCGAGGCGATGCAGGTCAACAAGACCAAGCTCGCCAATCTCAGCGCAATCAAAAACGGAATCAAGGTACCGGGGATTCGCAGGGCATGGGAAGAGGGCAGATTGCCGGAGGCCGCAGCGCTCGAGATTGCCCGCATGGACGACAATACGCAGTACCGTCTACTGGACTGGGTGATCGAGCACTGCCGCACATGGTCAATCAACAACGTGCGCGAGTTCCGGACCTGTTGGACCTGCTGCAAGCATAAGTGCCCGGATATCGGCGGCTTCTGCCCGAACGCCACCCGGATGTATGCTGAGCATTATCGCAATGGAGAGTGGCGCTGTGTTGGCTGCTGCCGCGAATGTCTCAGCAAGGAGACCTGCTCTACCGCTTGCCACTTCGTGGTCGCCGAGCGGCCACCAAAGGAGCCGAAAGTGGCCGTGCCGCGAAATCCGGCAGCTGACGACCCTCGGATCAAGAACATGACGCCGAAATTCTGCGAGCGCGTCAAGGCACTGCGCGAGGCGACCGGATTGACGCGCAAGGAGTTCGCCGAGAGTATCGGCGAGTACCCCGGCACCTACAGCGCGTGGGAGAACAACAGCCTTGCCGGTGCAGGGTCGCTGCCCAAGCTGGCCCTGACGCTCGGCACGACGATGGATTATCTTTGCGGATTGACCGATGATCCAGGGCAGGATAAGACGGTGATTTTGCCGGGATGGTCGCCGCTGGACGCAGAGCACTGGCCGGAGGAGGGCGCGCTGGTCGTTCTGAGCTATCCCACGGGGTTAGGCGGCAGCGCCTACTTGACGGCGCGGTGCTGCGGGGGCGCGAACGACCAGTACCCGTTCGTTTCGACCGACGCGGAGATCTCGGTGCAGGATATCGTCGAGTGCAAGTGCGACAGCTGGCTGCTGATCAGCGAGAGACAGAGAGGAAAGAAATGAAGAGATCCGGGTATTTGCAGCAGAGAGACGCGAGAACGCAGATGCTGCTGGACGTGATGCAGCGGACGATGAAGCAGTACATGCTGGACACGCTGCTGATCACGATGCACGAGGATTTCGGCTGGGGCTATGACCGCCTCAGCCGCCTCACGGAAAAGTGGGGAGAGACGTATGACGCCTACTTCCCGGCAATGTTGAGCAACGAGGAATCGGACGTGTATCAGGAAAAGCTTGACCGGGCGACGCTCAGCTATATCGGAGGCAACCAGTTTTATTCGTTCACGGAGCGCTACCCGGAAATTAAGCAATTAGGCTATGGGCCGAGGAGGATGAAATGAGAACAGAAGACATTTTGACCGCACTGCGGCGCTTGAAGGTGGAAACAGGCTCGCTGGCCTGCATGGGATGCGGGCGCGAGCACGACTGCGGCATCCACGGTTGCCGAATCGTGCGGGAGGCCGCGGAACAGATCGAGAAGCTGACTGACCGCTGCGCGCGCTATGCCGAGGAGATCGCGGTGCTGCAGGAGCGGGAGAAGTGGGTGCCGGTGACGGAGAGGCTGCCGGAGGTGTGGCGTAACGATGAGACTTCCGAACTTGTGAACTACATGATTTACAGCCCCGATTTTGGCGTCGACATCGGTAACTATCACGCAAAAGCAAAAAAATGGCTTTGCATGGCATTACCTTGCACCGTCACGCACTGGAGGCCGCTGCCGGATGTGCCGGAGGTGTGAGTATGAGCAAGGTTGTGCTCATCAGCGTCCGCCCGAAGTGGTGTGAAAATATCGCCAGCGGCGAAAAGACGATTGAAGTGCGCAAGACGCGCCCAAATCTGAAAACGCCGTTTAAGTGCTATATCTACTGCACGAGGGGCAACGACGCGAACAGGCTACGCGGGGCGCAAGGTAAAATCATCGGAGAGTTTACCTGCGACGCAATTACCCGTGTGAACATCTGCGGATTCTGGAACGATAGTGGGAAGCAGCTCGACAATCGGCTCAAAGAAACTTGCTTGACCTCAGAAGAGTTATGCAACTACCTCGGCGAAAAAGCAGGCTATGGATGGCATATTTCCAACCTAAAAATCTACGACACACCGCGAGAGTTGAGCGAGTTCCGCAAAGCGTGCCCAAATAGTTGGTATTGCGAAAGCTGCGCCATGTACTGGGGAAATAACGGCACTTGCGGAAACGAGAGCTTACAGATCAAGAGTGCGCCACAGAACTGGTGCTATGTGGAGGAAAAGTGAATGACAGGAAGATACTTTATGGTTGCAGAAATTGACGTCGACACCTTTGAGCGTATGACCGGCGACAAGCTTGACTGCCTGCAGGTGGCAGCTCTCGGGCGCGATAAGAATGTGTACGTGGCTATCGATTCCGCCGAGGAAGATCACATTGACGTCTGTCTCGATTTGTTTGACGTGGGCGGCGACGCATGAGATTGCTGGTGACGCTGGCGCTGGATGCACCGGATGACGCCGATCCGCAGGGAATCAAGGAAAAAGCGGCGATGGACTTTGAAAAGTACGGAGGCGTGCACGTGGTCAAGGTCGAGCGCGTCGAAGGATATAAACAGATGACGATGGAAGGAGATTTGCATGCAAAAAATTAACCTGAAGAAAACCACGAAGGAGCAAATGCTCAATATGCTGGAAACGGCGTGGCAGGCCAATGCAGGGGCCGACGAGGAGATCGCCGCACTAAGTAAACGAATTGAAGAGCAGAATGATGCGCTCGCTAAGTGTGTTGCCGAGAAAAACGAGTTGCGCGATCAAGCGCGAGACGCAAGGGGTAATGCAGAATATTGGCATGGTCGGTTTAACAACGCCTTCAACGTTACAGAGGTACAGCGCCAAAGGATAAAGGAAGACGCTGATGAGCTGCGCCGTGAGCGCGTAAATGTTGAGACGATGACCAATCAAAAGGATGCGGCGATTGCGGAAAACAAGGACCTGCGCACAAAGCTCGCCGATACCGAGGCGGCGCTGGGAAGGGCAAACAGTGAAAAGGCAGTGCTGCGGCATGAGTTGATACGTGAGCAAGGGTCGTCCGTGCATCTCGCATCAGTCTGCAGATGGCTGTCGGATCACCCGTGGCGCAATCTGTGGGCGTGGGTGAAGAGAAAACTGGGGTGCGCCGAATGAAAAGAAAACGTATGATTAAGCTGCTGATGAGCCTTGGCTGCGACAGGAACGATGCAGCGCGGTGCGCAACGCTGGCGGATGGCAATTTGCCGCATGCGGTGCTGTATTACGATCTGCTTGAGGAGTTTATCCGTACATACTATGAGCATCTGGATAAGACCGTTGTTGATGGCGACATGACCGGCGCCGTCGCCGAAATGGTCGGGAGCGTGTATGGCTGAGCTGTTCTACTGCGTGCGCCAGCGCGCTGGGAATCTGGTCAAGGAGTACCGCGGGACGATGCCGCCGCGCTATGCGCCCTCCGACACCGACGAGGACCGGCGCGCCAAGGCCGACCTCAAGGCGCAGCGGCGCACGGTGCTCAACCGCGACTCCACCGATCGGCTCGAGCTGATGATCGCGCTCATGGGCAAGTACGCCACGCACTACATTCTGGAGTTCGACAACGAGCATCTGCCGGAGCGATTTGCCGACGTGCGCAAGGCGCTGCGGGCCTTCCTGCGGCGCGTGGAGCGCTATCGAGGCAAGGGCGGGCTTGACTACATCCCGGCCATTGAGGGGCTGCACGGGGCGCACAGGTATCACATCCACCTCGTCGCGGACTACCGGCAACTCTCGCCGGCGGAGGTGCGGTTCCTGTGGCAGTGCGGCGAGGTGACGGACTGGCCAGTATTTAAGCGGAACGGCAAGGTGCTCGGCTACCGCTACCTCGCGCGCTATCTCACCAAGGAGCGCAGCGACGGGATCATCATTCCGGTGGGGCGGCATCCTTGGAGCTGCTCGCGCAGTCTGCGCGCGAAGTTGCCGCCGCCGGAGGTGTGGCTCGACGAGAGCGATGCGATTACGATACCGTTCGACGCGATGCTCCCACGGGTGCGGACCGGCGGAAGTCAATTTGGTAGCTACCGGGTGGCGAGCTGGATCAAGGCGTAAGGAATCGCGTGCGCGCGTGCGCGCGTGCGCGCGACATTACTTGTAACCTATTGGCTTTTTAGTGACAAACGCAGAAAAGAGGGTGAAAAGTATTGCAAAACAGTGCAAAGACTGATAAACTGGACACAAAGAACGGATTGATTGTCTGCCCGAACTGCGGGCGGCTCACATCGCAGGCCGTTCGGCCAGACACGGAGGCGCGGAATCTCGTCCTCTGGTGCCGGAGATGCAAAGCATCGAACATCGTGAATATCGAACATGGCGCGTGCTCGCTTAGTAGCCACTGCTGACAAACCCGAATCTCGGGGAGTGTCGGCGGTGGCTTTTGTTTTTGCCCGGAGGTGATAGCCCGTGTGCAAAAAGCCCCTCCGACCGTGCAGGTATCCTGGGTGCTACGAGCTGGTGAGCGACGGGTACTGCTCAAGGCATCAGCCAAAGAAGCGCTTGGAACAGCGTAGCGCCGAAGCGGAGTCCTGGCGCTGGATGTATTTCACCGACGAGTGGCGCAAGGATCTTCGACCGACGCAACTCATGCGCGAGCCATTCTGCCGAGAGTGCGCCAAAGCTGGCAGGCGCGTCCGCGCTACCGACGTCGACCACATCGTCGACCACAAGGGCGACTGGGCAGTGTTCTGTGACCGCAGCAATCTCGAGAGCTTGTGTCACAGCTGCCACAGCCGCAAGACGGCGCGAGAAATGTACGAAAACCGCAGGCGTTCGAAGCTTCGCCGTGCAGCCTCCAGGCGGTAGGCTTGGGCGCTCGGGCGCGTCGCAGGAGCGTCGCGCGGGGATTCCTTGCGAAGGGGTGGCCGGGGTTTTGAAGTTTCGACGAAGTGCACCATAACCGTCAGGCCTCCGACGGACGAGAAATTTTCCCCACGGGGAACGACGAAAAGGAAGTGAGAACATGAGCGGAAAGAGACAGCCGACGGCGCTGGTGGAGGCCAATGGCCGGAAACACCTGACGCAGGCCGAAGCCGATGAGCGGCGCGATCGCGAGATCTACATGCCGCCGGCAGACGAAGTCACTCCGCCCAAGTGGCTGCCAAAACGACTCCGGCCGGAATACTGCGAGATCGGAGAGATGCTCAACGGCGCCGGCCTGTATGCCGAGCTCGACCGCGATGTTCTCGGGCAGTATTTTCTTTGCCGCGAGCGCTGGACCAAAGCCGACAAGAAAGCGGCAGCGGCCATCAGCAAGAACGACGAAAAGCTCGCCAAGGAATGGACGAGCATCCAGGGCGCTTATTTCAAGCAGGCGCGCCAGTGCGCCGAAGCAATGGGGCTTTCGGTCACCTCTCGCTGCCGCATTGTCGTCCCGACCGCGATCGTCAATGCTGCGAGCACGTCTGGTGATGACCGCAGCGGCGTAGATGAGTTCTCGGAGATCCTGCGTCGCCGTCAGGAGCAGGCGCTGAGCCGAGGCATTGGGAATGGCTGATCGATTTGAGAAGAGTGCCGGGCAGTTTGTCTGCGACTTCATCAGCCGCCTGCCGACGACCGACACAGGCCAGCTCTTCCACCTGTATGACTGGCAGCGCAGCGCGCTGATGGAGTTCTATGGGACGCTCGTGTCCGATTCGGGCACCGACGCGCTCCCCGCTCCAATCAACTCGAATTGGCTGCGAAAATACTGGTATCTCTATCTCGAGATCCCAAAGAAAAACGGTAAGAGCGAGCTTGCGGCCGCACTGGGGCTCTATCACCTGTTTGCCGACGGCGAGCTGAATGCGGAGGTCTATATCTGCGCCGCGGACAAGGAAAACGCCTCCATTGTCTATAATGCAGCAGTCTTTATGGCAACAAGCGCACCGTGGACAGCAAAAATGATTGCCCGCGGCGAGCTGAAAATCACCGAGAGCCGCAAGCGCATTGAATACCGCAGGCGGATCAAGACTGGAAACGGCGGCTACAAGTGGGTAACGGTTGGCATCATGCAGGTGCTATCCGCAGAGGCCTACAGCAAGCACGGCTACAAGCCGAGCTGTGTCATCTTTGACGAGCTGCACGCCCAGCCGAACCGCGACTTGTGGGACATCATGACCGGCGAAGCGGGCGCAAGCCGAAGCCAGCCGGTGTGGATCGTGCTGACGACGGCCGGCGACGACCCAGACCGCAACTCCATCGGCTGGGAAATACACGCGAAGGCGGTCGCGATCCGCGACGCCAGGCAGCTGCAGCGCATCCAGGAAGAAGGTGGCGACGCGCGCAAGGTCCTCTCGCTAAGGCATGCCGCTGACGAGGACCTTGCCGACGCGGAGCAGGAGCTTCTTGAGCGCGATGAGGAAAACTGGCTGCCAATCCTGTACGGCTTGACCGCCATGTTCGGTGACGACCCTGACGATCTTGCCAAGCTCGACATCTGGGATGAAAACCTGTGGTATCTCTGCAATCCTTCCCTCGGGAAGCACCTGCGGCTGCGCAACGTCCGAATGGAGGCAATGGCCGCCAAAAAGAGTGAAGCAAACGAACGGAAATTTCGCTGGCTGCGCCTGAACCAGTGGATCACGACGAAGGCGGTCAGCTGGATCTCGCTCAATCTGTACGACAAAACGCAGTGGGGGCCGAGCAAGAAGGCGGCACGAGAGGAATTTCTGCACCAGCTGGACGGCATGCTCTGCTACGGTGGCGTCGACCTGTCGACAAGCCGAGATCTGACGGCATTTGTACTGCTCTTTCCACCCCAGCCCGGACTCGACATCGCCGTGATCTGGCCCTATGGCATCTGGAGGCCGGAAGCAACGGTAGATGAAGCTGAAAGCCGAGATCATGTTCCCTATCGAGACTGGGCACGCGCAGGTTTTTTAACACTCTGCCCCGGCGAGGTGAACGATTACGATGACATTGAGTCGCGTATCCGAGAGGCAAGAGAGCGGTTTGACCTGCAGATGGTCGGCTTTGACCCGTATCTGAGCCGCACGATCACGCAGCGGCTCGCGCCCGTTGTGCAAACCATTGAGATCCCGCAGGATCTGAAGAACATGAGTCCGGCGATGAAGGAAATGGACGACATGATGCAGCGGCACACGCTGCTGCACGTGCATAACACGTGCTTCAGGACCACATTCGGCAACGTGAGGTGCCATGAAGACGGAAACGGCAATATCAAGCCGATGAAGAACAAATCCACCGGCCGCATCGACCCAACGGTCGCCGCTATCATTGCGATGGCGGTTTGGATGATCGCGAAAAATCAGAAACCCGACCTTGCCGAAGCTGTTGGCCGGCCAGGATTCAGTCTGTGAGGAGAAAAGATGAAAAGAATTGCCGCAGCGGTACAAGGCGCCGCGCTGGTACTTGGATGCGCGCTGATTGCAATAGGAGCGGCTATGATCTACGTTCCGGCCGGAATGATCACAGCGGGAGTCCTGCTTGTCGCAGGAGCTGTGCTCGATGGCTATGACGATACCGACGAGGAAGGAAAGGACGGATCTGAATGAGCGTTATTAAAGGGCTCCGTGCAGCCACCGCACGGTCGCCCACCATCAGAAAAGCGGTGACAGTCGGCGCACTTGCGGCCTCCGGTGGTCTGGCTACCGGGGAGGACGTACAGAGCGTGGCGCGAAAGCTGAGCGCAGTAGACCGCTGTATTGAAGTTTTGAGCGACAGCATGGCGAAGCTGCCGAACTTTGTGATCGACAACCGCAGCCGCGAGCATGTACCGCACGATATCCTGTATCTGCTCAATGTGCGGCCAAACGAGGCGATGACGCCGGCTATCCGCAAAAAAGTGCTGGAGACCAGCCGCCTGGAAGGCGGTAACGGGTACGACTGGATTATCCGCGATCCGTCGACCGGACTGCCGAAGGAGTTGATCCCTGTGCCGTGGCAGCTCGTGCAGCAGTGGCATGACGGCGCAGGCCGCATCTGGTATGACATCACACATCCGCTCACCGGCGAGCTGATGCGGTTGGCAAATGAAGATGTGTGCCACTATAAAAACGCCACGCGGAATGGGCTGAAAGGAATTGGAACGCTGTCGCGTGCGGAGGACGTCATTGCCGCGGCGCGCGCGGCACAGCAGTATGACGCTTCGTACTATCAAAACGGCGGCCAGCCCGGCGGCTACGCAAAGAACGAGCGCGGCGGCGTACTGACCCGCCCTGACGGATCTGTTGTGACGCTGAAGGATCAGCTGCGCAGCGAATGGGAAAAGGTCCACCTTGGCCCAAGCAACGCACACCGCACGGCGATCCTTGACCTCGGCCTCAAATACACGAGCATCGCCAGTTCGAACCGCGATGCGCAGTTTGTGGAAAATAAGGAGATCTCCGTCAAGGACATTGCCCGCTACTTCGGTGTGCCGCTGTACAAGCTGAACGACGGGGCTCAATCTTACGCTTCCAACGAGCAAAATTCCATTGAGTACGTTGTGAGCACGCTGCATCCGATCGTGACGCAGTACGAAGAGGAGCAGACCTATAAGCTGCTGACCGACAGCGAGCTGAAAAAGGGACTTGAGATCCGCATCAACATGATGGCTGAGCTCAGGGGCGACGCGGCCAGCCGCGCCAACTGGTACCGCACCATGCGCGACACGGGCGTGCTCTCCGTCAACGAGATTCGCGCGCTGGAGGATCTTCCCTTTATCGACGGCGGAGACACTCATTATGCCAGCCTGAACTATGTGCCGCTAAGCGAATTTGTTGAGCTGAGCCGCCAGCGGGCGGCGGGAAAAGGAACACCGCCGCAGTAAAACAATTTTAGCTTTGTGAGAGGAGTAACCCATGGAAATGATCTACAAGTCTGCAAGGCTTGAAAAGCAGACACTGAGTGAAAGCGAGCTTGCGCTCATCAACAAGCAGTCCCTTCGGGAGCTGAGTGCAGACGAAGTGTTCGCCTTCCGCCTGGCAGCCTGTGATAACCAGGTAGACCGCGACAACGAGAGGTTCACCGAAAACACACTGGAACAGCTCGCAAAGCTGTACATCGGCAAGACGGTGCTGCTTGATCACGTTTGGAGCGCCAAGTCGCAGACAGCGCGCATCTACAACGCCTATGTGAGTGGCGAGGGTGACGTCAAGCGCCTGATCCTCTGCTGCTACACCGTGCGCACAGAATCAATGGCTGACACGATCTCCGCCATCGAGGGCGGCATTCTGCGCGAATGCAGCGTTGGCTGTACGGTTGAGCATGTGCTTTGCTCCATTTGCGGCGCGGATCAGCGCACAACGCTCTGTCAGCACCGCGGCGGCCATGAATACGACGGCAAGATTTGTCATTTTGACCTTGTCGATGCTTGTGAAGCTTATGAGGTCAGCCTTGTGGCTGTTCCTGCGCAGCCGGAAGCCGGTGTCGTTAAAGCGAAGCGCTATGGCGGTACCGAGGGAAAAGAACCCCATGCGCCGGGCGGCGCAGACGATAAAGAGCGCTGGCAGGACGAAGCCGCGCTCGCGCTTGAAAAGATGAGATTTTAAGGAGGATACATCATGCGCAGAAAGTACAATGACCTGCTGGCGAAGCGCGCCGGCATGCTGGCAGAGGCCGAAACGCTACTGAAGGACGGCAAACGTGAGGACTACAAGTCCAAGATGGCCGAAATCGGCAACATCAACGACGAGATCAAGGCGCAGGTCTACGAGGCTCTCGCCCGCATCGAGAAGATCAACGGCAGTTCCTGGAACGCAAGGACGATCCCGGCGAGGCGAAGGACAAGGCTGCTGAGCGCGGCAATACCCTGATGAAGGGCGGCAGCATCGCCCTGAGCGCGCAGGAGGTGCGCAAGGGCCTGTATCTTGCCAGCAAGTCCGTCACGCTGGCGACCACCACGCTGGTGGAACCCACTGGCGCGGGCCGCAACATCCGCGACGGCATCGGCAATATGGTCAGCTCCATTATCGACCAGGTCTACGTGCAGGATCTGACCGGCATGGGCTCGTTCCTGGAGCCCTACGTCATCAGCGAGCTGGACGCCAAGGGCGGTAAGGTATCGACCAACGCGGGCAAAGCGCGTACCGCTTCGAGCGACCCGACCTTCGGCGTGGCCAAGATCAGCCCCTATGAGCTGAACACCACGAGCTACGTTGACCGCAACATCTCGCGTCTGAGCCCCGCGGGATACTACGACAAGATCTACGGTATGGCACTGCGCGCGATGCGCCGCAAGGCCTGCGGCCTGATTGCCAACGGCGACGGCCAGGCCTCGCCCGATATGTACGGCGTCAAGAATGCTAAGAACACGGCGGGCAACGCGATCTTCGCTTCTGTCGACGTGACGGCCATCAACGAGAACATTCTCGACGAGCTGTTTTTTGCTTACGGCAGCGATGACGCCATCGGCCAGAACGCCCGTCTCTATCTGACCAAGGCAGACCTGAAGGCCATCGGTAAGCTGCGCAACAGCGACACGGAGCGTGTGTTCAAGATCCGCTACGATGCAGGAAATCCCAACATCGGCACCATTGAGGATGGCGGCACGATCATCCCGTATACGATCCTGCCCGACCTGACGAGCCTGTCCGGTGCGACGCAGTCTGCCAGCGCCGCGATCCAGACGATGCTCTATGGTGACCCGAGCAACTATGAGCTCGGCCTGTTCGGCGACTTCACCGTCCGCGTGGACGAAAGCATCAAGGGCGAGGAGCGTATGCTCACGATCCTGGGCGACACGATGATCGGCGGCAACCTGATCGTCGACAAGGGCTTTGTGGTGGCAACGCTGCCGAAGAGCGGCAGCTGATAACCGATGGGCCTGACGGATGACCGCCGGAAGGCGCTGGCGGAGTACTGCCATGTAGATGATGACGATGCGCTGCTCAGCGGCTTCTTCATCGCGGCGACCGGGTACATGGAGACCGCAGGCATTCGCGAGCCTGAGATC
>OGNY01001739.1_pt1 | contig 13046 bp, 14 predicted proteins | sample 1573551 | NCBI WGS metagenome assembly OGNY01 (sample SAMEA2581885, study PRJEB24529) | metagenome | biome: Human gut stool | place: China | collected 2011
AGAAAAACTACGCTTAAAGACGGCCTGTTCCAAACTCATATCATCAGCAAGACAGTGCTGGAAGAGCCTAGACGTGAGCTGGTAGAGCGCGGCATGGCCCGTTCTATCGAAACTTCGCGCGGGCGGATGCGTTATAATAAAGTTATGACCATGGAAATCACCGCCTATACCTTGGGTGAAGGCAGCGGTACCGGACGAACTTCGATAGGACTGGTGCCTTACGAAGGTATCGTGGCCGTTGACCCGCGGGTTATCCCGTATTATACTAAACTGTATATCCCCGGTTATGGCATTGCCATGGCCGGCGATACCGGCGGCGCTATCCGCGGCAATCGGCTGGACGTGTTTATGCACGACTGGCACAGAGCCATTCAATGGGGACGCCGTACCTTAGACGTATATATCTTAGAGTAACGGAGGCGCGGACTTGCTGAAAGAAGTTCTCGTAGTAGAAGGAAAAATGGATACAGTGGCGATCAAACGCGCCCTGGAAGCCGATACCATCGAAACAGGCGGTTTTACCTTAGCGCCATATACCCTGCGGCAGATCGAAGCCGCATATAAAAAGCGGGGCATCATTATCCTAACTGACCCGGACGGTGCCGGCGAACGTATCCGCCGCTTTCTGACGCAGCGCTTTCCCGAAGCGGGGCAGGCCTTTGTACCTAAAGCGGACGCTACGGCGCACAATGATGTGGGCATCGAGCAGGCTCAGCCTGAGGCGATCCTGGCAGCGCTGAGTAAGGTGCGCCACCATGAATATAAGCCTGACAGCGAATTTACCAGCCAAGACCTGTGGCAGAACGATCTGGCCGGAACAGGCAGTGCGGCGTATCGCCGTGATAAAATGGGCGCTTTGCTGGGCATCGGCTACGGCAACGCCAAAAGGTTTTTAGAGCGGCTCAACAGCTATGGGGTCACCCGCAGCGAATTTGACGAGGCGCTTGCGCAGTTAGGAGAACAGCATGGATAAACCGATCATTGCCAGACGCGAAGTCACCAATCATATATTGCACACCTTTAAATTAAAAGCGGATAAAAGACTGGGACAGAACTTCCTGATCGACGAAGAAGTCGTACGCAGGATCGTTGCTGCTGCAGAACTGTCTGAGGACGACACGGTTTTAGAGGTCGGCCCCGGTATAGGCACTTTGACGCAGGGACTGGCGCAGAGCGGCGCCAGGGTCGTAGCAGTCGAGCTGGATAAAAGGCTGCTGCCGGTGTTGGCAAAAACACTGGAAGGCTACGATAATGTGCGTATAGAAAACGGCGATATCCTGGAAGTCGATATCAAAAATATTGTTGGCGCGCCGACCTTTAAGGTGGCGGCTAACCTGCCTTATTATATTACCACGCCGATCATTTTCAATCTGCTGGAACAGCGCCTGCCTATGGAACGGCTGGTTGCCATGGTGCAGAAGGAAGTAGCCGAGCGGATGGTCGCGAAGCCCGGCGGCAAAGATTACGGCGCTTTGTCAGTTTCGATTCAATATTATACTGAGCCGGAGATAGCCTTTATCGTACCGCCGGAATCCTTTATCCCGGCGCCCAATGTCGACAGTGCCGTCATTGTCTGCAAACGCCGCACCGTGCCTCCGGTCGAGGTCTGCGACGAAAAACTGTTCTTCAAAGTCGTAAAGGCGGCTTTTTCCGTACGCCGTAAAATGCTCAGTAACGCTCTCAAAAATATGGGCATCAGCAGCGTACAGGCTGCGGCATGGTTGGAACGTGCCGGTATCGACCCCAAGCGCCGGGGCGAAACGCTGTCGCTGGCAGATTTTGCCAGCCTGACCAACTGCTTTAAAGAAGTGCTGGCAGAAACAGAAGCATCAAAATAACAGTTGACAGCACAAGTGTCATCTTGGTATAATCTAATCAGATGAAACGTCCGGCCTTCGCGGTCAGACATTGCCCCTCTGCTAAGGCGGTGGGGTTTTTATTTTATATAGGGGGATCCTATGGAATATGATAAACCATTTAAAACTTATCGCGAACAAATAGATATTTTAAAAAATCGTTATGGACTTATTATAGAAGATGAGGATTTTGCTGAAGCTGCGTTAAAATCACTTACTTACTATGATCTTGTTAATGGTTACAAAGATTGTTTCATGGAAAAAGAACGGTTTATTGAAGGAATGACAATAGACTTTATATATCTTTTTAGTTTAGTAGATAAGGGAATACAATCTATCCTGTTCAAATATAGTACTATTGTCGAAAATTCGTTTAAGACAAAGCTGGCTTATGTTTTAGCCGAAAATCTTGGTGTGCATCAGGATGAATATCTAAATGAGCGTTGCTTTTATAAATCGTATAATAATAAGTTGTTTTTTTCTGATTTTAAAAGACATTGTAATGATATTTATTCAGGTGTAAAACCTATATCACAGCCAACCAAACATTATATGCAAAAACATAACCATATACCGCCGTGGATATTGTTGAAAAATGTTTCTTTTGGTAATACGATTAATCTCATAAGGCTGTTACAAGCATCGGAGCAACAAAAACTTATCCAAATGTTACTGCCTGATGCCGCGATCCCCTACAATAACAAAGTTGAATTTACTATTTCTTCATTAAATATCATCAGGGAATATAGAAATAAAATAGCACATAATTTGAAATTTATTACATTTAAACCTACAAGAAATAAATTGAGCCCTACCATAACTACAAAAATCGTTAGCAAAAATCTTTTGAGATGGAAGGATATCAATAAAAATAAAGTTGCTGTTCATGATATTTATGCGTATATTTTGGCGCTTGATTTGTTATTAGGTGATAATTATATAAGAAGATGTTTTTGCAGAGAATTATTGGGACTGTTTGAAGCAACGATACTGTTGGAGGAAGAAGTGTTTCGAGCAATAGGTATGCATTATTTTAAGATCACAGGTATTCCGGAAAATATTGGTGTTAGGTTGACTAATTATATGAAAGAAATAACAAAATAAAAAATAATCAAAGGAAAAATGCCTATGAAAAAGATCGCTGTTTTAAGATGTCTGCGTACCAGTAATAACTGTACCGGCAGCGGCTGTCTTAAAGCATTCAATAATAAAACCAACGCTTTTGCCGTTTATGAGGCAGAGGAAACAGAACTGGCCGCTTTTTTGAACTGCAGCGGCTGCGGTGATGTACAGATGCCCAATAACGAGGAAGGTCTGCGCAAAAAGCTGGATCGCCTTGTTACTATCGGCGTTGAAGCCGTGCATTTGAGCGGCTGTACCAAAAAGAAGGACGCACAGGGAGAAAAACATGAATGCCCGGTGATCACCAAAACTGCCGAATACCTGGAGCAGCAGGGGATTACTGTTGTCAGAGGCACACATCACTAAAAATAAAAAGCTAAAAAGCATCGACAAATTTTGTCGATGCTTTTTTATTTTTATCTATGAAATTACGGCGATTAGTTGAGCCGGTCAGCCGTCCTGCCTCAGCAGCAGCCGCAGCTTATCCAGCCCTTTGAGCCGGTGCTTGGTGACGTTGCGTACACTGCAGCCCAGCAGGCGGGCTGCTTCTTTGGGTTTCTGTTCGCGCAAAAACAACAGCTCGATAACCTGCTGCTGTTCGGCAGTCAGCCGTTTTAAAGCCTGCCGTACTTCCAGTGACAGCAGCAGTTGGGCAATATCGTCCGGCAGCCCCTGCTGCAACCCGGCCTCATCCAGAAGGGCGGTGCCTTCCTCGCTGTCAGTATTGACGGCGATCTCGTTTTCCCAGATCCGGCCCTGCTTCTGCATGGCGTCGAACAAAGCGAAATGTACTCTGCAGCGCGCGTAACCGGGCCAGTTTACATAATCAGTACCACTGTATTTGAGTACCAGCTCGATAAAAGCCAGCACAGCGATGCCTTCCGCATCTTTCCCCAGTGAATTATAAAACATCTCGCGCCGTGCTTCGCTGCTGAGCAGGGGCTTAAAATCACTGCACAGCTTCAGTAAAGCACCGTTGTCGCCTGCCTGCGCCGCAGTTATCAAAAGCTGCAGTGCCTGGGCAGCCGCGCTGCTTGTATTAGTATCTGTCAAAATAGCTATTTATATCAGTTCTTCCCATAATTTTATGACGGCGGGCCGTACTGTAAAGCGTTATGCATAACAGGGCTCAGTATGCGCCTTTGTATTTGTTTTGTAAACAACCTTTGGGGTAGGCTATAAGAAATACAACCCATAGGGTTATTTTGCTTTGCTGCTTTTGCGGTTAAAATTTTTCACAGTCAAAACTTTTAGCTGAGGTGCAAAATGAGCAAGCATACTTATAATAACATCGGCCGCAAATTATACCAGCTGCGGCTGGAGCTGGGGCTGACCCAAAACGACGTGGCCGAACGCTGTAATATGTCGGTCAATTATTACGGCCGTATCGAACGGGAGGAATGCAACTGCAGCGTTAATCTGCTGGATAAGATATTGCAGGTGCTGGGAAAGGAAATAGATTTTAAGTAAAGTCTTGTAGGAAGAAACTGCTGTTAGATTAAAAGATAAAAAATAATCGCTCTCAGCTAAAGTTGAGAGCGATTATTTTTTGCCGGGCTCTATGGGAATAGAGTCCGGCTTTTGCATGTCAGCAGAGGCGGTGCTGGCAAGTGAGATTGTAAATATTGCCGCACAGGTACGATGAAAATATAAGTACGAGCAAAAAGTATACTTAAATATAAAAGAAAACGTGCTTATGTCTTGCGGGGGGGTACAACCGTGGTACAATAATTATAAAATATTAGGGAAGTTTTTATGTATTGGAAATATACAAAAATGAGTAAGAAAATATTGAATAATTAAGATATAAATATAGCTTATAAGAATAAAAAATCGGCAAAATTGTGGCTTCGTACTTTTGGTGACAAATAGTTGCTGGCAAGTGAGATTGTAAATAGTGATGCACAGGTACGATGAAAATATAAGTAAGAGCAAAAACGTTACTGAAATATAATTTTAGAAGCTGTTATGTCTTGTGGGGGGGTACAAGTGTGGTATAATCTAAAGTTGATAAAACAAATATTTTAATTGTTTTATTAAAGCATTAGGATACAGATTGCAATTATTACGAAATTAATTAACAACACTAAGTTCAAGATAGATAAAGGTGATCATTTGCTGGATACACATACACATATCTTATGGAATATAGACGACGGTTCTAAGAATCAGTGCATGTCGTTACAAATGCTGGAGATTGCGGCCAGAAGCGGGACTAAAGCTATCTTTGCGACCCCGCACGTCATCGAAAGAGCGAACAAGCCTTCCTGGGAAGAAATAAAGGAAAAAACACAGCAGCTGCGGCAGCTGTGTGCAGAAGCACAGATAGATATTATGCTTTATCCCGGAGCAGAAGTGCAGATGAACTGGGAGCTTTTGCCGGAGCTGGGAGCGACTGGCGCGTACTGTTTAAACGGCGGTAGATATCTGCTGGTCGAACTGCCGGCGGCAGAAATCCCTGCCTATGCCGATGAATTCTGGTATGAGCTGGAGCTGAAGGGGATAATGCCGATCCTTGCCCATCCGGAGAGGTATCAGCAGCTGCGCGAAAACCCTGACCTGCTGCTACTGTGGCGGCGGCGTGGCATGCTTATGCAGTGCAACAGCGGCAGCTTTACCGGCATGTTCGGCAGCAGCGTCTGCGAGAATGCCAAGGTCTTGCTGGCAAATGGTCTGGTCGATCTGTTAGGGTCGGACGGGCACCGCAGCGAAGGACGCAATACGGATATGTCACGGGCAGCGGCGGTCATCAGGCAGCTGGCCGGAGAAGAAGTACTGCGGCAGATGACAGAAACGAACCCGCAGGCGATCTTAAAAAATCAGGAAATAGAGCTCAAGCAGCCCAAAGTATTTTTAGAAGACAAACCAAAGAGCTTCTGGCAGAGACTCTTTGGCAAATAATAAATTAAAGATTGAAGTAAAGAGAAAAAGGAGAATCCCGATGAAGAAAACAATTCTGGCGTTGACCCTGGCGCTGAGTCTGCAGGGACTGGCAGCAGCGTCAGCAGCAGACAACGACTATATTATGTGTCCCGGCGACCAGCTGCAGGTAGTAGTCTATGGACATGAAGATCTGAGCAGCCCGCCCAACAGCAACACTACCCCCTATACAGTACGCCCTGATGGAAAAGTAACCTTTCCCCTGATCGGCGATATAGACGTGACAGGAAAAACAGTAACAGAATTTACGCGGCAACTGGAAGCGAGCCTGGCCGAATACCTTGTCAGGCCGCAGGTCAGCGTTAATATCTTAAAGCTGGGAACGACGCGTGTCTATGTGCTGGGGTACGAGCTTGAAAAAAGCCACCGCGTATTAGATGCCCTGGGCAAAGCGGAAGGCTTTACAGAAAAAGCCGCCAAAAAGAAAATCTTTCTGATCAGAAAAGGTGCGGAAGAACCTGTACTGGTCAATATCAACAATTATCTTAAAAAGTCCGAACAGAGCCAAAACTATGTTTTAAACGAAGGCGACTGTCTGTATCTGACCAGCAACGGCAAAATTAATATTGCACGTGATATTATGCCCTTCGTCAGCGGCGCATACATGGTATCGGAAATCAAAAATAACGACTGACCTGAGGAGAGATAAAGTGGAAGAGGAAATCACAATCGACCTGCGCGAGCTGGCGCATATAGTGCAGAAAAACGCAAGGTTCATCGCTAAAGTCACGGGCGGATGCATAGTCGCCGCCGGGCTGTATTTGCTTATAGCTTCACCGGTCTACGAATCAGATTCGCTGCTGCGCATCAAGCAGCCCAAAGGGATAGGCTCGTCGCTTTTAGAAAGCATGCCTATGGGTAATGCCATGGCCAGCAAACAGCTGATGAGCACCTATGCGGAAATCTTAAAAAGCCGCAGCGTCATCGTTCCGGTCATCGAACAAACGGAAGAAGCAGACAGTGACGGCAAATATATGCGTTATGAAGATTATATCAAAAACAGGATCACTACCAACCCTTTTAAAGATACAGAGATCTTAAAAGTTACAGTCAACGCTAATACGCCGGAAGGAGCCCAGAAAGCCAACGACCTGATTGTTAACGGCTTTTTGCAGCGTCTGACCGGTCTGGTACGTGAAGAACAGAAAACTACCCGCGCCTTTATCGAAGAGAGGGTCGTAGCCTCTAAAGCCGAGCTTGAAGCAGCTGAAAGTGCGCTGACCGAATATAAAAAAGCCAGCAAGATCCTGTCACCGACGGACGAAATGCAGCTGGCGGCCGATAAAATGGGTATCGTCGATAAACTGCGTGCAGAAAACAAAGTGGCGCTTGCCACAGCGCAGGCACGGCTGTCAGCAACAGACCAGCAGCTGGGCGGCGAAGCCAAAGCGACAGCGGATAACGCAGTTATCAAGCAGTATAATGCCCGACTGGCCGAACTAGAGACCCAGAGGATAGATTATCTGGACAAATATACAGCCAAACATCCTAAAGTCATCGAAACAGAAGACGCTATCGCCAATTTAAAAAGCAAGCTGCAGCAGGAAATAGCCAAAGTGGCCTCCCTGCAGGCGCCGTCGGATAATCCAGTGCACCAGCAGCTGCTGACCAGTAAATTCGGCAGCGAAGCAGCGATCAGCGTAGCTGAAAGCAACCTTGCCGAGCTGGAGCGTCTGGATAAAAGAAATCAGGAAGACGTAGAACGGCTTTCCGAGAAAGAACAGAAATACCTGAGCCTGATGCGCGACGTCAGCGTCGCCAATGAAATTTACATCATGCTGGCCAAACGCCTGGAAGAAGCCAAGGTAGCCGAAGTAGCGGTATCCACCGAGGTACAGGTAGTAGATACGGCCACACTGCCGGAAGACCCGGTAAAACCGAAAAAGCTTTTGACCCTGCTTTTGGCAGCCTTTTTTGGAATCTTCGGCGGCAGCGGCTTTGTTATTGCTAAAGAACTGATGAACAGAACCATCAAGACAGCGGACGATGTAGTGAACTATCTGGACCTGCCTGTTCTGGGCTCGGTGCCGGATTATGAATCATTGAAGAAAAACAAAGAAAGAAAACAGCAGGAAAGCTTTGCTGACAAAGTGCGGAGGTACTTATGGAAACGATAACACTGATTGCCGACCGTGATGCCAAATCACCGGTAGCGGAAGCATATAGAACGATCAGGACCAACATCCAGTTCTCCAACGTTGGTCAGGAGCTGAAAACGATCATCGTTACCAGCGCTACGCCAAACGAAGGTAAAAGTACAACGATCAGCAATCTGGCGGTGGTAATGGCGCAGGCCGGGCACAAAGTGCTTTTAATGGACTGTGACATGCGCAACCCGACACAACATAAGCTTTTTAAGCTGACTAATAAAGGTCTGAGCAACTGCATCTCGGCGAGTGAAGAGGTGCGGGAAGTCATTCAAAAAACAGGGATAGAGAATCTGGAGCTTTTAGCCAGCGGGCCGGTAGCGCCCAACCCATCCGAGCTTTTGGGAAGCAAACGGATGGAACAGTTACTGGAACAGTTAAAGCCGGATTATGACTATATACTTATCGATACGCCGCCAATCATGCCGGTAACGGATGCGGCAGTACTATCTGGTAAGGTAGACGGGCTGGTCATGTTGGTCAGCTCCGGCGAAGTTACGCCAGCAGCAGCGAAAGAAGCTAAACAGAGGCTGCTGCAGGCAGGAGCGCATATTCTGGGAGTTATCCTTAACAAGGTAGAACTGGCCCATACGCACGGCTATGGTTACTACTATTACTATGGTTCCGACAGTACATCCGGGGGGGACGTTCGTCGCCAGAAGTGAGATGGAAGCTGCGCAGGTATTGAAAAGATATCAGTAGTATTGTTAAGAATTCGAAAGACAGTTGTTTTAGAGGGATGATAGGATTGGGACATTTATTATTGCCGTTATTTTTAGCGGCGCTAGACATTATCAGTACGGCAGCGGCTTTACTGCTTTCATCGTATTTGCGGTTTGATGTAATTGTGCCGGAAAAATATTTAGATCTGCTGGTCATGCAGCTGCCGTCATTTATTATACTGACGCTGATGTTTGCCCTGATGTTTAAGCTTTATGACCGCATCTGGCGTTATGCCGGATCCAGTGAACTGCTGGCAGTTACAGGAACTGCTGTCTGCGCAGCATTCAGCTGGTATGCGTATTCACTGCTTTTAGACAGTCTGCTGCCGCGTAGTATGTATATCATCTCCGGAGTATTGCTGCTGTTATTTTTAGGCAGTTCGCGGCTGGCGCTAAGAGTCTATAATTATCTGTCGTGCAAGCCAGGGTTCAGTGCGAGATTTTCTAAAAACAGATGCTTTAAAAAAGTACTTATTATTGGTGCAGGTGATGCGGGAGCAGTGATAGCCCGTGAAATAGAACGTTACCATAGCGACGGCAGAAATGTCGTCGGTTTTATAGACGACGACGAGAAAAAAATCGGTAAGCGGATGTTTGGCGTCAAAGTAGTGGGGAACAGGTTGGCAATTAAGGAAAATGTAGTCAGGCTGGGCGTAGAAGAGATTATTGTTGCGATGCCGTCTGTCAAAGGAGAAGCCTTAAAGCAGATCATGGAAATCTGTAAGCGTACAAAATGCAAGCTGAAGATATTGCCGGGCGTATATGAGCTTATCGATGGCACAGTCAGTGTCAGCCAGCTGCGCAATGTTGGGATCGAAGATCTGCTGGGCAGAGAAGCTGTCAAACTCAACACAGCAGCGGTCAGCGCTTATCTTAAAGACAAGATCGTACTTGTGACCGGAGCAGGCGGATCTATAGGAAGCGAGATCTGCCGTCAGATAGCAAAAATGCAGCCGCAGAAAATGCTGCTTTTAGGCAAAGGCGAAAACAGCATCTATGAGATCATACAGGACTTGAACGCAACTTATCCCGAACTGAAAAAAGTACCGATCATCGCCGACGTGCGTGACCGGGAAAGAATAAAAGGGATTATGGACTGCTTTGCACCGCAGGTAGTCTTTCACGCAGCGGCGCATAAGCACGTACCGTTAATGGAGTACCAGCCAATCGAGGCGGTAAAAAATAATGTACTGGGAACAAAAACAGTAGCAGAAGAAGCTGCAGCGCATAACGTAGAGACCTTCGTTATGATTTCTACTGATAAAGCAGTTAATCCGACCAGCGTAATGGGCTGCACGAAACGGGTAGCCGAAATGTTTGTGCAAAGCATGAACGGAACCTGCAAAACCCGCTTTGTCGCCGTACGGTTTGGTAATGTTCTGGGCAGCCGCGGCAGCGTTATCCCGCTCTTTAAAAAGCAGATCGCCAAAGGCGGGCCGGTAACCGTAACGCATCCTGACATGAAACGGTATTTTATGACGATACCCGAAGCCAGTCAGCTTGTGCTGCAGGCCGGAGCAATGGCCAAAGGCGGCGAGGTTTTTGTATTGGATATGGGCGAGCCGGTCAAGATCTGCGATTTGGCAAAAACACTGATTACTTTGTCCGGGCTGACACCGGAGAAAGACATAGAAATAAAATACACAGGGCTGCGACCTGGTGAAAAGCTGTTTGAAGAACTGCTTTCAGCCGAAGACGGCACAGAAGAAACCTGCCACGAAAAGATTTTTACGGCAAAACTCAAAAAAGTCAGCAAAGAAAAAATGGATATGTGGGTACAGAAGCTGTTGGAACAGGCGGATGAAGAAAACGTAGTAGGAATGCTGAAGAAAGTAGTTCCTACATATACACCAAACAGAATCAAGGATTAGAGGGGATTGTAATGAGAAGTGACAATGTTAAGAAGTTTGAGCCGTTCGCAAAGAAAGTATGGTTGAGTTCACCAACTATGCATGGCGAAGAACTGAAATATGTTACCGAGGCTTATGAGACCAACTGGATGTCGACGGTAGGAAAGAATATTGACGAAGTAGAGCGTATAACCTGCGCAAAAGTTGGCTGTAAATATGCTGTAGCACTTTCTACCGGTACAGCTGCACTGCATATGGCAGTCAAGCTGGCAGGTATAAAACCGGGAAAGAAAGTATTTTGCAGCGATATGACCTTCGATGCAACTGTAAATCCGGTAGTGTACGAAGGTGGAGAGCCGGTTTTTATTGATACGGAATATGATACGTGGAATATGGATCCGGTTGCTCTTTCCAAGGCTTTTGAGCTTTATCCGGAGGTCAGGACAGTTGTTATAGCGCATCTTTATGGCACGCCAGGAAAGATTGAAGAAATCAAAGCTGTCTGCGATAAGTATGGCGCCATTATTATAGAGGATGCTGCCGAATCCCTTGGCGCTTCTTATCAAGGGGAACAGACCGGTACTTTCGGTGATTATAACTGTATCAGCTTTAACGGTAATAAAATCATTACCGGTTCCTCCGGTGGGATGCTGTTGACAGACGATCTGGAAGCTGCAAATAAAGTAAGAAAATGGTCAACCCAGTCCAGAGAGAACGCACCCTGGTATCAGCATGAAGAGCTGGGTTACAACTACCGGATGAGTAATGTTATTGCCGGCGTTGTCAGAGGTCAGTATCCATACTTAGAGGAACATATTGCTCAGAAAAAAGCCATATATGAGAGATATAAGGAAGGTTTTAAAGATTTACCTGTAATGATGAATCCCTTTGATGCAAAGAAATCTGAACCAAACTTCTGGTTATCCTGTCTGCTGTTGGATTCAGAAGCTATGTGCAAACAGGTGCGCAGTGAGCAGGAAGCGTTATATATAAGTGAAAGGGGCAAAAGTTGTCCTACTGAGATTCTGGAAACACTGGCAGCTTATAATGCTGAAGGACGTCCAATCTGGAAGCCTATGCATATGCAGCCTATTTACAGAATGAATGGTTTTGTAAATAGGGAAGGTAGCGGCCGTGCCAAGACTAATGCCTATATCAGCGGCGGAAGTGTTGGAAAAGACGGAATGCCTTTAGACGTAGGTATGGATATTTTCCACAGAGGCTTATGCCTGCCCAGCGATAACAAGATGACGGCAGAAGAGCAGGAGAAGGTTATTGAGATTGTTTGGGGTTGTTTTGAAAAAATAAATAGAAGGTTTTATTATTTAAAATAGTAATAATCACACCAAGTACACTATTAGTTTATTGTATTTGTTTTAGTATATATTAAATTTGGATTATAGATTTTATTAAATAAGAAAAGATTTGAGGTTTATAGAAGTGACGGAATACTGTGATGATAAAAATAAAGAGATTGATTGATTTGTTTGGCAGTAGTATTGGTTTGATTTTGATATCACCCATTTTGATTATATCTATATTAGGAATTGAGATTTTTATGCCAGGACCTGTATTTTTTAAACAAGTACGGGCAGGCTATAAAGGTAAACCATTTAATATCTTAAAGCTAAGAACAATGAAGATAGATACAATTGCAGAAGAAAATCATGATTTTTCGAAAGATGCCGAAAGATTGACTTTCTTCGGCGAAATTTTGAGGAGAACGAAAGTTGATGAGTTGCCACAGCTTTTAAATGTTTTTATGGGTGATATGAGTTTGGTTGGACCAAGGCCAACTGTAATTGAACAGGCTACAAAATATGATACTTTTCAGCGTAAAAGGTTAGATGTTGTACCTGGCATGACAGGTTTAGCACAGGTAAATGGAAACATAACTTTGTCTTGGGAAGATCGTATAAAATATGATGTATTTTATGTTGAAAATTGGTCTTTAATGTTAGATATGAAAATATTATTTAAAACAGTTGCTATCGTGGTATTAGGCGAAAATAAATTTACAAGGAAGTTATCAGAATGAAAACAATTGTTGTTGGAGCTGTTGGTTCAACCAAAGATTTGTTAGAAACTATGATTAAGCTTAACTTTCCCATTAGTATGGTGTTTTCTTTGGATGAAAAATATTCAGAAAATGTTTCGGGATATTTTCCAAATCATAATATAGCTATTAGTAATAATATTCCTTATAAAAAATTTAAGAATATAAATGATAATGAGAATATAGAAATTATAGAAAAAATAGCACCAGATTTGATTTTTGTAGTGGGTTTATCGCAATTAGTAAAACAACCATTACTAAATTGTGCAAAATTACATATTGACGAAACGGCAAAAAGGTGTAAAAATACAAATTGTAAACGCTTACAAAATGACATTGTGCAGTGATGAGCT
>OGNY01001752.1_pt1 | contig 12936 bp, 14 predicted proteins | sample 1573551 | NCBI WGS metagenome assembly OGNY01 (sample SAMEA2581885, study PRJEB24529) | metagenome | biome: Human gut stool | place: China | collected 2011
ACTTCCTAAATATTTAAATTTCTCCGCACCGTAATAAAACTGCCAAAGAATCCAATTCCAACACCCAAAATCAGTGAAATCGGAACTAACATCACAAAAACTTCTCCTGTCGTAAGGAAAGCAAGTCCCTCCGAAAAAAGAGAAAAATGTGTTGTTATATAAGTAAGAATCCGTCCATACGAAATTCCAAGCACAATAAGCGGAAGAATTGAACCAATCAAACCAATCACTACGCCTTCCACAATAAACGGCGCCCAGATAAAAAAGTCAGACGCTCCCATCAGACGCATAATCGCAATTTCCGGTTTTCTTACGGCGATTCCGGTCGCAATTGTCGAATGAATCAAAAATACGGATACAAGTAAAAGCACAACAATCAGCACCAGTGACACACCACCAACCAGTTTATTAACACTCGAAAAGCCTTCTTCGATTTCATCCGCTTCCTTAATCCTTCGGATTCCTTTTACGTTTTTTAAGTATTCTACTAACGTAGACTGTCGTTCCAAATCCTTGCAGTAAATAGCATAAGATGCTGATTCCGCTAACGGATTATCATCCCCAAAGCTTTCTGCCAGTTCCGGTGTCTTAGAAAAGTTTTCCTGTTTAAAGTCTTCCCATGCCTGTGCAGCAGAAATGTATTCTATCCGCTCCACTTCATCTCTTTTCTCAATTTTTTGTCCAATATCAGCAATCTGTTTTTCCGAAAGATTTTCTTCAAAAAATACAGAAATTCCCACTGACTGTTCTGCCGAGTGAAGAATATTCTGGAAATTACTAAGCACAAAATAAAACAAGCCGAAGACAAATAGACAGGCTGCAATCGTTCCCATGGAAGCTAGGGTAAACATCCGGTTTTTTCTCAGATTTGCTAGTCCTTGTTTGATGCTGTGAAAAAATAAATTAATCCCCTTCAACCTGATAACCACCTTTCTTTTCATCTCTTACCAAAACGCCATCCTCTAAATTTATAACACGCTTTTGCATGACATCCACAACATCATTATTATGAGTTACAACAACAACTGTTGTACCCATTTTGTTTACTACCTCCAACAACATCATAATATCCCATGCTGTCTTGGGGTCAAGATTTCCCGTCGGCTCGTCCGCCAGCAAAATGGTCGGCTGGTTAATCAGTGCTCTGGCAATCGCTACACGCTGCTGCTCTCCGCCGGATAATTCGTGCGGATACATCTTCTCTTTCCCTTTTAATCCAACCATCTCTAACATAATTGGAACATTTCTTGCAATATCCCTTTTGGTCATGCCGATGATTTCCTGTGCAAAGGCAACATTTTCAAATACCGTCTTATTCTTTAATAGACGAAAATCCTGAAATACCACACCAATCTTTCTCCGGTATAACGAAACCTGTTTGCGCTTCAAATTCGTCACCTGTCTGCCACCGACAAATATACGGCCTTCGGTCGGATTTAACTCTTTTAAAAGCAATTTAATAAAAGTGGACTTGCCAGATCCACTTTTACCAACTACGAATACAAATTCGCCTTTATGAATGCGAATGGATACATCACTTAGCGCTTCCACACCTGTAGAATACTGCTTACTGATATGATCCATTGCAATAATAGGTATCACCTTTTTCTTTGTTTCCATGATACAAAACCTCTCTCGTCAATTAATACTCAATGGTCTCCAAATAGTTCATATACTTCACAACCATCAACGCAATGCGGAATGTAATCGCATCCTCAAACACACGCAAATCAAGTCCGGTGCTCTTTTGCAATTTATCCAAACGATAAACAAGCGTATTTCGATGGATGTAAAGCTGTCTCGATGTCTCCGAAACATTTAAGTTATTTTCAAAGAACTTGTTAATTGTCGTCAAGGTTTCTTCGTCGAAATTATCCGGTGTGTTGTCATCAAAAATTTCTTTAATAAACATTTTGCAAAGTGGCAGCGGAAGCTGGTAAATCAGCCGTCCAATTCCCAGATTACTATACGCCATTACCTTTTTGTCACTGTAAAAGATCTTTCCAACATCCAGTGCCATCTTCGCTTCTTTATAGGATCTTGAAACTTCCTTGATATCCTTGATAATCGTTCCAAACGCCACACGTACACGTGCCATTGCCTCAGTATTTAACATATCTACGATAACCTGTGCGGTTTTCTCCAAATCCTCGTAAGTATCTTTGTCCTTAATTTCTTTTACGATAATGATGTTTTTCTCATCCACTGCCGTGATGAAATCCTTGTTGCCACCGGCAAACATGCTGCGTACAGTCTCTAAGGCACCATTATCTTTTTCCTTACTTGTCTCTACAATATAAACAACTCGGCGTGCGTTCATCTCGATATGAAGTTTCTTCGCACGGTTAAAAATATCAACCAAAAGGAGGTTATCAAGCAAAAGATTCTTAATAAAGTTATCTTTGTCATAACGTTCTTTATAGGCAACTAATAAGTTCTGAATCTGGAATACAACAATCTTTCCAATCATATATACATCCTCGGCCTCTCCCTTTGCCACCACAATGTATTCTAACTGGCTCTCATCATAAACCTTAAAAAACTGGTATCCCAAAATCGCCTGACTGTCTGCCGGCGAATCCGCAAATATCTTAACGGTCGCACAGTAATCTTCACTGTCACCTGCCGTCTCCGCTAATACATTTCCATCGGCATCCACTACACTAAGGTCTATTTTTGTAATTCCTTTTACACCATCAATTGTATTTTGCAAAATCTGGTTTGATATCATTTATGCCCCTCCTTAAATGCTCCTTTTGTACTTTTCGTTCACAACACCTCATTTCTCCCCATTGTACCATTTATTCGGGTTATTGTCAAAAGGTCTTAAGCTTCACAAATTGAAGGGCATCATTTTTCTTATACCATTTTTTGTACTTTTTCAAGGATGCCTTCGGCACATACACATCTCTGAAAATTGGAAGATAACAATAATTTTTATCATTATTCTGTGTCAGTTTCGGTGGATTCTTAGAACGAAAATAAACTTTTGTCGTCGTCACATAACCGGCACGATAAAATTCACCCCATGCTCCCTGTAATGTCTTTACACTTGCCCCGATATCCAATTTCTTCAACTGACGACTGCCGCAAAGAGAAGCATCCTCACTAATCAGTTTTACCTTATTTCCTATTTTTACTACATTCTTTTTCGCAACAGCAATTAATAACTTACCACTCTTTTTCTCGTAAATGCACTGTCCCTGTTTGGCAATACTTTTATTTTTCTTGGCAATACTTACCTTTGTTATCTTCTTTCCGGCAATAGCATATTTGCCAATCATTTTCACCTTCTTGCCAAGATAAACACTTGTTGCTTTTCCTGCTTTGAGTGCATTATCCGCAATCGAAGTAACACTATCAGGAACTGTAATTTTATTTTTCGCCGGCACTGCCCAGATAAGCTTTGTCCCCTTCTTATTTAATAACAGGCCTTTCTGCACTTTAAAGCTTTTATTTTCCTTTGAAAGTGTGACTTTGGAAAGTTTCGGGCAGGCAGAAAAGGATGTGTAATTGTCAAAGGAAGCAAGTGATTTTGGCAATTTCACTTCCTTAAGACTCTTACAGCCATAAAATGTTTCTGCACTAATTTTCTGCACACCATCCGGAATTGTAATACTCTTAACTTTGCGAAGTCCGCTAAGCGCTGTTGACTCTAATATCGTCAAGTTCTTTGGCAGAACAACGGATTCAATATTTATCGTCTTTTCGCTCCAGCCGTCAACACCATGTGCATACTCAACGGTCACACCGGAAATATTCTGGTTAAATTCATCTGCATCTTCCAATTTGCGAAGTGCCGTGTCATAACCTACTCTTGTCACAACAGCTCCTTCTACCGTATCCGGAAACTTTAAGGATTTTGTCTTGTTTGTTGTTTCTACAAGATAAATCCATGCATTTTTTCCATCTTCGGATAAATACGCATGATATGTAGCTTCCGAACCTTTATAGGTTACCTCTTTGCCTGTATTCCATCCCGCCAGTGTGCTTTGGCTTTTTGTGTCAGCTGCTTTCACAATAGCAGGCTGTCCGTTATTTGAAAATCCCATATTTAAACCGCCGCCAAGCAATGACATAGACAACAGTAACGCTCCACCCAGTATTCTTTTGTTTCTCATCATAATAAAACCTCCTTTTGTATTGTCTTTATATATAAGACGATTCAAAAGGAGGAAAAGTTGCAAAAAAACAATTTTTTATATTATTTTTATTCCTTATCCGGCAGCGGTTTGATGATTTTTTTGTAAATCCTCATAAGAAATATCGTTGATACCGCAAGTGACATACTCTCCGCAATCGGGAATGACCACCAAGTGGCATGCAAGCCGCCAAAATGAGCCAGAAGATATGCAGCCGGAATCAGTACGACAAGCTGACGCATAACCGAAACCACCATGCTGTAAACAGCCTTTCCCAAAGACTGGAATACCGTACCTGCAATAATGCAGAACCAAGCAATCAAAAAGTGGATTCCAATAATACGAAGTGCCGGAACTCCAATTGTAAGCATCGCTGTCGAAGCCTCAAACAATCCCAGTAATTTGTCCGGAATCAGTTCAAATCCCAAGAAACCAATAAACATCAAACAGAACGATACAACCAGACTCATTTTAATCGTTTTTATCATTCTGTGCTTTTTCTGTGCTCCGTAGTTATAGGCAATAATCGGTGTAATTCCATTATTCAATCCAAACAATGGCATAAAGAAGAAACTCTGCAATTTAAAATAAACACCAAATACTGCTGTTGCCGTCGAAGAAAATCCAATCAAAATCCGATTCATGCAATAAGTCATAACAGAACCAATTGACTGCATAATAATGGATGGAATTCCAATCGCATAAATTGGTCCGATAATTTTAGCACTCGGACGGAACCCTTTGATTTTCAAATCCACCTCATGATTAAATTTCACATTAAATACAGCAGAAAGAATCGCCGCTCCACACTGTCCGATTACGGTTGCCACAGCCGCACCGGTAACGCCCATTGCCGGTGCACCAAGCAGCCCAAAAATCAAAATCGGATCTAAAATAATATTGATAACCGCACCGGTAAGCTGGGAGAGCATTGTATACACAGTTTTCCCCGTAGAAGTCAACAGTCGCTCAAAATACATCTGACAAAAAACACCAATGGAAAATATCATGACTGTACTCAAATAGTCAACGCCCATTCCATAAATCGGAGAACTTGTCCCATTTAACTGTCCTACATAAAATGGTTTTACTACCGTAAGACCAAGGATTAAAAATACAACATAGCTGAGGACTGTCAAAAAAGCACCATTCATCGCAACATCATTCGCCTTCTTAAAATCCTTTTCTCCCAACGCCCTTGACAAAAGAGCATTCACACCTACACAGGTACCGCCGCCAACCGCAAAAATTAACGTCTGAAGCGGAAAGGCAAGGGAAACCGCAGACAAAGCATCCTCCGATAACTTCGCCACAAAAATACTATCTACAATATTATAAAGTGCCTGAACCAGCATGGATAACATCATTGGGAGCGACATACTAAATAACAGCCTGCCGACCGGCATGACACCCATTTTATTCTCTTCCGGCACTGCCCTACTCTTACTTTCGTTACTCACTCATATAACCTCCTTTTTTAGTTGTAAAACTCTTACGCCACAAAAAGGGCGTCTCCTTAAGAAGACGCCCAGCAAAAACATGTTATGTGCTAAGACTAGTTTGTAATTGTTTCCTGTGTTTCTTTATCAAACAAGTGAATCTTAGAACCATCCAAAGCAATCTTAATTGTATCACCAGGACGAGCTGTTGTACGAGGGTTTACACGTACAGTAATGTCAAATGTCTCAACTGTGAAGTACAAGAATACTTCTGCCCCAAGCATCTCGTATACTTTAACAGTAGCTTCCAGTGTAGTATCCGGAGAGTTGCTGATGAACATCTCTTCATCTTTAATATCCTCTGGACGAATACCAAAGGTAACTGTCTTATCTTCATATCCATTATCAATCAACTTCTTAGCTTTATTCTCCGGAAGTTTAATGGAGTTAGAACCAAACATCAAACGTACTTCAGAACCAGATACAACTACTTTTGCATCGATGAAGTTCATCTGAGGAGAACCGATAAATCCGGCAACAAACAAGTTGTTTGGTCTCATATACAAATCAAGTGGAGAATCAACCTGCTGCACAACACCATCTTTCATAACAACGATACGAGTACCCAGTGTCAAAGCCTCTGTCTGGTCATGTGTTACGTAGATAATTGTTGTTTCCAGTCTCTGATGCAATTTAGAAATCTCGATACGCATCTGTACACGGAGTTTTGCATCCAAGTTAGAAAGCGGCTCATCCATCAGGAATACTTTAGGATCACGTACGATTGCACGTCCCATAGCAACACGCTGTCTCTGACCACCGGACAAAGCTTTTGGTTTACGATCAAGCAAGTGCTCGATATCAAGGATTTTAGCTGCTTCATGTACAAGGCGGTCAATCTGGTCTTTTGCAACTTTTCTCAGTTTCAAACCAAATGCCATATTGTCATATACGGACATATGTGGATACAAAGCGTAGTTCTGGAATACCATCGCGATATCTCTGTCTTTTGGCTCAACGTCGTTCACCAATTTATCACCAATCCACAACTCACCACTGGAAATCTCTTCCAAGCCGGCAATCATACGAAGTGTAGTAGATTTACCACATCCGGATGGTCCTACGAAAATAATAAACTCTTTGTCTTCAATCTCTAAGTTAAAGTCCTTAACAGCGTGAAAGCCGTTTGGATATAATTTATTGATGTTTTTTAAAGATAAACTCCTGATCTGCGATCTCAAGGTTGAAATCCTTAACTGCTACGAAACCGTTAGGATATACTTTGCAGACATTCTTTAAAGATAAACTTGCCATTTGAAATTCCTCCTAGGATATAATATTGTCACAAACATCTAACTGATACTATACACTATCTTTATCAAAAACACCATATTCAAAATACCTAAATAATTCAAAAATCTTTTGTGTAAATTGCACAGATTCCGTTTAGCATACTAATCACCGGTACTAAATCCCTCCCCCAGCACCTCTCTGGCATCGGCAACAATTACAAATGCCCGCTCATCGGCTTCCTTAACATATTTTACCATAGAAACAGCCTCACGGCGTGAAACAACACACATTAAAATCTGCTTTTCCTTCCCGGAATACATACCGTTTCCCCGCAGTGCCGTTACCCCGCGCTCAAATTGGTGCAGAATAATTTCTGCAATTTCTGCCGACCGGTCGGAAATGATATACATAATTTTTGCATAACGCATTCCGGATGTCACTCCATCCATTACTTTCGAAGTCACAAAAACCGCCACAATGGAATACAGTGCCGTCCGCACACCAAAAACCAGCATACCGGCAACAACAATTATACCATCGACAATTCCTATGATATTTGCCAGCCGCATCATTGGGAACAGCGGATGTAAAAGGGTACTTAACAAATCCGTGCCGCCGGTTGAACTTCCTGCAAGAAACACAAGTCCAAGCCCTCCACCATGAAACGCACCACCCAGTATTGCCGCCATCAAATAGTCCTGATGCGTAACGGAGGTAACGGGAATCACCGCTAATGCCAGTGAGAACGTAATCATGGCATACAGCGAACGAAATAAATATTCCCTTGTGTGGAATTTTCTCGCCATAAAAAACAAAGGGACGTTTAAAAGAAATGTCACAGCAAACACCGGAATTCCAAATAATTTTTCAAGTACAATTCCCACACCTGAAAATCCTCCGGTAACCATTGACATCGGCTCATAAATGAGACAGGTTCCCAAAGCCATCAAAAAAGTTCCCATGGTAATCATACCATAGGAACGAAAGATACGCTTCTCTGATATGGACATTTTTGTTACCTCCGAAATTTTTTCTTGGTATTATAATCGTCCATTTTTCTATGAAATATACGCCTTCTTAGCGAATGGGAATACGGCATCACCAAAAACCAGCGGTAAACACCTCCCAGATGTAGTTTTTTCAGCCATTTTGGCACCGGCACATTTTCCCGGAACAAAAGCGGCATCACACTTCCTATCACCACACAAAGTTTGGTATTCACCTTCGCACGGTTATTCTCAAGCCACTCCTCCTGCTCTGTGCTCTCCATCGATAAAAGCACAATATCCGGCAGTTTCATGTTAATGTCATTAATCAGACTCTCCTCTGCAACTTCTCCATCCGCCACATAGATACCGACAATCTGATCTCTGTCAATATATTCGGATAAAAAGCGATATACCATTTTGGCTTCTTTCTCACTTCGCAGCACCAAATAAATTGTCCGGTTATTCTCGTTTGCAAGCGAAAGCAGTTCTAACTCCGCGTGATAATCAACTGCCATACCGCCGGTCTCCAAAACATCAACATGATGTCTTGTCAGTATTGCTTTTTCACCGGGGAGAACAAGGTCTGCATGAGCGAGCGACTCACGCACCAGCTCATTTTTATCATAGGCATCCATATAATCCAGTGAAATAACATGTGCTACATTCACCGTTTCATTCTCCAGAAAATTCTGCATTTCCTGCTTCAGTGTTTCTTTGGTCAGCAAATCCACCTGCATGTCCATGATATTTACTTTAGTCCCCACGTAAACACCTCGCTTTCTGTCAGAATGTTCGGTTTTCGTTACTGTATGTCATCATCTGTACCGAGTACAATCTCGATAGATGCGCCGCTGCTCATATTATCAGCCGTCTGAATCAGTGGGTTTTTGAAATATTTCTTCAATGCATTGGCTTTCTTTTTCTTTGTTGCATAAATAACTGTCTGCGAACGGATGTTACCTGTCGCATTACCAACACCTTTTACTTCATAACCGTCTTCCTGAAGTATTTTCTGATATTTTGCAGCAAGTCCGGTTATCTTACTTCCATTATAAATCCACACCGTTCCTTTATTTTCCGTGGAAGATGTACTGCTCGTGCTGTTTTGTGCACTCTGGTAAGCTTTTTTCTCCCAGATCTTCTCAATCATCTTGGCAGTTTTTGTTTTATCTAACTTAAATTTCTTATTAAACGTCTGCCCTTTTGCACAATATGTGTGAATATATTCGCGATTGACCTGTTTTAATTCTTTGCTGTAATGCTGCTTCTGACTCAATGTCACATCACTAATCAAAGAATCCCATTTAGATTCAATCAAATCATTCATATCACTTTCATCGCTGCACTTCGCTGCCTCATCCAAAAGCTGTTTTGTCGGGCAGAGTTTTTTCTTTTTGCCATTCTCCCATTCAAAACATTTGTTAAATTCATCCGACGTCATCGCGGTAAAATAACCGATATCTGCTTTTAATTCCTCCTGCAAAATAAGAATACCATACTCATATTTGACATCTCCTTCAAAATAAGAAGAAATTTCTGACATCGTAATCACCTGTGGCAGTTTGGAACTTTTCTTTAATAAATCATTATAGGTCTTTGCCGAAATCGTAATCTGCGTACTGGCAGGAATCGTCACATATGTCATGTTCTTCGTTCCGGCATCAAACAATTCAAGCACCATTGCATCGATTTTTCCGCTCTTCTTGTCATAGCTGTAAATTAAGTTGCTGGATTCCATGCTGCCGGGATTTACATCAATCACATGCTCGTACTGCGTACTTCTCTCCACTCGCTGCGTCTGTTTCAAAAACAGCATTGTAAGATAATAACTGAGTACACCTACGCCTAACAGTAATACAATAACACCAATTGTCTTAAAAAAATTAATAAGTATAATTTGTGCAATACTTCGATTTTTCATACTATTCCTCCCGCAAAAATTGCGTGCCATGTGCACATAAGTATTAGTATTATATCAGATGATGGGGAGAAATTCAATCATTGGTTGGTGTTTTTTCAGTTTCTAGTAATTCAGTAAGAAGGATTCGCGTCTCGTGGGCGCTCCCGCTTAGACAAATACGCAGAAGTATCGGCATGCAAAATACGCAATGCCTGATACTTGCGTATTTGTAGCCACTCGCTGCGAATTCTTCTTGCTGAATTATTAGAATCCTGAGAAAACAAAACCCAACCGCTTATCACCCTCCCCTAACTCCCCAAAACCAAGATGTACAATCTGTCACAATTTTCTTTAGCTTCCAACGATTAGGCAGGAAAATTTGTGATAAATGGGATACAAACACACGGGTATCTGGCAACGCGTAGTCTGCGTGCCGATACCCCTGTGCGTTTGTCTTAGCGGGAGCGGCCCATGAATCACAAACTTTCCTGCCTAATCGTTGAAAACTAAAAAAATCCTGCCAGATTACTTGCACTGCACCCTCTTATGCTCTAAAATAAGAAAAAAAACAAGCGAGGCATGAAAATGAAAAAAACAGCGGTCATCACCGGAGCATCCGGAGGAATCGGCGGAGCAGCCGCCATCCAGTTAGCAAAAGAAGGGTATTCACTGGCTTTATTAGGACACCGTTCCAAAGAAAAACTCCAGGCGTGCATGAATGCACAACCAAATAGTGATGCGGTTATCTTTTCGCTCTGTGGGGATTTGAGTAACGCAAAAGAAGCGGGGCAGTTGATACAAAAAGCGGTTGAATCACTCGGACATGTGGATTTATTCCTGCACTGCGCCGGTATTTCCCACATCGGATTACTGACGGATATGTCTGATGAGGAATGGATGAATGTAATTAACAGTGACTTATCTTCAGCATTCTACTGTTGTAGGAAAGTTGTGCCTTATATGATATCGAAAAAAAAGGGACGAATCCTTATGATTTCTTCTGTATGGGGAAATGCAGGGGCTTCCTGCGAAGTTGCTTATTCGGCAGCCAAAGGTGGCATCAATCTGTTTACAAAAGCGCTCGCCAAGGAGCTTGCACCAAGTAACATCGCCGTAAATGCGCTTGCCTGCGGTATGATTGATACTCCGATGAATGCTTGTTTTTCAAAAGACGAAATTTGTGAAATATGCGAAGAAATACCCGCCGGACGAATGGGAAGTGTAGAAGAAGTGGCACAAACAATTTCACTTCTTTCTAAAGCTCCCATCTATCTGACAGGTCAAATTCTGACAATTGATGGTGGATGGTGCTAATCTTCTTTTTCTTTGCGGCAAATCGTTCCGCCGCCAAGCACATAATCACCATCGTATAAAACAACGGCCTGTCCCGGTGTAACTGCCCGGACAGGTTCTTCAAATGTAAGAGAAAAAGAATTCTCTGTCACTTCTGAAATTACCGCTTTTGCCCCACCATGATTATAACGGATTCTTGCAGTCACTTTCTGTCCCACTTCAAAGTGGTCCACTGCCATATGATTTACCTGATTTGCCTTTAACCAGTCCGTAAAGACTTCATCATTTTTTCCAAGTACAACTTCATTTGTCTCCGGACAGATTTCCACAACAAACATCGGCTCGCCAAAAGCAATTCCTAAGCCTTTTCGCTGACCAATCGTATAATGCCCGATTCCTTTGTGTGTACCAAGGATTTCACCGGAAGTCGAAACAAAATTCCCCGGCTTTTCCACTTCATTGGTCTCGCGTTCAATAAAACCGGCGTAATCATTATCCGGCACAAAGCAAATTTCCTGACTATCCGGCTTATGTGCCACCTGAAGGCCTGCCTTTTCCGCAATTGCACGAATCTGCGGTTTTTCGTATGAGCCAATCGGAAAAAGTGTATGCGATAACTGATTCTGTGTCAGATTATATAAGGCATAAGTCTGGTCTTTTCCTTTTGCATCCGAGCGAATCAGCGTATATCTTCCATTTTCTAACTGCACAATCTTAGCATAGTGACCGGTCGCAATATAATCAGCACCAATCGCCAGACTTTTTTGCAGCAGAGATTCCCATTTCACATACCGGTTGCACGCTATACACGGATTCGGTGTTCTTCCCGCTCTATATTCCTTCACAAAATAATCAATGACATTTTCCTGAAATTCTTCACGGAAATTCATCACATAATAAGGGATTCCAATCTGATTTGCCACACGTCTGGCATCCTCGACAGCACTCAGACCGCAGCATCCGCCTTCGTGCTCGATGGTGCAGGTATCTTCCTGCTGCCAGATTTGCATCGTTACGCCAATCACATCGTATCCCTGTTGTTTTAAAAGGTAGGCAGCCGCAGAGGAATCAACCCCTCCGGACATGCCTACCACTACGGTTTTCTTATTCTTCATCATTAATGTCTGCCTTTGGTTTATCCAATCCTTCAATCTTAATTCCATGCTTCTCAGCGTAATCCCACAAAGCAGCATGAATGGCTTCCTCTGCCAAAAGCGAGCAGTGAACTTTTACCGGCGGAAGTCCATCCAAAGCTTCCATTACTGCTTTGTTTGTCACTTCCAGTGCCTCGTAAATCGTTTTTCCTTTTACCAGTTCCGTTGCCATACTGCTGGTCGCAACTGCTGCACCGCATCCAAATGTCTTAAATTTACATTCTTTAATAATTTTTGTATCTTCATCAATGTCTAAGTACATTCTCATGATATCGCCGCACTTAGCATTTCCGACTGTTCCTACACCACTGGCATTTTCAATCTCGCCAACATTTCTCGGATTTGAAAAATGATCCATTACTTTTTCACTGTACATTTATTTTCCCTCGCTTTCTTTCTTTACAAAATCATCATAAAGAGGTGACATGCTGCGAAGTCTCTCAACAATCATTTTCAGATTGTCCACAACATAATCAGCATCTTCTTTGGTTGTTTCTTCGGACAACGTCAAACGAAGCGAACCATGTGCAATCTCATGAGGAAGTCCAATTGCCAGCAATACATGTGAAGGATCCAAAGAACCGGATGTACATGCCGAGCCGCTCGATGCACAAATTCCTTTTTGGTCAAGCATAATCAGAAGGGACTCTCCCTCAATAAATCGGAAGCATACATTTACATTATTTGGAAGTCTCTTCTCTCTGTGACCATTCACTTTTACATAAG
>OGNY01001757.1_pt1 | contig 12916 bp, 8 predicted proteins | sample 1573551 | NCBI WGS metagenome assembly OGNY01 (sample SAMEA2581885, study PRJEB24529) | metagenome | biome: Human gut stool | place: China | collected 2011
AATTGATAATCAATAATTCACGACAGGATTTTTCAATTTTTGTCATGTACTAAAAGAATTTTTAATACCTTTGTTCGACATCGCCCGTTAAATAATGATTTCAAACGCCGCCCACGCCCCTGCTGCGGCTCGCACAGGCTTCGTTCCCGTCCCCAGGCGGGAACTCCGCCCCCGGGGCGGCAGCCGCACGTGAAAAACCCGAAAACCCGCACCGGCCGGCGGGGCGCCGCGGCCGGACACACCCGAGAACCATGACCGAATTCGGATTCATAGACCACATAAAAGAACTCTTCGCCGCCCTGCCCGACAACGGGTTCGAAGGGATCGGCGACGATTGCGCCGTGCTCCCCGTCGGGGAGGGCGAATCGCTGGTCTTCACGACCGACATGCTCGCCGAAGGCGTCCATTTCCTGCGTTCCGCAACTTCGTCCCGCGAACTGGGGCGCAAATCCCTTGCCGTAAACCTGAGCGACGTCGCTTCGATGGGCGCCCGCCCGGTGGCCACCCTGCTGTCGCTGTCGCTCCCGGCCGACACGGCCGGTACATGGGCCGAAGAGTTCATGCTCGGCTACCGGGAACTCTCCGAAGCGTTCGGCGTCACGCTCGCCGGGGGCGACACGACCCGCTCGGCGGCAGGCATCACGATCAATGTCACGGCCATCGGCCGCATCGCCGACGCACACATCAAGCGCCGCAGCGGGGCACGCCCCGGCGACGCGATACTCGTCGCCGGAGAACTCGGACTTTCGGGCGCCGGACTGCATGACATCCTCGCCGGACGCTACGACACCCCCGCCGCCGCAGCCCACCGCAACCCGCAGCCCCAGGTAGCCGAAGGCATCTGGCTCGGCGCACGCTCCGAAGTACACGCCATGATGGATCTCTCGGACGGGCTGGCCTCGGATATCCGCCACATCATGGAGCGCTCGGGGGTAGGCGCCGCGATCGACATCGGCCGTATCCCCCTCGCCCAAGGGGCGGACGTCGAAACAGCCGCCTGCGGGGGCGAGGATTACAAGCTCCTGCTCACGGCCGACGCGGCGGCCGACAGGCTCGCCGCCGATTTCCGCGCACGCTTCGGCTCGCCGCTCCACCCCGTCGGCCGCATCACGGACAGCGGCAAATTGCAGTGGCTCGAAAACGACCGGCCCCGGGCCCTGGACTGGCACGGGTTCACGCATTACTGACCGGGCGCCGCCAACGGCCGCCTGCCCGGATTTTCCGGACAGGCAGGGAAAGCCGCATCCCGGCAGGCCCGGCTGTAACACAAAAAAACGGCAGCCCGCCGGGTCGCCGTCAAGTCATACGGATCGGAAAATCACTCCTTGATGATGTACACATGCTCGTCGCTGCGCTGCATGTGATAGTTTTCGCGGGCATACTCCTCCAGATAGTCGTCGTAGCGCAGGCGCTCCAGCAGCGTGCTGTCCTGTTCGATCCTGGCCCGGTAAAACTCCCGCTCCCGGTTCAGGGCGTTGATCTGCCGCTTAATCTTCACCGCATGCAAAAGGTTCCGCCCCACCACGAACAACGTGACGACGACGATGACCGCCGTGGCGGCGATCCAGAACTTTTTGCCTACTTCGAAGCCCATCAGGGTATGTGCATGTATTTATGGGTCTGGATCGAGATATTCCATTTCGGATGCGCCTTCGCATACTCGACGATCGCGGGCATCATGCGCTCCGCAACGCTCCACTCGGGTTGCAGGTAGAGGATGCACCCGGCTCCCACCCGTGCGGCATTGCGCTCGGCCCATTCGAAATCGGCCTCGTCCCCGACGATCACCTTCAGTTCGTGCGCCTTCCCGAACGCCTCGTCCAGCGGCGGTTGCTGCCGCTTGGGCGACAGACACACCCAGTCGAAATACCCCGAGAAGGGATGCGTCCCCGACGTTTCGAGGAATATCTCCAGCCCCTTGCCGTGCAGTGTTTCGGTCAGCACCCCCAGCGGATAAAGCAGCGGTTCGCCGCCCGTGATGACGATCGCCTGCGCAGGACACGCCGTAGCACGGTCGATCACCGTCCGTACGTCGGTCGGGGGATAGAGCCTGGGGTTCCACGTGTATTTGGCGTCGCACCAGCGGCATCCCACGTCGCATCCGCCCAGGCGGATGAAATAGGCGGGTTTCCCGGCATGGAAGCCCTCGCCCTGGATCGTGTAGAAATCTTCGACCAGAGGCAGCTTGCGCCCGCCGTCGAGCAGTTCGCTATCGGTCTTGGAATCCATCTATTCGGTAACCACGTAAATATCCTTCAGGCTGCGTCCCAACTGGTCGTAGTCCAGGCCGTAGCCCACGATGAACTCGTTGCCGATCTCCATGGCGCGGTACTTGATCGGCAGTTGCTTGCGGTAGGAACCCGGTTTGAAAAAAAGCGTGCAGACTTCGATGCTCGCAGGGTTATGCGACTTCAGCTCGCCGATCATGTGCTCGATGCTCTCGCCCGTGTCGACGATATCCTCGACGATGATCACATGGCGGCCTTCGATGCTGTTATTCAGCCCGATCAGGTTCTTCACACATCCCGTCGAGCAAGTGCCTTCGTACGAAGCCAGCTTCACGAACGACAGCTCGTTGTTGAACTCGATTTTCTTGATCAGGTCGCTCATGAACATGAACGAGCCGTTCAGTACGCCCACGAACAACGGCGTCGGCTTGTCGCGGTAGTCCTCGTTGATGCGGCAGGCTACGGCGGCCACGGCCTCGTCGATCTTGGCAGCGGGGATCATGATCCTGAACTTTTTGTCGTGAAGTTTGATGATATCCTCCATTTCAGTTACGGTTATTTGTGCAAAAATAACTATTTGCCTGCAAGAAACGAACGATTCCGACAAAAATAATCCGAAATAATGCAAAACCCCGGAAGACCGTCGCCCGTTTCCGGGCCGGCAGCAGGCCGGATCGACAATGCATAATTCCGGCAGGAGGCAAGAAAAAACCGTCCCATGCAGAGAGGACGGCCTTTCAATATTACACCTAATCGTACTTACGGGATATTGGGTGTATCCCAGACTTTGGTTTGCGTGCAGCTGATCCGAAGCGTTTCACTGCCGCAGCGCATCCTGAATTCCCCCTCCTCGAGCCTCCATCGGCCGTCATGCCCGACGAAAGCCAGGTCGCTGGCCGGAACAGCGAACGTCACCGTACGGGATTCGCCCGGTTCGAGCGCAACCTTCTCGAAATCACGCAGGCGGATTACATCCGGTGTAAGGCTGGCAACCAGGTCGCTCGAATAGAGCATCACGGCCTCCTTGCCGGCCACTTCACCGACATTGGCCACATCGACCGTGAAGGTCAACACATCGTCGGCACCGAACATGCGGCGGTCGACACGGAAATCGCTATATGCAAATTCCGTATAGCTCAGCCCATACCCGAACGGCCACTGCACATCCATCACAGCATCGTAATTGTATTCGCCCGCCATGGCGGCCATATTCTCGCAAGGCTTGTAATCGTAGGTCGCCAATGCGCCGACCATGCGCGGATAAGTGAACGGCAATCGGGCGCTGAAGTTTGCATCCCCCGCAAGCAGGTCAGCCAGGGCATCGCCGCCGTAATTGCCCGGCAGCAGGATGTCGACCACGGCCTGCGCAAGCGGCTCGATATCGCCTATAACGCGCGGGCGGCCTTCATTGAGGATCAACACAAGCGGCTTTCCGGTCGCCGCAAGGGCCCACACCAGTTCCTTCTGGTTCTGAGAAAGGTTCAGGTCATCCATGTTGCCCGGCGTTTCGCAGTAGGAATTTTCGCCTATACAGGCAATAATCACATCGGCTCCGGCTGCCGCCGACACGGCCTTGTCGATCCCTGTCACGCATTCTTCCTGCCAGTTGTCATAGCGGGGCGGCGCATACTCCACACCGGGGACATAGTCCACATGGTCGAATTTATTGCATAAAGCCTCATAGATGGTATTGTAATCCCCGGCAAATTCATCGCAGCGGTCGCCCTGCCACGAATACGACCATCCTCCGTTGAGGCAGCGCATCGAATTGGCATTCGGCCCCGTGAGCAGAATCCGTGCAGACCGCTCCAGCGGCAGCAGGCCGTCCTCGTTCTTGAGCAGTATCTCCGACTCCACGGCAGCCTGCAATGCCACGGCGGCATATTCGTCGCTGGCGAATTCCGGGAAATCGCCGGTATCCCAAAACGGTTTTTCGAAAAGGCCAAGACGGAATTTCAGGCGCAGCACACGGCTCACCGCATCGTCGATGCGCTCCATGGAGACCTGCCCCTCCTCGACAAGTTCCCTGAGATAAATACAGAAATCCCAACTCGACGGTACCATTGACATATCGATACCGGCATTGACCGCAATGCGCACGGCATCCTTACGGCTCGCAGCAATATGGTCGCGCTCGCAAAGGTTGTAAATATCATTCCAGTCCGTCACGATCAGACCATCCCAGTCGAGCTCCTCCTTGATCCATCCCGTGAGTAACTCCCGGTCGGCATGGAACGGCATACCGCCGTTGCTGGCCGAGTTGACCATCAGCGACAGCGCCCCGGCTCGAATGCACTCCATGAAAGGAGCGAAATATTTCTCCCTCAACACATTGCGAGTCACCGAAGAGGGTGTGCGATCCTTGCCCGACACGGGTACGCCATAGGCCATGAAATGCTTGATGCAGGCCGCGACATGACGGTCGTCGACACGGTTGGGATCCTCCCCCTGGAATCCGAGCACCGACGCCACGGCCATCTGCGAATTGACGTAAGTGTCCTCGCCGTAACTCTCCCACATGCGCGGCCAGCGCGGATCGCGCCCCAGATCCATGACCGGGGCAAAAGTCCACGGGATCGCACATGCCCGGGTCTCATAAGCCGAAATTTCGGAGCACCTGCGCATGAGTCCGCGGTTGAACGACGCCCCCATATTGATACCCTGCGGAAAGAGGGTCGCCCCCTGCGTATAGGATGCGCCATGTATCTGGTCAACCCCGTAGATACAGGGAATCCCCAGTTCGTCGAGCGAGCGTTGCTGGATGCGATTGATAAACCTGATCCACACCTCGCGGGGTTGTCCCACGCCGAAGGGAATATTCAGGATCGACCCAACCTTATAGCGGCCGATCACCGTATCGAGCAGCGCCTCGCTCAACACCGGGTGCTGCGGGTCGCTCTGGTCGATCACCACCCCGGCCGTCAACTGGCACATCTGCCCGATCTTCTCTTCGAGGGTCATCTTTTGGAGCAGCTCCCCGATGCGGGTTTCTATCTTTTTATCGGGCGCTATGGCCGGGGGTATCCGGGTACATGCGGCCAATCCGCCCAGCAAGCCCAGAAACAAAATCGGAATTTTCTTCATTCTACCGACATTCATTTTTTAACATATTTCACTTTTATGCCGTTTCGCTCCCGCCCCAGTGCGGTTCCCGCACATCGGAAGCCGATCCAATCAGCGGTTCGTCGAAGCATATACCTCGGGAGTTTCCAGGTAGGCATAATAATTCTCCACATTATGGCACGCATCGACATAGAGCCCGGCAATGCTGCCGGCAGGTTTCCCTCCGACAAACAGGGCCGCCTTCACGGTCGTCCCGGCCTCCACGACGAACGGGCCGGAGTAGATGTCCGACCCGGCCGTCGGGTCGCTGCCGTCGAGCGTATAACGCACTTCGGCCGGATATTTTTCCGTATCCAGCGTAACCCGGGCCTTGCGGCCCTCCCTGACGATGCGTGCCGTGATCTCGACATCGTTGCTAAGCGTGAAGGCATTGACCCCACGGGCAAGCAAGCGGGGGATCTGGCTGTTGACACGACGGCGGAAGTCCGCCCACAGACGGCGCTCCCGGGGTGTCCATCCCAATTCGGCAATGGCGAGCAGGCGCGGAAACATCATGTATTCCAAATGCTCGGGAGTACCTATGAACTCGGCCCATGTGCATCCCTGCACCCCGATAATATGCGATGCCGCATTCGGGCGGATGTGCTCGACCGAATCCGGGGCCACATATTCGCCTTTGACAAGCGACTCGTTGGCCGCAGCCCTTTCGGGCGTATCCGGGACAGGTTCGAAGCTATACATTTTCTTGATGGGCGAGAATCCGCTCATCGCCCGCGGCTGCGTGTGCGGATTAGCCTGGTACCAGTCGAAATAGATGATTTCGCCCGGAGACATGACCGCGTCGTACCCGCGGTTGGCGGCTTCGATAGCCCCCCTCTGTCCGCGGTACGAAATCGCAACGGACGTAGGCCGCAGATTGTTCCGCAGTATCTCGTCCCACCCGACCATCACCCGGCCGTGTTCGGCAAGGAATTTTTCGGCATGCTCGATCAGGTAACACTGCACTTCGTCCAGGCCTCCCAGCTCCTTGGCGAGCAACTGGCATTTGGGGCAGGTTTTCCAGGCGACCTTGCGGGCCTCATCGCCGCCGATGTGTATCCGCCGGGAAGGGAACAGCTCCATGACCTCGGTCAGCACACCGTCCATGAATTCGAAGGTTGCGGGATTGCCCACGCAGAATTCGCCGCTCGTATAGGGCTTTCCACTGCAACACAATTCCGGATAGCCGATGAAAACCTCGTCGGAGTGCGCCGGGAATTCGATCTCGGGAATCACCTCGATATAACGGGCCGCAGCATAAGCCACGATCTGGCGAATGTCATCCTTCGTATAATAACCGCCATAGGCCCCGGGCGTCCCCTCCGGAACGTAGCGCCTGTCGCCGAATTCCCACCACTTGAGCCAGTCGGCCTCCGCCCGGAAAGCCCCGAACCGGGTCAGCAAAGGGTACCTGTCGATCTGAATGCGCCAGCCGCCGTTGTCGGTCAGGTGCAGGTGGAAGACATTGAGCTTGTAACGTGCCATTTCATCGAGTATCTTGAAAACCTCTTCTTTGGCAAAGAAATGGCGCGAAACGTCGAGGTGGATACCCCGGTAACCGAAACGCGGATTATCGGTAATCTTCACACACGGGATACCTTTTGCCGTGAGCAGCTGCAGCAGCGTCTGCCGGGCATAGAACAACCCGGCAGAGTCGACCGCGGTAATCCGAATGCCGTCGCTGCGGACTTCGAGCCCATACCCCTCGCGTGAAAGGTTCGGCGAAGAGGTATCGAGTTCACAAACGACCCTGCCGTCGGCGACACCCCGGACGAAAGACACGCTGTCGGTCTGGAAATAGCCGCCGGTAAAGGTCATCTCCGCGGGCAGGGGAACAAGGTCTGCACCCGGCTGCGGATCGTGGCATGCCACCGCAAAAAGCAGGCTCGCGACAACGGAAATCTCTGAAATGAATCTCATATACGTACGAAATAGAAATTATACTCCCTGCCGGGGAGCCCGGTTATCCGGGCTCCGCCTAAAAGGGTTGGAATGAATAAAATGGATCAATTAATTATTTGAACAATATCCAGGTGTGTTCCCAGGGTTCGCTCGAAGTATCCTCCAGGACGATCTCCTTACCGAAGGAGGTAATCTTGCGCGAATTATAGATCAGGTTGTCGAAATCTATGCTTGTATAGGTGTTATTGACGTTTATCCGGGAAGGCTGGCACCCGAGCCCGTCGAGGATCGTCACGTTGCGGAAGACCACATTCTTCATCTCGCAGGACTCGCCCTTGTTGACTTGGCTGGTATAGATCGGGGTACCCGAAGAATGGATATTGTCCACCACGCAGTCTTCGAAGAGCACGTTGTCAATCAGCGCCGGCCCTCCGGCTTCCGAAAAATCGCCCAGTTCCTGCATAATGGCGAGCGCCTGTCCGCGGGCAGCCTCCAGCACGGTACAGTTGCGGATCTCGATATTGCGGATATCGCCCGATGCCCACCATACGTTGCCGCACTCGGGGCCCACGACGATGCCGCGGGCATAGTCGCCCCAGATGATGCAGTTGGTGATCCTGATGTCGTGGACATTGCCATAGGGATCGGCATTGGAACGCACCTTGAGCGTGATGCAATCGTCGTAAGCACGCAACATGCAATCGTTGATCGTGGCCCCGGTGACCGTACACAGGTCGATACCGTCGCCGTTGAGATCCCAGTGGATCATATTGATGTTTTCAATGGCCACGTTATCGGTATTCATGACGCGCAGGCACCAGCTCGGGGCATCGATCATCGTAACGCCTTCGATCCGGAAGTCCGTATAGCCGCCCTCGTGTTTGTTCCCCTGCACGTCGATCATCACATCGGCGTTGGAAAACTCCTCGCCCCAATGGCGCATCTTCTCGCCGGAGATGACGCCCCGGCCTGCAATCGTCACGCCGTTGCCCCTGACCTGTATGTTCTGCGGATAGAGCACCGCCCCTTCGTCGACATAGAGCGTTTGCCCCTCGGTCAGGACGATAATGCCTTCCGTATGCTCACCGGGGCCATAGTAGCTCACATTGCCGCCCGACACCGCAGGCTTCCGTGTATCGGGACGGCTCGGCATGAGGAACAGGTTGTGGTAGCGGTCGCCGTCGAACTCGACCGACACCTTGCGTTTCTCATACGCCGGAAGCGTGAATTCGACCGTATTGCTGCTGGCGCTCTCCTTGGTCGTAATCCCGTACGCCGACGGACGTACGGCCACACGCGAAAATCCGCTGCGTTTTTCGACCTTCACACGCACGGCATCCGCAAAATCGTGGGTAAAGAGCGCATAACACATCGTATCGCGCAGTTTCTTGGAGTTGTCCCAGTCGTTCCATATTTCCTCGTGATGGTTCGGGGAATCGGAACAAAGGGCATTGCGCACCTCGACGGTCTGCCAGCGGCGATCCTTGAGCACGTATACGTTGTAATAGGGATTCGCGTCCCTGAACTTGTCATCGCCCGGCAGCACCGGGAAGAATTCGCCCTTCGTCAATTCACCGCCCTGTTCACCGTAGGCCGCAACGCGGTAAGCCACATCGTACGTGAACTCCTCTTCCAGTTTCGAGAAGTCTATCTCCAGGTCGATCGTCTGCCCTGCAGCGACACCCTCCCGCAGCATCATGTAACCATCTGCTTCCGAATTGGGGAACCTGACCTTGAACCCCAATTTCCAGGCCGCTGTCTGTCGGGCCATCGGGAAGATGTTGAACTCCGCCCCCGCGCGGCCTACCTCGACCTGTTTTTCCAGCGCCTCACCGAAAGGTTCGGTCTTTCCCGAAGCGATGTAAAGCGCATCGGTCATACGCGGAAGGGTGAGTACGACGGATCGCAGCGTATCGGGGGCATTTACCAGTACCACCTTCACGGACGAGGTAAGCGGTTTGAGCGTAAAACCCTTGCTTATCTGCTGCCGCGTCGCGCATTGCATCCAGATCGCAGGGATTTCGGCGTCGATATCCTCCACACGCAGGATATACTCGGTCGAGTGCGCCCCGGTGGAGGTGTTCGTAAACGAGAGGTTGTCCTGCGAGGCGAATGCGAGCGCCGTCGCCCGGTTGCCGGATGTTTCGATCCCCCGCAGGGCAGCCTGGCTGGGAGCCATTTCCACCTCCGTACAGCGGTTGTCGTCGAAGCAGAAGATAGCCTGCGGCCAGGAGGCGATCCCGTCAGGAGTATACCCGTCCTGAGTGTTGTAATCGGGATTGAAGGCAAACGTATCGTCCTCGGCGCAGGATGCCGAACAGAAGATCGCCGCAAACGCGAATGTCGCCCAAATCTTGTTTTTCATCGTATCGTATTTTTATCGGTTTGACTATTTCCAACCGTCGTTTTGGACGAGGTTGTGATTTTTGAAAAGCTCGGCATCCGCAATCGGATAGAAATTCATCCTGTCCTCCCAGCCGCGCTGCTGGATCACCGACCGCATATAGCTGAACGAGCCATCGTTCTGCGGAGTAATCGTAAGCCCATAAACCTTCGTCGTTTCGGCACCGATCTTCCAGCGGCGGATGTCCCAGAAACGATGCCCCTCGAAAGCCAGTTCCACACGACGCTCGTTGCGCAGACGCTTCACGAAGGCCGCATAATCCGTTTCCGTAATCCCCGGCATATTGTACCGGGCACGGACTGCGTTGAGCGCCTCGCGTGGTGAGAGCGTATACTCCACCTCCCCCTTCATGCCCGTAAAATCGGGGTTCTGCGTAGCGGCAGCCAATGCCTCGGCATAGTTCAGCAACACCTCGGCATAACGGAAGAAGGGAAAGATGTGCTGATAACTCATCTCGCTGCCCGTCACGAAACTCGTCGCCTCGACAATGTGTTTGCGCAGGTAGTACGAAGTCGGTGTAGCACCGTCGAGCGGCCGGCCATTACGGCCGCCGACATACGACTGGACGGGCTGTCCCTTGAACGTCGCCCCGTTGTATATCAGCGTCCTGGCAAAGCGCGGATCGCGTGCCGACGCAACGAACATCCGCGACCGCATCGACTCGTCGTTCCAGTCGAACGGTTCGCCCGTCGCCATATCGAATGCCTCGGCGAGGTTCTGCGACGGGCAGACGCCCGAATTCCCGCCTTCGAAGCCTACCGGGAAATTGGCCGCCTCGAAATCGCTGCTCACCGGGCACCACTTGCCGAAGATCAGTCCCTGCGCATCGGCATTGTTCGTGGTTTCCTCGCTGACAAGCTTGTAAATACCGGCATCTATGAGCTCCTTGGCTGCGGCCGCGGCTTCCAGGTAACGGCCTGCATCACCGCCAGGGTTGTTGAGCGGACTGGCGGCATATAGCAGCATACGCGCCTTGAGCGCCATCGCCATGCCCTTTGTCACACGGGCGACTTCACCCTTTTCCGTCCCCAGATAGGTCTTGGGCAACGACGGGATTACGGCATCGCATTCCGAGACGATCCATCCGGCGGCATCGTCGTATGAGACCGGAACGAGCGTATTGACCTCCTGCATCGTGAACGAACGGTCACCGATCACGATCCGGTTATAGCGCCGGAGCAATTCGAAATGGAAATAGGCACGCAGGGCCCTCACTTCGAACGGATAGTTCTTGAGCTCCGCCAGATTCGTCTTGTAATTGTCCTGATACTGTGCCTCGGGGAAATCATCCGGGCAGTTGTCGAGGAAATAGTTGGCCGCGGCAATAGCCGAATAGAGCGAAGCCCAGCGGTCGTCGATCAGGTTCGTTCCGTTCCAGCTCCCGTCGTAAAAACGTTTGATACCGCCCGTAGACCAGGCGTATACCGCATCGTCGGTCGCAGCGTCGATCATCGTACCTTCGACATCCAGCAACCCTTCCTGCACATACGAGTAGACGTTCGTCGCACTCTGCTTCACGCGGTCGAAGGTCGAGAATTGATATTTCGTCGTCTGGTACACCGACTCGTCGAGTTCCAGGAAATCGCTGCACGCAGCCATCAGGAGCGTGCATCCGGCGAATAGGATCAGGTATTTTTTCATCGTTGTGGCGTATTTAGAATATGACGTTCAGGCCGATCTGGTAGCTGCGTGACGAGGGATACCCCGTGCTGACGTATTCCGGATCGAGAATACCGACATGGTCGGCCGAGAAAAGGTTCAGACCGCGGAAATAGAAGCTGCATTCGCGCATACGCAGTTTGCGGGCAATCTTCGACGGCAATTTGTAGTAAGCCTGCAATGTACGCAACTTCAGGAAATTGCCGTTTTCCGTCCATAGTGAGCTTTGCGTGTAGTTATTCCCGTTTGCCAATGTGGTCAGGCGCGGATAGCGGCCTTCGGTATTGAAGCGTGACCAGCGGTGCTCCATATAGTACTCCGAAACGTTGCGGTCGTTGCCGTACAGCGGCTGGTAGATGCTCGACAGCGTCGTCTCCAGCGTCGAATGGGCGACACCCTGGAAATAGGCGCTGACACCGAAGCCCCTGTATTTCAGCTCGACGCTGAAGCCGTAATAAATCTCGGGTACCGCGGCATAGAGCTGGTAGGTGCGATCGTAGTCGTCGATCCTGCCGTCCCGGTTCAGGTCGCGGTATTTCACGTCGCCCGGGCGTACCGTATTCTGGTACGAGGAGACCGGAAGCCCCTCCCGGAGCGAACCGTCGGCATTGAAATCGCCGTCCTGGTACATCCCATCGGCCACCAATCCGTAGAACGTCCCTACCGGCTGCCCTGTAATACGCATATAGTCAAAAGGTTTGTATTCCTCTTCCTTGTTGAGTATCTTATTGCGGGCATAGGCGATATTCCCCCGCACGGCATATCCGAAGTCGCCTGTGCGGCGGCGCCATCCCCCCGCCAATTCCCCGCCATAGTTGCGCACCTTACCGGTAAAGACGTCGGGCACGCCGACTCCCAGCACGCTGGAAACGGTACCCGCGGCCGACGTCCGGATGTTATGACGCATGTTGCGGAAGAAATCCACCTCGACGCTCAGGCTTCCCAGCAGGCTGAGTTCCAACCCGACATTGGTTTTATAGTCGCGTTCGGGTTCGATCCCCGCAGACGGCAACGCCCCTTGCGCGAGGCTGTTCGACGAAGTGATCCCGGCAAAAATATAACTGTTGCCCGGGCCGTTGAACTGCTTGTCCATGTCATACGACAATCGCGCGTCCATACCCACAATGCCGAACGACGCGCGCAGTTTCAGCAGGTCGACGACACGGCTGTCACGCAGGAACGCCTCGTTCGAGATGATCCATGCGCCCGACACGGCAGGATAGAAGCGGTACTTGTCCCCGTAGGGCATACGGCTGCTCCCGCCGTAAGTAGCGACGGCATTGACCACGTAGCGGTCGTCGTAATTGTAGCCGGCGCTGGCGATATAGTCACGGTACATGTACGTATTGTTGGCTCCGCGGTAACGGGATTTGTTCTCGCTGAAAATCAGACGCCCCGTCACCGTATGTTTTCCGAAAGAACGGTCGTAGAGCACCTTGGCCCACACCGACGCCCGCATGACCGAATAGGAAAGGAAGCTGTCGAATGCCAGTTCGGTATCGTTCCCCTGCGGAACGAATGCCAGGGAAGCGGCATTGCCGTCCGCATCGAAGACCGTCGAGGTATTCGAATAGGCGTATTTGCGTGAGTGCGCATCGGTAATCTCCGCGGAATTGTCATA
>OGNY01001770.1_pt1 | contig 12791 bp, 12 predicted proteins | sample 1573551 | NCBI WGS metagenome assembly OGNY01 (sample SAMEA2581885, study PRJEB24529) | metagenome | biome: Human gut stool | place: China | collected 2011
AAAAATCGTTCTGGCTGACGAGATCGAAGAGCAGAACCCGACCCTTTACAGTGCACTGCAAAAACAGTTTGCAGACGTTTCCGCAGAACTGGTCCCCCACGAGGAGTTTAAACGGCTGACCGGCTCCTGTGCGGCTGTCATCCGAACAGGTGAGAACCACCCCTACGCCAATATCATTTTGCAGTCATCCTGTATTTTTTAGTTCGTGATACGCCTAAAGCGTAACAGAAAAATAAAGATTTTGGGAGGAAAGAAAATGGAAGCGAAAAAGGCCTTATCATTGGTACTGGCAATCGTCATGGCTATGGCGCTGCTCACCGGCTGTGGCGGCTCCAGCAAGCCTGCGGCGGAAAGTAAAGAGTCAGGTAAGAAGGAAAAGTTGGTAGTCGCCAACTGGCAGTCCTATGCAACCGATTCAGATTATGGCGCAGCTGCCTTTGCGGAACAGTATAACTGTGAGGTGGAGCATTACTTCATCAGTTCCATCCCCGAACTGCTGTCCGTTCTGGAAAACGGTGGTACCGGCAAAATTGACGTGGTCTGCATCAACCCCCTGTATCTGCAGCAGTATCTGAATGCCGGTGTTTTGGAAACCATTGACACCAGTAAGTTGGAGAACTACAACAACCTGCGAGAGGACTTCCGCAGCATTGACGAGGTAAAGGACAGCAACGGCAGCATCATCGGTGTGCCATGGGTCTGGGGCACCACCTCTCTGTTCTACAATGCAGATGTGATCACTGACGAGATCACCAGTTGGTCTGCTCTGTGGGACTCCAAGTATGCTGGCATGGTGACGCTGGAAAACGAATATGACGCCGCAATCCGGACCGCCGCCATGTATACCGGCCAGGATCCTCGAAATCCTGATATGGACACCGTGGAAAAGGCTCTGGTGGATCTGAAGAGCAATGTGAAGACCTATTGGACCAGTCATGACGATTTTGTGAAGGCCTACACCTCCGGCGAAGTGGTCATCGGCAACGTCTGGGGCTCTATTGCCACAGAGTTGAAGAACGAGGGCTATAACATCCAGTATATTCACCCCGAAGAAGGGACGGTTGGCTGGTGCGATTACTGGTGCATTGTCAAGGATACGAAGCACGAGGAGTTGGCCATGAAGTGGATTGACTTCTGCACCGGCGAGTACTTCCAGAACGGCATGGCTACGGCCGGCAGCCAGGCCTATTCTCCTGTCAATACCGTTGTAACGGGCCAACTGAGCGACGAGACGCGCCAGTCTCTGTGGCTGTATCCAGAGGGGCCCTCCAATGTCAACTTGGCTCTCCCCCTGACTGATGAGCAGCTGACAAAATGGACCACGCTTTGGGACGAAGTAAAAGCTGCTAATTGATGTATAACCAAGCAGTGGGCTGATCGCAGGTTCGGAGATCAGCCCACTCCGCTTTATTCCCTCCCCGGAAAGGACGGTACCCTATGAATGCGAAACATCCCCGAAACCCGGTGCGCCACCTGATCTGGCCATCAGCTGCGATTTTGCTGGCGATGAGTCTGGCGCCTCTGTGCATGCTGGTGTTTTTCAGCTTTGCAGATGGCAATGTCTCCACCCTGAACGGTATTGCGGGTTATACCATTGCCAACATTGTCAACGCGGTAAGCTCGGCAACCGTAGGCCGGCTGATGCTGCGTTCCTTCTGGATTGCGGTCTTGGTGACGGTTATCTGTATTGTCATTGCCTATCCCGCCGCTTGGGCCATTGCCAAGGTAGTGCCGGAAAAGTACCGCAGCACCCTGATTATGATTTCCATCGTTCCTGCCTTCACCTCTCAGTTGCTGCTGATCTACTCCATCATGACGCTGATGCAGTCCAACGGCCTGGTGATGACACCGTTGTTGAAGTTGGGTATTCTCCCCGCCGGAACGTCCATTTTGAATACCAACCAAGAAGCCGTTATAATTGTCTTGGTATACGAATATCTGCCCTACATGATTTTAAGTCTGTACTCCTGCCTGGAGAAAATCGACGTAAATGTCATTGCCGCCTCTCACACCTTGGGTGCCAATCGATTCCAGACTTTCATCAATGTGGTTCTTCCCCAGAGTTTCTCTGGGTTGATGACCGGTATTCTGATCGTGTTGATCCCCGTGGCCGGCAGTTTTGTGGAACCCAACATTGCGGGCGGTCCTTACAGTATGATGATCGGCAGCCTGATTGACTCCCAGTTTACAACAGCCATGAATATGGGTTACGGTGCAGCACTGTCCCTACTGTTCCTGCTGGTGATGTCGCTGACTTTGGCGGTCATCAAGCTAGTAATGAACATTGCCGACAGGCGGATTGGAGGCTGAACACATGAAAAAACGAAAAAAGGGAGCTGCCTCCGACCGGGGCTTCAACAGCGTGATGATGGTCTGGCTCTGCGTGACGCTCTTCATTCTGCTGTTTCCCATCTTCGCCATCATTCTCATGTCCTTCAACACCTCCAAATACGGTGCGCTGCCCTTTGAATTTACGCTGAAATGGTACAAGCAGCTGTTTCAGTCCGCAGATTTACTCTCCGCCACCTGGTACTCGCTGTGGTTCAGTATTCTGGTAAGCACCAGTGCCGCAGTGCTGGGCATCACAGCCTCCATGGCCCTGCGGCGTATGTCCCGGAAGTGGAACAAGGCCTTTCCCACCCTCATGAATGTGCCGGTCATCATCCCCTGGCTGGTGCAGGCGGTGGCACTGTTGCTGCTGTTCAATCTGCTGGGTATCGGCAAGTCCTTTGCAAGCCTGTACTTCGGCTGTCTGGTGGCAGTCATGCCGCATTCCTTCCTGATTACTTACTCCCGCATTATGACCATGGATAAATATCCGGAAGAGGCTGGCCGGACCTTGGGCGCAACCTCCATGCGGATTTTTGGGGATATTACGCTCCCCATGGTATTTCCCGCAGTACTGTCCGGCTGGCTGATGTCCTTCGTGCTGTGCTTTAACTGCTTCTCGATCCAGTATTATCTGGCGCCATTCGGGACCTATACGCTGCCCATGCTGATTTACACCATGATCCGGGCCGGCTATAATCCGGACATCAACGCCATCGCCACCATTCTGACCATTGTAATTGCCATTGTGATCTTCATCATGAGCAAGATCGGTTTTGATGCCGGGCAGCTGGTGGGTCAGGGACATAAGGAGAAATAATCATGTCAGAGATCAAAATTCAGAACATTTCCAAATCCTTTGGCAGCGCCCATGTGCTGAACGACATTTCCTTCGAGGTAAAAAACGGCCACCTGCTGTCTCTGCTGGGACCCTCCGGCTGCGGTAAAACCACATTGCTCCGCATTATCGCCGGATTGGAATACGCAGACGAGGGCCGTGTGTTTGTGGGAGAACGGGACCTGACTCCAATGCCTGTGGAGAAGCGTAACATCGGTGTGGTATTTCAGAACTACGCCCTGATTCCCCACATGACGGTATTTAACAACATTGCCTACGGTCTGAAGATCCGGAAGGCAGAACCCGGCGTCATCCGGAAGAAAGTGGAGGAGTATATCTCCTTGGTGGGCTTGGAGGGCATGACTGACCGAAAGGTGACTCAACTCTCCGGCGGCCAGCAGCAGCGTGTGGCCTTGGCCCGCGCCCTGATCATTGAGCCTGACATTCTTCTGCTGGATGAGCCTCTCTCCGCTCTGGATCGTAAGATCCGCGCGGAAATGCAGTATGAGATCCGCAGGATTCAGCAGCAGGTGGGCATTACCACGGTTTTTGTGACCCATGACCAGGAAGAAGCCCTGACGATGTCCGATGAGATTTTGCTGATGCACAACGGCAGAATCGAGCAGCTCTCCACCCCCAAGGACATCTATAACCACCCTGTATCTCTCTATGCCTCCGATTTCTTAGGGAAGGCCAACACCCTGATTGGCGCGCTGGAATCCCGGGATGACGGCTGGTTTGTCTCGGGGGATGGATGGAGCTTCCCGGTTTGTCCTCAGGAGGGCTTTACAGTTGGGGAACAGGTTTATCTGGCCATCCGCGGCGAACAGGTGGGTATTTCTCCGGAGCCGACGGCCAACAGCGCGGCCTGCACCATCAAAAATATTGTTTTTACTGGTGAGATCTGCCGCCTTATGGTAGACTTGAAGGGAACAGCTATGACCGTTTCCTGCATCAATGTTCTGGCGGACTGTTTCCAGATCGGGCAGACCGTTCACATCAGCGTGGACCCCAACATCACGCATTACTTTAAAATTTCTTGAGGCTTGGAGGCGATTTCTTGGTTACAACGGAACGGCATTGGAATACCTGGCATCCGGAATCTTGCTCCCGCATGGAGCACCTTCCCACGGGCTTCAGCATCATCCCCGGTGCCTTTTCTGAGGCGGAATCCGCATACAGCCAGTTCCCCTTTGACAAAAATATGCGCCTATATGAACACGAGATGCGGGGCCGCTACTGCCGCCTGCGGGGTGTCCACGCACAGGCAGAGTTTGAGATTGAATACCTGAAAGCGGACCCTTGGACAGTCCTGCTTCGCATGACGGAGACAAAGCCTCCCCGGGAGTGGGGTATCCGCTATCATATGCTGGTCTCTCTGGGCTTTGAGGATGGAGTCGGACAGATGTACGCCGATCCCGATGGCAGTGTCCGCGGCAAAGTGGACAATTACAGCATTGCCGTCCGTTATGCCGGAGAACAGCCCTATGACGCAGTGCCTGCCCCTACCTCCGACGCAGTGGGTCTGGCAATGGCGGACAAGGGTTATAAGTCCACCATTTCAGCAGAGGAGCGCGCCCCCAATTGGGCTGTCTGCCGGTATGTTCTGGAACAGTCGCCCCAGGTCTGTTTGGTAGTCTCGATTGCCCACGATGATCACACAGCTGCAGCGCGGGCGGAACAGTCCACCCACCTCTTTGAGGACTGGGATGCCTGTAAGGCCGAGGCCCTGCGGGAGTATCCCGCTGGCAGCGATGCCTGCCACAGCGGTATGACGGAGGCTGTCAGCGAGGTAATGGCGTGGAACGCCATGTACTCTAAGGAGATCCACCGAACCTATCACTCCATCGCCAAGACCTGGAACCAGAATTTCGGCGGCTGGTATCTCTTCTTCTCCGACAGTTGCTATCAGCTCCTGATGGCCACCGCCTCCGGCGACGTAGAAATGGCGGAGCAGAATCTGGATTATGCCCTTTCTGCCGCTACGGCGGACGGCAACTTTGCTGGCATGCTTTCCCCGTACCAGAAGTGGGTGGACCGCACACAGCCTCCCGTGCTGGGGTTCTGCCTGTGGATGCACTACCTTTGGTCCGGCGACCTTCACGCTATTGAACGGGCCTATCCGGTTTTGTGTCGGGCTCAGGATTGGTATCTTTCCCGTCGCTGTGATGGGGAAGTCCGCCTAATTCGTCTGGGCACATCTGCTACCGGAGACGGCTCCTATCGAGGAACCAAGCTGGCGGCGAAAAATGAGGCTGCCATGGACAACAGCCCCATGTACGACGAAGCCTCTTTTGATCGGAAAACAGGTCTGCTGGAGATGTATGATGTGGGGATCAGCAGCCAGCTGGCTCTGGACATTGAGTGTACGGCCCAGATGGCAGAACTGCTGGGCCGAGAAGAGGAAGCTGCCGCACTGAGGGGAACCGCCGCGGAATTGCGTCGGGATATCAACCGCTGCCTGTGGAACGATGCGGACGGGATTTATGCCAACCGCCATCTGGACGGCCGCTTCGGGCTCACCAGCCCCACCAGTTTTTATCCGTTAGCTGCGGGAGTCCCTGATGAAGCCCGGCTGGAGGCCTCCATTGGTCACATTTTTGACCCGGCAGAGTTCTTCACGGAGTGCCCGATGATCGCTATCAATGCCAAGGATCCCTCCGCACAAGAAAACCGCTATTGGCGGGGCCGTACCTGGGCGCCCCAGTCCTTTTGGACCTATTTGGGGCTGCGCCGCTTCGGCAGGGATGATGAGGCCCACAAGCTGGCTGACCGGGCGGTACGCTACTTTGAAAAGCACTGGACGACCGAGCGCAGGAGCTTTGAAAACTACAATCCCTTTACAGGGGAGGGCACGGATACAGTAGACTCTCAGCCGTTTTACAGTTGGACTGCTCTGCTGCCGCTGATCTGGAGCTTGGAGCAATTTGGCGTAACACCTTGGGACGGCTTTTACTTTGGTATGCACAACGGAAGTGCATTCGCTCAGCGGAATCGCTACTACCAGGGTCGTCTTTACGACGCTGCCTGCCATGGCGGTATCACCACATTGAGCCGCTCCGGCCATGTGATTTTTCGTTCGAATATTCCCGCCCGATTCCGCCATTTTGTGTACGACACGCGCAGTTGCAGTGTGACCGTGACGGCGCCTCGGGAGGGTTGGGTAGAATTTCCGGGTTTAACGCCCCGGCAGATATTGGTAAACGGCGAGTCCATTGCTTCTGCAGAGATGGTCCATATATCTGTTGGAGTCTCCACAATCCAGTTGATTCTTTAAAAAATCGTACTCATGCAGGGGTATGTGCCGTTTCGGCACATACCCCTGCGATTTTGTCCACATCCCTCGGCAGTTATTTACGCCCAACGTGAATAGCGCACAGCAGCGCCATGTGGCGGGCACCCAGTGGGGCAACAAGAAGTACATGAACAGGAAGCATTTGGAGGCGGCTCCGGATGACGTCTCTATTGACGGCTGACTTCACTCAGCCGGAGTCTGCAAACCAATTTGCACCTGAAAGTGTAAAGGCTATCATCCCAGGACAGCATGTATCACCCTTTTGGGATGTAAATAAACGATGAGCCGGCAGGTTTTAAAGAGAGAGCATCCTAGTTTTGTGGTCAAAATCTACACCAACAAAATAAGGAGCAATAGATCCCCGGGTAGCAACATGTTGATAGTAATCGTTTAGAGATAGTTTTGTTACTCAATTATTTTGCCAGTCCGTGTTCATCAAACTATAATCGTTTCAATGTAAGCATATGTAAGTTTTTCTTTACAGTGTTTGCAGAATATGTTAGTATTTTGTTACATCTATTGTGCATGCGGCAGTTTCGGTGTCAACTATTTTTTGTCGTCAAAATCACGAAAAGGAGCGTATGGAATGGCCATCAGAGAATTGGATAAGATCCCAACCAAGGCACTTATGGCGCGCATCACAGCTGAATTGGAAGGGCTGATTGTTACAGATGCAGATGGGCGATACATTTATGTCAATCACCGATGGAGTTCTTTGACCGGCTATACGCTGGACCAAGTCAAGGGTCGTTATGTCCGCGACATTGTTCGGAATTCCAGAGTGGATGAGGTCTTGAAAAGTCAAAAATTCGTCTCTGGTGATGCAGTTCTTCTGAATATCTGTACCAATGAAGAAGTTCCTGTCTACTGCTCCTATACTCCTCTGTTTCATGATGGTGAGATCGAGGGCTGTTTTGTATACATGATTCCCAAAAGTGAACACACCTCCATGACCATCCCGCCCAATGTGGTAACCCTGATGGAAGCCTTGAATCAGCAACTTCTTATGGTTCAATCTCATTCCACAGCCGTCAATCCACTGGATCACATCATTGGTACCAGCCCTGAAATTCTGAAGATGAAGCATGAAATTGTCTGTGCAGCCCGCTCCTCCTCCACAGTCTATATTGAAGGAGAGACAGGCAGCGGCAAGGAATTGGTCGCCCATGCCATCCATGAACTCAGTCCCCGGCAAAATCATCGGTTGGTGAAAGTAAACTGTGCGGCCATCCCTTTAGAACTGCTGGAATCGGAGTTCTTCGGGTACGTAGACGGTGCCTTCACCGGTGCCCGCCGCAGCGGTCAGGTGGGGAAATTCGAGATAGCCAATGGCGGAAGCCTATTTTTGGATGAGATCAGCCAAATGCCTCTGACGCTCCAGCCCAAGTTACTGCGTGTTCTTCAGGAACGCGAGATTGAGCGCATCGGTTCCTCTACCATCATTCCCATTGATACTCGTATCATTTCCGCCACTAACGTCCCCTTGGAGCAGTTGGTTCAGAAATGTAAATTCCGCAGTGACCTCTATTATCGCCTGAATGTTATTCGGATTCGCATTCCACCTTTGCGGGAGCGGCGTGAGGACATTCCAATGCTTATCGACCACTTGATAAAGAAGTTGAATTTCCAATTGAATCTGCAGATTCCCGGAATCACCCCCGAAGCTGTAAAGCGCCTGATGGAATACGACTGGCCCGGTAATGTGCGTGAACTGCAGAATGTGTTGGAACGTGCGATGAATCTGGCTTGGTTTGAAATGCTGGAGTGGAAATACTTTTCCGATTATTTCAATCACCCGATGTATCCAATTTCCGAATCCCCAGCGGTACCGGCTATTCTGCCGGAGAGTTCCACCCTGCGGCGCCGCACCGGTGCCGCAGAACGAGACATCTTGATTCAAACTCTCCAGGAATGCCAGGGTAACAAGGCGTTGGCCGCTCGAAAACTCGGCATCTCCCGTACGATTTTATACCGCAAGCTTCACATTTACGATCTTATATAGTTTTATTTATTTGTGCAATTTGACTGTGAAAATATGTCAAAAGCGGATTTGTCATAAATCGCCGCTTTTGGCATATTTTTTGCTTCATTATATTTTCGTCAAGGCCATGACAAAGCATCTTGAGGGGGGACTTTATGGAAAAACAAATCGGCATCTATGGCTCCGGCACCATCGGCGCTTGCCAAGCAACCCTGACCTCCGGCAATGGATATCCTACGGTAGTAGTGGGGCACTCTAAAGCAGGTTTAATCCGTTGCCGTGAAACAATCTGCCAAAACTGGGATGATTTAATTGCAGAGGGACTGGCCACGGAAGCAAATAAAAAGGCTGCCATGGCCCTGGTCACCATCACTAATGACCCCGCATCGCTAGTCGGTAGTTGTATCGTATTCGAAGCAGTAGCAGAGGATGCAGATGTTAAGAAAGCGGTCTATCGTCAGGTGACGGAACACTGCGGGCGGGATGTCATCGTGGCTTCCACCACCTCGTCCATTGACGCGTCCCTTTTAGCTGAGCGTATTGAAAACTCCTCCCGCTTTTTGATTGCGCACCCTTTCCAACCGGTTCATATGTTGCCGTTGGTGGAAGTTGTCCGTCATAAACAGACTTCCGACGAAACCACAAAATCCGTCTGTGCGCTACTGAAAGACTTGAATCGTCAGGTTGTGGTTCTGAATCGAAGCGTCCCCGGCTTCCTGGTAAATCGGTTTGCGCAGGCGCTATTCCGGGAATCCATCTACCTCATTGAGCAGGGGGTGTCTACGGCGGAGGATATTGACCGGGCTATCAAGTACGCTATGGGAATGCGATATGCCTCCATCGGTCTGTTAGAGTATTACGATGCTGTGGGCTTTGAGCTGGAACGTGCCATCGCTCTGAATGTGTATCCAGACTTGTGCAATACCAAGGAGATTCAGAAAACTACGTTGGACGGACTGGCCTCCGGTCATACCGGCCAAAAGGCTGGTCGGGGCCTGTTCGATTGGACAAAAAAAGACGCAGACGATTTCCGCCGCCGGAAGCAATCTCCTTATTTTGAAGGTGTTCGCCTCTGGCGCATGCCAGAATAACATCAACCTCCTTTTGAAAACTTCCATAAAAGAGTTTGAATATGCAGAAAGGAAGATATCTCATGGGAAATAATAACTGGAAAATCACTTGCTTGCATTACGGTACTCTCTCTTGCTACAAGTCACTGTTTGACGGCGGCCTTGATCAGGCAAGATATCCCTTTGTCTACAGCGGATATCTTCTGCAGAAAGACAACAGAAACATCCTTGTCGACACCGGTGTCCATCAGGACAATATCATCGACGGAAAAGCTTGGGCAAATAGTCCTGCAGAGGGCGGCAACCAGTACGTTCTGGACGCACTAGCACGCGAGGGCCTGACCCCCGATGACATCGAGATCGTCATGTATACGCATCTTCATAATGACCACGCTGGCGGTGTGCTACTGTTCCCGAATGCGCAGCATCTTTTTCAAAGAGACGAATATTTCAACATGCTCCATCCGTTACCTTCTCAGAAAATTCGCAGAGACTATGACCCACGCACACCGGGCGACATTGCCCAAATCAAGAATATCCGCATGATCGATGGAGACTTTGACTTTGGCAACGGCATCCGCGTTGTAAAGGTCCCCGGCCATACATCGGGCGGCATGGCGATTCAGGTGCAGACGGCAGAGGGCAAGTATGTCATCACGGGTGATATGCCGCACATTGCCCAGTCTTTGTTCCCACAGATGAACAAGATGGAAGTGATTGGAGGCGAGATTGTCGACATCACTCCAGCACCCGAAAACTGGGGTCCCTTCATTCTCAATAGCGTGATCTATGATCACTACGCCTGCTATGATAGTTTCAACAAGATCATGGCACTGGCAGAAGCAGAAGACCCTAAGTGGTTCCTTACTGGCCACGACATGTGGTGTGTCAATAAGAAGTATTTCGGCTAAGGCTCCCACCTTCCGAATAAATGTTGTGTTAGTTTAAGGAGGTTCTTTCATGACTTCTCAAGTTTGGATGATTGCAATTACTGTGATCTATGTCCTGGCAATGATGGCCCTCAGCTGGTACATCGGCAAGAAGACCACGAAGGATGAGACTGAATTCATGGTCGGCGGCCGTGAGTTTACTCCGCTGATGACCGCAATTGGCAACGGTTCTATTCTGATTTCCGGCGGTTATCTGCCCTCTATCATCATGTATGGCTACATGTTCGGCATGGGCGGCATGTGGTTCTATCTGGGCTGGGGCACCGGCGCTCTGGTCGCCTGGCTGTGCTGGGCCGGTTTCTGGCGTACCACCGGCGCTCTGACCCCCACCGAGTGGTTTGAGTACCGTTATGGCAAAGGTGGCCGTATGGCCATCACTGTCGTGATCCTGTTCGCCTCTCTGGCTATCCTGGGCTGGCAGTATGTCGGCTGCGGCGATACCATCGGTGGCGCTCTGGGCATCGATTCCAAGCTGGCCATGTTGCTGGTCGGCGTGGTCGTCACCGCCTATGTGGCGTTCGGCGGCATCTGGGCTGCCACCGCCACCGACCTGGTCCAGTTCTCCTGGGTATTCATTATCCAGTTCATCATCCTACCCATCTATCTGATTGCGAAGTACGGCATGCCCGACGCCGCGGCTCTGCCCGCCAACTTTCTGAATGTGCCCTTTGGCACCATCCCTGTGGTCAAGTTTGTGGCTCCCTCCGTCATCACCTTCCTGATGATGCATCAGTCTTTGCTGAATCAGTCTCCCTATTGGGCTCGTGCGGCCGGAACCCGCAGCCTGAAGGCCTGTAAGCGTGGCTGGATGTGGACCGTCATCATCGCTTACTTCACCGGCGTGGTCGGCGCCTTCACTGGCTGCTATGCCCGTCAGCTGCTCCCTAATCTGGAAAGTGCCAGCGCTGCTTTTGGCTCTCTGATGAATGTTCTGCCCATCCCTCTGGCCGCCTGCATCATGGCCGGTCTGATGGCTGCCACTATGTCCACCTGCGATATCTACTTGGTTTCCGGCGTCAACCAGTTGGTTCGTGACGTGGCTCAGTACTTTCTGAAGATTCGTGATACCAAGAAGCTGCTGCAGTGGGCCAAGTGGGGCACCATCATCTATGGAATGGCCTCGGTATTCTTCGCCATCTTCTGGAGCGGCGGGCTGAGCTATCTCTTCGCTTTCGGCACAGGAGAGGTACCGGCGTTGGCGCACCCCTGTTCGTGTACTACCTAGACTCCTGGCTGCTGCGCGTGGGTAACCAAGCGGGTGCGATTTCTTCTGTTGCAGTGTCTATGGGCATTGTGTTGTATTGGGATATCCTTACCAAAAACTCCGCTCAGGTCAACAGCCTGTGGCTGATTTTCCCCGCATCCTTCATCACCCTTGTCGTTGTAAGCTTGCTGACCAAGAAGGACAACGTCAAGCCCGTGAGCGATAAGGGGCCCGATGCCGTCCAGCTGGAAATTCTGAAAGCCATGAAGCGCGGCTACGCCAACGCCGGCGCCATCATCACCAGTATGACCCAGTACTCCAACGACCATGAGTTACAGGCCGGTCACATCCATACTGCTCTGGACTTCCTGGAGAAGAGCGGCTATGTCACCCGCAAGGGCCAGCGCCTGATTGCCCAGTTGTACTTCTCCCTGACTGAGAAGGGCGAGGCTACTGCTGTTGCTCACATGGGTGCCTCTGAACTGGATACCATCGCCAAGTACGGTGTGGATGCCCGCGCTCTCGAGTTTATGCAGTGGATTAAGAGTGGTGACGTCTCTCTAAGTGATATCTCTGGCAAGCATTCCATCTACATGATGGAACTGAGTGCGATCTCTGAGCACCTGTCTGAACTGGGGCTGGTCAATGTTTTTGGCCAGGGCCGTCTGAAGGCCAGTCTGACCGATGCCGGCCAGAAGCTGCTGCAGAAGTAAGTAATAACCTGCCAAAGAACACAGAAATGAGGGAATATCATGAAACCATACATAGCTAGAAAACTTGTTGAATTTGCAGCCTCTCTGTTGATCCTGATTCCCTGCGTCCTGTTGTTAGCATGGGAATCTCAGCTACCGAACGTCATCTTTTTCTGGTTTGTCCTGATGATCTGCAGCGGTACTTTTCTGTTTGCTATGATTTGCGGGGAGCGTCGAAGATGGAATATAACGTTAAAGCGACTCATCAGTCGATGCGGCGGATTTTTCATGATGTTCCTTTTCGTTTTCTATCAAACGGCTATTTTATTGTAACTGAGCTGCTGTGTGCGAATTCACCGAGGGCTGTGAGAGTAGCCCAACTCCTATGCAGAGAGGCGGGTTGTTTTGAGGCGTCAGCTGTTCCAACAATCCC
>OGNY01001771.1_pt1 | contig 12773 bp, 6 predicted proteins | sample 1573551 | NCBI WGS metagenome assembly OGNY01 (sample SAMEA2581885, study PRJEB24529) | metagenome | biome: Human gut stool | place: China | collected 2011
ACGACGATAACAGGCAAAATACGGCACGGAATGGCCTCGGCTTATTTATCTGCCACAGCCTCGTACAATCCTTAGGTGGTAAAATCGACATAGAGAGTGAGGTCGGCCAATATGCTGAATTTACAGTTACCTTACCTTTTGGCATCGTAGAGGAGAGCTCAGACGACACGATAGACGAAGATATTCCCGTATCGCTTCCTTCCCCAAACACGGATATACAAAAGCCGCAAATCTCACATACGGCACAAAAAGAGACGGAAGATAAACCGATGATACTCGTTATCGACGATCATAAAGACATCGTCTGGCTAATCACGGAAACCCTCTCTTCCGAATATCAGGTTCAGGAAGCTTATAATGCGGAGGAGGCTCTGGAATTCCTCAAGCAATACACTCCCTCCCTTATCATCACCGATATCATGATGCCTAATATCGACGGATTGGAATTGATCTCTCTTATCAAGGAAAATAGATATACCCGTCATATCCCGCTTATTATCGTATCTGCCAAAATATCAGACCAAGAGCAAGCGGCAGGACTTAATATAGGAGCGGATGCCTATCTAACCAAGCCTTTCTCGCCAACAGTTCTCCTATCCGTCGTGAACCGATTGATGACAAATCAAAGAGAATTAAAAGAGTATTTCTATTCTCCGGAAAGTGCTTATCAATATACGGAAGGGCAATTATTACATCAAGAAGACAAGGAATTCCTTGACGCCGTAACCGCTATCATCAAAGAAAATGTCAGCAAGGAAGGACTCGGTCCCGAGCTGGTAGCGGACGCACTGAATATAAACACCCGCATCTTATATCGCCGTTTCAAGAAAATATCTACCATGACGCCGAGTGATTTTATAAAGGATTATAGGTTAAACTATGCAGCGCAATTACTCGTAAATACCAACATGAGCGTTCAGGAAATTATTTATAATGTAGGGATTTCTAACAAATCATACTTCTATAGGGAGTTTGCCCGTAAATATAACATGACTCCTAAAGAATACCGCACAAAAGAGGCATAAATCATTGATTCCTAAATAGTGTCATAATCTACCAAAAGAGTATCATAATCTGCCATATGCATTTCATGACACTTCTTCGGTATTTCAAAGCACTCTTCAATTCTTTAACCTGATGATTTGGCCCGATTACTGTAAGGTAAACTATTGCAAATATTATGACTGCTACGCTGGCAATACAAGCTGCAATTGCTGCCATAACTTTTAATTTAATGTTTTTATGAAAAAAAAGAGTGAAGGTAAGACGAGGAAATGCCTGACTTTATTAGGTGGACGAACCTCTTTGTTACTTTGTTTATCTTTAATGTTTCAGTCCTCTTATGCGGCCGAAGATTCTACTGTTCCTGAAATGGGAAACATGGAGATTCATCAGATCGCACAGCAAAGTTCAACCATTAAAGGTGTAGTAAAAGACCAAAAGGGTGAACCTCTGATTGGCGTTAGTATTGTTGTGAAAGGAACCACGAACGGAACAGCTTCGGACTTTGACGGAAATTTCACCTTGGATGTGCCGGATAACAGCACATTGGTATTTTCCTTCATCGGCTTCAAATCCCAAGAAGTTCGTTATACCGGGCAAAAAACATTGAACATAGTCTTAGCTGAAGACTCTGAGACACTAGACGAGGTAGTAGTCGTAGGTTACGGTTCCCAAAAGAAAGGTGAGATCACCTCATCCGTTACCAGCGTGAAAGCATCCGACTTTAACAAGGCACCGGTAGTGAACCCGATGCAATTGGTGGAAGGACGTGTAGCTGGTCTGACTGTATCACGTGGTAGCACCGACCCGAATGGCGAGGTAAAAGTACAGATGCGTGGTGCCTCATCTCTGAAAGGTAGCAATGAGCCTCTCGTTATTATCGACGGTATGCCGGGTAATATGACTTCTTTGAACGCTATCGCACCCGAGGATATCGAGGCGATCGACGTATTGAAAGACGGTTCCGCAGCCGCTATCTACGGAACCCGGGGTAATAACGGTGTGATCATCGTCTCCACGAGACGTCCGCAAGCCGGAACTACTCAAGTGGATTACTCAGGATATATCATGCACGAGGCGGTTTATAAACGGCCGGAAATCTTAAATGGAGACGAGTTCGTCGCTTATGGCAAGGAAACCAACAACGCCAATATCCGCGACTTTGGTGGACGGGATAACCATTACGACGCTTTATTGAATAAGAGTAATTTCACCCATGTACACAACTTGACCGCTACCGGTGGTAATGGTAAGACAAACTATCGCGCTTCTTTAAATTACAAAAAGAATGATGGTATGATCCGTAACACCAGCCGTGAAACGATCAATGGCTCTATCGCCGTGAACCACCGTGCGTTTGATGATAAACTACAGCTTTCTTTCAATCTAGCAAACTCTTTCGTGAAAGTGGACGCGGTTTCCGATGATGTGGATAAGGTAGGAGATATCCCTAATTACGGCATATTATACCAGGCGATCCGTATCAACCCGACGATGCCTATTTATAAGGAAGACGGCTCCTTCTGGGAAACTTACAGCGGTTACGAAGATTTCAACCCGGTAGCCCGCATATACCAGCGTACCAAGAAAAAGGAATTCAAGAATTTATTGGCGAACTTCAAGGCTCAATATGAGATTATCCCCGGTCTGACAGCCGCCGCTTTCTTCGCTATGGAGAAGAACGACGCATTAACTAACGATTATAGTATGCGTGAGGAATATAGCCAATATAAAGACGGTACAAACGGACGCGCCAAAAAAGAATATTATCAGAATACCAATCGTACTACTGAATGGACAGCAAACTACAATACTTCCATCAACGGCGTACACAATATTACCGGTTTGCTGGGATACAGTTACCAAGATTTTGAATACGAGCAATTCAGCGCCGAGAACAAAAACTTCTTGACGGACGTATTCGGTACCAATAACCTAGAAGCCGGCGGTTACCTAAAAGATGGTAAGGCCGAGATGAAGAGTAAAAAAGAGACCAGCAAACTGATCGCCTTCTTCGCCCGTGCCAACTATAATTACGACGGTAAATACATGGCCAGCGCCTCTATCCGCCGTGAAGGTTCCACAAAGTTCGGAGCGAACAACAAATGGGCTTGGTTCCCCTCTGTCAGCGCAGGCTGGATGATCTCTCGTGAGGACTTCATGGAGAGCCAAGAAGTATTCGACGTATTGAAATTCCGTGCCGGTTTCGGTATCACGGGTAGTCTACCTACCGATCCATATATGTCTCTCGCTACCTACGGCACAGGTGCTGGAGCTTGGAACGCTTACACCGGTTCATGGCTAACCGCCACTTACGGTCCGAATATCAACCCGAATCCGGATTTGAAATGGGAGAAGAATGAGTCCTTGAACATCGGTTTCGACTTCGGCTTGCTAGGTGGACGCCTAAATGGTACGATCGATTGGTATAGTCGTACGACTCGCGACTTGATCAGTAGCTACAATGCCCAACAGCCATCCTTGATCTACAACACGATCACCACCAACGTAGGCACGATGAGAAATAGAGGTATAGAATTAGCATTAAACGCAGAGGTCGTAAAGACTAAGGATTTCTCTTACACGGCTAATTTCACGTTCTCATACGAGAATAATAAATTGACATCTTTGTCTAACGACGTGTACAAATCTTCTTACGAGGATCAATATGACCTGCCCTCTCCGGGTAACCCGGGCAAGGCTTACCGCCTACAAGAAGGACAGCCGATCGCGTCATTCTTCGGTTATGTATGCGATGGTATCAATCCGGACGGAACTTGGAATCTTCGCGACATAGACGGAAAGGAAGGTCTGTCTGACGCTGACCGTACCTTTATCGGTAATGGTTTGCCGAAATTCAAGGCTGGCTTACAGAACACATTTACCTATAAGAACTTTGACTTCAGCTTCTTCCTGCGCGGTATGTTTGATTATGACGTATTGAACGAGGGTGCTATTTATTTCGGAACGACTGTTAATATTGATCAGTCTGGCACAAACGTATACAAGGATGCCTTGAAGAACAAGGTAACAGAGCAACCATTGTTCTCTTCTTATTATCTAGAGAAAGGGAACTTCTTGAAGATCGATAACGTGACACTAGGTTATACATTCAACTTCAAAAATAATAAATATGTGCGCAACTTACGTATTTATGGTAATGTCACCAATCTTGCGACTATTACAGGATACTCTGGTTTAACCCCTGACGTAAACGTAACAGGACTACAAGCAGGTATAGAGAAGCGCGGATCTTATCCCACCACCCGTACCTTCACGTTTGGCGTTAATTTTGGATTCTAATTAAGTAACAATAGATTTAAGACAATACAATGAAAGCTTTAAAAAATATATGCGCAATTTCATTATTGCTGGGAGCTACCGCATTTACCTCTTGTACGGACCTGACAGAGGAAATACATAGCTCGGTAATCGCTGAGAATTATTACAACAATGCAGGCGAGGTAATGGCCGCCATGATGCGTCCATGGGGACACTTCTGTGGAACTATGCAAGTAGCCCAATCGCCTTGGTCATGTAACGAGTTATCTTCCGACTGTGCCGCATGGCCTCAAAAAGGTCGCCACGGCTATGACAATGGAGACTGGATTCGCTTACACCGCCATCAATGGATTCCTACGGATGGTCAAGTAGTGGATGCTTGGAAAAAATTATTTGAAGGTATCGGATATGCTAACAACTTCCTTACAGATACAGAGAATATAGATTTTGAAGCACTCCAAGTTCCAATGTCTAAAGCACAAGCACAAGCGGAGATGCGTGTATATCGCGCTTACTGTTATTGGTATGTGATGGATATGTTCGGTACGGCTCCAATTTGCGAGAAAATCGGTGAAATCAATCCTTCCTCCAAATCTCGCGCAGAGTTATTCGCTTGGATCGAAAAAGAGTTAAACGAGAGTATTCCTTCTTTGTCAGAGAGTAAAACAGAGACCTACGGACGTGTATCCAAATGGGGGGCTTACGCATTATTGGCTCGTCTCTATTTGAATGCGGAAATTTATACTGGACAAGCACGCTGGGATGATTGTATCGCAGCTTGCGATGAATTAGCTAAGGGAGGTTTCGCATTGGATAAGAAGTGGAACGACACTTTCCGTGCGGATAACGACAAGCGATCTACCGAGATTATCTGGTCAATCGTGTATGATGAAGTATATGCCAAAGGAATGGGTTGGTATCAACGTTGGTTGCATTACGCACACCAAACTGGCTGGGATTTGCAATCCGGTCCTTGGAACGGCTTGGTGACACAACCGACCTTTTATGACTCATTCGCTGACAACGACTTGAGAAAAATTGAGGGTTTCTTGATCGGTAAGCAATATCCTCGCAAAGTAGATGAAAACGGTAATTACTACTACGACACGACCGCAGAGCCTTTGAAAGGTTCAGAGGAGTACAATGGGCAGGATTTGGTATTCGTAAACTACATTAAGTCCATGACCGAGGGCGAAGAAAACAGCGGCGCTCGCTCTATCAAGTATGAGATCCAACCGGGTACTACCGGCGATATGAACAACGACTGGGTGATGTTCCGTTATTCCGAGGTTATCTATAACAAAGCGGAGGCCTTGATGCGTAAGAACGGGGGCAAAGCAACGCAAGAAGTGGTAGATATGATCAACAGCGTTCGTCAACGTTCTTTCAAGGCAGAGGATTGGGAGAAAGCGAAATATACGACCGCTACATTGACAATGGATGAGTTCTTAGCCGAAAAAGGTAGAGAGTTTGCTTTCGAAGGAATCCGCCGTACAGACTTGGTTCGTTTTAACAAGTTCGTAACCACTTCTTGGTGGGACAAGACTGCATCCAACGAACCAAAGCGTAATATCTTCCCTATTCCGCAAAGACAATTGGATGCTAACGCAAACTTATCTCCGAACGAGGCTAACTCATTGTTCTAAATATCAACTAAGTATAGTAGAAATCCATTATTAACAAATTAGCACTTGACAATGATAGAGGACTACTATACTTATTGATCTGAAAATATAAAAGGTTACCTTTGTCACTATCAAAGGTTATCCTTGGAACTATCAAAGGTGACCTTTTATGTTTCATCCTTTTCTAACTAATTGATACGACATGATAAATCTCAAGAAATCGATGTGTTGCCTCTTTCTGGCAGCCAGCTCAACAGTAGCGATCGCACAGACCAGTGTAGTTGATCTTGTAAACCCGATCATCGGGACAAATGGAATGGGACATACATTCCCGGGCGCTTGTGTACCCTTCGGACTCGTGCAACTCAGTCCGGATACAGATACCATACCACACAACGTAGATGGTAAATACCAACCTCGCTCCTACGAGTATTGTGCGGGTTATCAACATAAAGACAGTAGCATCGTAGGTTTCAGCCACACCCACTTCAGCGGTACCGGCCACTCCGACCTCGGGGATATCTTGATTATGCCTACCACCGGAACGTTGAAGCTAAACCCCGGAACGGCCACGAATCCCGATGGCGGTTACCGTTCCCGTTTCTCGCATGGCACCGAGATATCCCGTCCCGGATACTACGAGGTGATGCTCACCGATTATGGCGTAAAGGCACAACTGACCACCACCCAACGGGTCGGCATCCACAAATACACATACCCTACGAACAGTGAGAACCAACGCATTATCCTTGATATGATTCACGGGATCTATAACTATGACGGCAAAGTTCTTTGGACCAATATTCGCGTAGAGAACGATACGCTGGTAACCGGCTATCGTATCACAAACGGTTGGGCACGTACCAACTATACTTATTTCGCCATGTCTTTCTCCAAACCGATCACGCATTACGGATGCGAAGAGAAAGCGAAAGTTAATTATCGGGGCGGTTATGCCAAGTTCAATATGAAAGAGAACTTCCCGGATATCGGAGGACGTAAGATCGTCGCTTATTTTGATTTCGATCCGAAAACGTCTGATGAGTTGGAAGTGAAAGTCGCCCTTTCCGGAGTCAGCACCGAGGGAGCCTTGAAAAATCTACGTGCCGAGGCTTCCGGTGCGGACTTCGACCAATTAGCCGCCAAAGCCTCCGATACTTGGAATAAAGCGCTCTCCGTCATCGACGCAAAAGGAAGCGATGATCAATTGGCTATGCTTTACACCTCCTTGTATCACACGATGATCAATCCTTGCGTATATACGGACGTTGACGGTCAATACCGCGGACTCGACCATAATATCCATCAAGCGGACGGATTCACGAACTATACGGTTTTTTCCGTATGGGATACCTATCGTGCCCTACATCCCCTGTTCAATATCATCAACCGACAAGTTAACACGGATATCGCCAAATCTATGTTGAAACATTGCGAGCAAAGCGTTCATCATGCCTTGCCGATCTGGAGCCATATGGCAAACGAGAACTGGTGCATGATCGGTTATCATTCCGTCTCTGTCTTGGCAGATGCTATCGCCAAAGGATTACCGATCGATAAAGACGCCGCGTTAAAAGCGATGATCAACAGCTCTACGATTCCGTATTATGAGGGAACCAAAGAGTTTATGGAATTAGGTTATGTTCCTTTAGATCGCAACGGTAGCGCAGGCTCCTTGACTTTGGAGTATGCTTATGATGATTGGACAATCTATAATACAGCTTTATTAGTGGGAAACCGATCCGTGGCCGATACCTATAAAAAGCGTGCGTCCAATTACGCGAATGTATTCGATACCTCGATCGGATATGCCCGTCCCCGTTATACGAATGGTAAATTCAAAGAGGACTTCAGTTTGTTAAGCACGCACGGTGAAGGGTTTATCGAGGGAAATGCCTTGAATTATTCCTTCTATGTCCCTCAAGATGTCAATGGTATGATTCAGTTGATGGGAGGCGAGCAAGCATTCATCACTAAAATGGATTCCTTATTCACGATGCATCTTCCCGATGAGTTCTTTGCCGAGACCGAAGACGTAACCAAAGAAGGATTACTAGGAGGTTATGTACACGGTAACGAACCCAGCCATCACATCCCATTCTTATACGCATGGACCAGCCAGCCTTGGAAAACCCAATTCTGGCAACGCGAGATCATGAATAAGATGTATCGCAACAATATCGACGGCCTTTGCGGTAACGACGACTGCGGCCAGATGTCCGCTTGGTATATCCTTTCCGCCATGGGATTCTATCCGGTTTGCCCGGGTACAGATCAATACGTATTAGGCGCTCCTTACCTTCCCTATATGAAGGTCCGCTTGGAGAATGGTAAGACTTTCGAGGTAAAAGCCGATAAAGTCAGCGACAAGAACCGTTATGTAAAAGCGGTAAAGCTAAACGGGAAACCCTATACCAAAGGATACATCACGCAGGATGACATCATGAACGGTGGAACGCTCACTTTCGAGATGACTTCCAGCCCGAACAAAAAGCGATTGTTCAACGGAGAGGATCGCCCTTATTCACTGACGGATTAACCCATTTTATCAGAAAAAACAGACAAGACTCATGAAGTATAAACAATTAATCAGCGGTGCTTTCCTGCTGTGGACTTGCATCGCTTGCTCCGGCAAAAAGGAACAGGCGGCTACAGTAGCGGAAGCCACCTCAAATCCTTGGGATAATTATTACATCGGAAAGATCGATTTCAAGAATCTTTCCCCCGAGGCTAAGGGCTCGGCAATCTATGCCGCCGTTATCCCTGATCCGGAAGCTTATATTACCAAGCACGCCCGCAAGGTCGTAGAGACGCTTTATTTCACTCCGGAAGATAGTATCCCGGGCATCGAGGAGATCCACTATACATTAAAGGAATACGACGGGGTATCCGCGAAAGACGGAGCGCCCCCTTCCATCAGTATCGTATACAGCACGAAATGGATCGAGAAAAGTTTTGCCAATAACGACACCGCGAAAGTGGATTACGAGACCCGTGGCGTATTATACCATGAGCTGACGCATGGTTTCCAATTGGAGCCTCAAGGCATAGGTAGCTATGGGACTAATAAGACTTTCTGGGCCATGATAGAAGGTGTGGCGGATGCCGTAAGATACTTAAACGGCGGTTTTACCTTGGAAGATCGTCCCAAAGGCGGCCATTATATGGATGGTTACCGCACGACAGGCTTCTTCCTCGCATGGCTTACGCAAACCAAGAGCCCGGATTTCCTGCGGAAGTTCAACCGAAGCACATTAGAGGTTATTCCTTGGTCGTTCGATGGTGGCGTGAAATATGCGCTCGGCAATGATTACGACATAGACTCCTTATGGAAAGAATATATGGCAACGATGGGAGATGAAGCGTAGCCCCGGCAAAGGCTACGACCAACGGCGGTAACACTCAACAAGTTACCGCCGTTCTTTTATAGTATCACTCCCGACCTTCCGCCAATAGGCATTATAAGGTCGCAACAATGCCCATCGTAAGCTCCTTATACTGCCCATCCTAACAACCTTACAATGGGCATTGTTACATTATTCCCCTAAAACACCTTCCTTATTTGCATTTCCGTAAACATATATCTACTTTTGCGAAAAAGTAAATATGGAACTTTATACCCGAATCCTGTTGCCGAAAGCACGATTCTCTTTCTCGTATGAGGACCGGGTCGTGATGATGGGCTCCTGCTTCGCCGAGAATATCGGGCGGAAACTGGAAGAGAATAAATTCTCCGTAGATATAAACCCATTCGGTACTCTGTATAACCCGGCTTCCGTAGCGGAAGGATTGCGGATGCTGCTACGCCCGGAGTATTTCACTCCCGGCGATTTATTCCAGCATGAGGGCATATACCATAGTTTTACCCATCATAGCCGTTTCTCCGCTCCCTCGGAAGAAGAATGCCTAGGCCATATAAACAGCCGCTTATCCGAATCCTCCGATTTCCTGCGAAAAGCGACCCGGTTGGTAATCACGTTGGGAACCGCTTTCGTCTACCGCCTCAAGAGCGACGGGCGAATCGTGTCGAATTGCCATAAGCTACCGGAAAAGATGTTCGATCGGCAACGATTATCCACGCAAGAGATCGTCGAGGACTGGAAACCTCTGTTACTAGCCCTTTGGGAACAAAACCCCGCCTTGAAAATCTTATTTACCGTAAGTCCAATCCGCCACTGGAAAGACGGGGCGCACGAGAACCAACTCAGCAAAGCCACCCTATTGCTAGCCACGGACGCCTTACAGAAAGATTATCCCGGCCGAATCGCCTACTTCCCCGCTTATGAGATCCTTATGGACGAGCTCCGGGATTATCGTTTCTATGCGGACGATATGCTCCATCCCTCCCCATTGGCCATTGATTATATTTGGCAACGTTTTATCGAAAATTTCTTATCCACAGACACTTCGGCAATCCTTAAAGAATGGGGTGATATTCAAAAAGCTATTAACCATAAGCCCTTTCAACCGGATAGCGAGGCCTATAAGCGGTTTATCCTTCAAACTTTGTTAAAGATGGAACGAATTAGCGAGAAAATTCCTTCCTTTGATATCAGAAAAGAGATCGAAATAGTAAAGTCTAAACTAAAATAAAAGAATGGAATACGCAATTAAAGAAATAGCAAGAGTTATCGGTGCTAAAACAAACCAATTGCTTGACGATACGGTCAGTTTATTGTTGACTGACAGCCGTCGTCTCTCCTTCCCGGAAAAAAGCCTCTTCTTCGCCTTGAAAACCAAGACGAACGACGGACATAGATATATACAGGAACTCTATAAACTTCGTGTTCGCAACTTCGTGGTAAGCGATATGCTACCGGAGTTCGAGAGCATGAAGGACGCAAACTTCCTGATCGTAAAAGATACGTTACGAGCTTTACAAAAACTGGCGACTCACCACAGGAAGCAATTCAACATCCCCGTGATCGGCATCACCGGTAGCAACGGAAAGACGATCGTAAAGGAATTCCTCTATCAACTGTTGCATAACGAGTTCAACATCGTACGTTCGCCTCGGAGCTACAACTCCCAGTTGGGGGTTCCTCTCTCGGTATGGCAGATGAGCGAGAAAAATACACTGGGCATCTTCGAGGCCGGTATCTCACAACCGGACGAGATGGAACGCCTGCAACCCATTATCGCCCCCACGATCGGTATCATCACGAATATCGGGGAGGCTCATCAAGAGAATTTCCTCTCCTCCAATCAGAAATGTATGGAGAAGCTGACGCTTTTCAATGATTGCGAAGCCATTATTTATGATGGGGATGATTTATTTATCGCCAATTGTATCGAATCGGCTTGCCTTTCTCATAAAGCGATCGCATGGAGCCGTACGGACTCCGAGGCTCCTTTGTTTATCGAGTCTATCGATAAGAAAGAGTTTGAGACGATCATTCACTGTACTTTACTGGGCTTCAACCGGGTCGTTACCATTCCGTTCACGGACGACGCTTCTATCGAGAACGTGATCCATTGTATGGCGGTTATGCTTTACCTAAAACCCACCAGCGTAAACGACGTAACAAAATTCTTGCATCTTGAGCCGGTGGCTATGCGATTGGACGTAAAGCAAGGTATCAACAATTGCCTGTTGATAAATGATACCTATAACTCGGATATCAACTCCTTGGATATCGCGCTCGATTTCCAACAAAGCCGCCGGGTAGGCAAGCAATTAAAGAGCACTTTAATCCTCTCCGATATCCTTCAATCGGGCACCTTGCCGAAATCTCTATATAAGAAGGTCGCCGATTTGGTTCGCCGTAAGAAGATAGATCGTATCATCGGTATCGGCCGCGACTTAAAGGAATATGCTTCCGTCTTCGAGATCGAGAAGGAGTTTTACACGACCACCGAGGAATTTATCAAGTCTCCTTCCTTCAAGAAATTCAAGGATGAGTTGATCTTGATTAAAGGTTCCCGCCATTTCCATTTCGAGCAGATCTCCGAGTTGTTGGAGAAGAAAGTGCATGAGACGATCCTAGAGGTAAATCTGGACGCGATCGTACACAACTTCAATCAGTATCGTTCCAAGCTAAAGCCGGAGACTAAGATGGTTTGTATGGTAAAAGCTTTTGGTTATGGAGCCGGCTCTTACGAGTTGGCGAAGACCCTTCAAGAACATCGTTGCGACTATCTGGCCGTGGCGGTAGCCGACGAGGGAGCCGAATTGCGTAAAGAAGGCATCTCGATCCCCATTATCGTCATGAATCCGGAATTCAGCAGTTTCAATGTCTTGTTCGAGAACCATCTGGAACCGGAAGTCTATAGCTTCCGCCTATTGGATGCCATGATCCGGGAGACCGAGCGCAGAGGGATCACCTCTTACCCTATCCATATCAAGATCGATACCGGCATGCATCGCCTAGGGTTTCAACCGGAGGATGTCCCGGCGATCTGTGAACGCTTGAGAGCGCAATCCGGGGTTATCGCCCGTTCGGTCTTCTCTCATTTAGCCGGAAGCGACTCGTACGTCTTCGATGATTTTACCCATCAACAATTGGATAAATTCACCAAAGCCGCAGGGGAACTAGAAAGCGGGTTAGAGTATAAGGTAATCAAACATATCCTAAACTCCGCGGGAATCGAGCGTTTCGCCGCTTATCAAATGGATATGGTACGTTTAGGTATCGGTTTATATGGAGTAAGCGCATCCGGACAAAAAGGCTTACGGAATGTCAGCACCTTGAAGACAACGATCTTACAAATACAAAACGTACCCGCAGGGGATTCGATCGGTTATAGCCGTATGAGTTATGTGAAACGTGATTCCCGGATCGCTATCATCCCGATCGGATACGCCGACGGACTGGATCGCCACTTCAGCAACGGAGGTGGGGAGGTCTTGATCAATGGACAACG
>OGNY01001791.1_pt1 | contig 12628 bp, 9 predicted proteins | sample 1573551 | NCBI WGS metagenome assembly OGNY01 (sample SAMEA2581885, study PRJEB24529) | metagenome | biome: Human gut stool | place: China | collected 2011
AAAACTCCATCAGCTTGACAAAGATTGCCGCGCCGCATACGTAGATAAACATTTTGAAATCATCTTTTGCTACAAAGTAGGTGATGATGGCTGCAACAGCCAATATCATAAATAGGATGTTCAGTACGTTTCTTATTTTATCGGGATTCATTGTTTCGTTATTTGATTATTTTTTCTTTCAAGGCAGTTACAATTTCATCCGGATCGGGAACGATGCCACCTAGACGTCCGAAATGTTCTACCTTTACTTTACCGTTAACAGCGAGACGGACATCTTCAATCATCTGTCCGGCATTTAGTTCCGTAACGAGCATACCTTTTACTTTATCAGCGTATGCAGCAATCGCTTTGGTTGGGAACGGCCACAGTGTAATCGGGCGAAGGATACCTACTTTAATTCCTTTTTCACGGGCTAGTTCCATTGCTTTCTGGCCAATGCGTGCCATTGAACCGAAAGCGATAATCAAATACTCTGCATCTTCGCAGTTGATCTCTTCGAAGCGTACTTCATTTTCTTCAATTTCACGATATTTAGCTTGAAAACGGAGGTTGTTGATTTCCATTGCTTCCGGTTTCAATTCAAGGGAAGTGATAATATTCGGTTTGCGGTCTTTTGCTTTTCCGGTAGCAGCCCATGGACATTGTTCAATTACTTCTGCTTCCGTGCGGCGTGGCTTTTGTGCAGGAAGAACAACCTTTTCCATCATCTGACCGATCACACCGTCGGCAAGGATAATAGCCGGATTACGGTATTTGAAGGCCAGTTCGAATCCTAATGCTACGAAATCCGCCATTTCTTGTACGGATGCCGGAGCGAGGGCAATCAGTTTGTAGTCTCCATGACCACCACCTTTTACTGTCTGGAAGTAGTCAGCCTGGCTAGGTTGGATAGTTCCCAATCCGGGACCGCCACGCATTACATTCACAATCAGACAAGGAAGTTCGGCACCGGCCAAATAAGAGATTCCCTCTTGTTTCAAGCTTACACCCGGACTTGAAGAGGAGGTCATTACCTTCTTTCCGCTACCTGCACCTCCATATACCATATTGATAGCTGCCACTTCACTTTCCGCCTGGAGTACTACCATGCCGGTTGTTTCCCACGGTTTCAGTTCGGCAAGCGTTTCCAACACTTCCGATTGGGGAGTAATAGGATAACCGAAGTAACCGTCGGCACCGCAACGGATAGCTGCGTGGGCGATGGCTTCGTTTCCTTTCATTAATACAACTTCTTCTGCCATATTCTTTTTCTTTTATTCTACTTTTACTTTATACACTGAGATACATCCGTCGGGACAAACCATTGCACACGAGCTGCATCCGTTGCAGGTATCTTCTTTTACTTGCCAGGCATAGTTATAGCCTTTCATATTCACCTCTTTGTTGAGGGCGATTACATCGAGCGGACACGCTACTACACATAGGTTGCATCCTTTGCAACGCTCCGTGTCGACTACGATTGCTCCTTTAATTTTTGCCATAATCTCTATTTTATTACGTTATCTTTGAATTCGGTTATTGATTATACATATCTTTGTGGTAGAAATTCAGGATATCTATCGCCATTGTTCTGGCTTGAACAGCGGGGCTGTCGGGATTAAGATCGATAGCATACTGGTAGTTATCCAGCGCCTGCTTCCAATCTCCTTTTTTTCGGTAGGCATTTCCCCGTAAATAGTAGAGCATATCTTTATCTTTCTCGACAGAATCGTCTTGGAGAAGTTGGTCCAGTTGCTTGATTGCTATGTCCACATCCCCTTGATTGATAAGCTCTTTTAGGTTGTCTATTTGCTCCATTTTCTTTCGTCTTTCGGGATTCTGAAACGCAAAGATAGTTTTTATTTATGTAAATGGGGGAAAATGAGAAAGGAAATTTACCTCCTTTTGTTTTTATTGCATATTGGGTGAATAAATAATCAATATTAAATATGCCTTAAGATAATTCTTGAGTATAAAAGACAGAATTAGAGAAGATGTATTTATGTTAATGACAGGTAAAACCGTATATTTGCAAGCCGTTTATCTGCAAACAATGCATAGGCGGTAAGGTGAATAACATCTTTATTTATGTGCAGAATCAAAGAATAATATGGAAATAAAAGAACGTATACAGTTGCTGCTGTCCGAAATGAACAGGGGGGTATATGAGAAAGAGGCTGAAATCGGTTTGTCTTTGCTGGCTGCTTTGGCTGGCGAAAGTATTTTGTTGCTGGGACCTCCTGGGGTGGCAAAGTCGATGGTGGCCCGTCGGTTGAAGAGAGCTTTTGTAGATGCAAGGGCATTTGAATACCTGATGTCTCGTTTCTCCACACCTGATGAGATCTTTGGTCCGGTGAGCATCAGCCGTCTGAAGGAATCGGATAAATACGAGCGTGCTGTGGACGGGTATCTGCCTACAGCGGATGTCGTGTTTCTGGATGAAATATGGAAAGCCGGTCCGGCTATTCAGAATACGTTGCTGACGGTCATCAATGAAAAGCTGTTTCGGAATGGAGATACGGAACTGAAACTTCCGTTGAAGCTGCTGGTGGCTGCCAGTAATGAACTGCCTACGCAGGGCGAAGGACTGGAAGCCTTGTGGGACCGTTTCTTGATTCGCATTATCAGCACTTGCGTGAAACAGGAGGAAGCGTTCTATCAAATGTTGCTGGACGATGGTGACGAAGAAGAACAGGAAGCATGTCGGTGGCAGATTTCGGATGAGGAATATGCCGGATGGCAGAAAGAGATACGGCAGATCAAGGTATCTGCCGAAGTCCTGTCCTGCATCACAGAAATCCGTAAGAACCTGGAGAAAGTCGAGATTCAAGGCTCGGAAGTACATCGGAATGTCTATGTGAGTGACCGTCGCTGGAAGAATATCGTGAAGCTGCTGAAAGCTTCTGCTTTCATTCATGGTCGGAAGGAAGTCTGCCTGACAGATTTATTACCTGTTTACCACTGCTTGTGGAATGAACCGGAAGAGTGTGCGGATATCCGGCAGATCGTTGTCCGTGCGCTGTTTGTTCCTTATGTGAAGGAGATAGCCGCTATCAACTTATCATTAAAGTCGGACCTGAAAGTGAGCCGCGTGCGTGAAGCATTGGAGAAAGCCCGTCAGAAAGGTGACCGCAGAGACGATGATTTGATGATCATCGATCATTTCTACTATCAGATAGAGAATCATGGTACGGGAAATACCTACATATTTATTGTGGATTATAAGAATCTGAAAGAATACAGTCCGAAGGATGTTCCTGCAACAGGAGTCATGTATGCCGATCCGCTGAATCCGAAGCGAACGATTATACGTACTTTTTCGGATGCCACCAAAATGAAGGAACAAGGTGCCGAAAGGGTGACACTTTACAGGGATGAGAAGAATCTTTATATCAATGGTGTCCGCTTTCCGATGCGTCGGCTGAAGAGGGGAGAGCAACAGCAGTTGTGGCTGGGCAATATGACTCTCACCGACCGGGATTATGAGACGGAGTTGGAGACAGCCCATGGCCGGATTGAGAAATTAGTAAAAGACTTGTCTGAGAATATTTTTATTTCCGAAGAAGATAAAAAAGGGGTGGCACAATATGTGGCGACCCTTCGTAAAGAGATTGCATGGGCACGTGTGGATGTCCGTAAACTGAGATACGGCGATGAGTCTTAGATATGATGCTGCATTTTATGTGCAGGTGCTGGATAAGTATGTAGCGACCGGAGAGTGTGCGGAGGCGGATAACGAACCGCTGTACGCTTACCTGCTTTCCGTCATGAACGATCCGATGATAAAGATACAAGTCCTGAGTGATGAACTTTGTGCCCGAATCTTTTACGATGCAATGAGCCAGTTTATCCGTCTGAATCTGGAAAAGCAAAAGTACAATATGCAGAAAAGCCAGTCGGAACAGCAAGGAATGGAACTTGTGCTGGAATGGTCCGAGACCAAGCGGAAAGACGGGTGGCAGGCTTTACTACAGGAGGTTGCCGACAAACATGAAGGTAATGGTTTCGACAAGGCATTTTATCAGGGGCAGTTCGGCAATGAAGGGAAATATGCGGATGAGGAAGTCTGGGAGAGGATGGTGGACGACTGGAAAGAGGCTTTCCAACGGGATTTGCAGGAGCAAAAGGAAAAGGAGATAGAACAGCGCAAAGATGATTTCGAACGCAGACTTCATGCCAATCTCAGGAATATCCCCGGATATATCCGGCAAAATAACATAGAGAAAGACGAGTTCTATCAGGCTTGGGGCTTGATGAGCGGTATGTGGAATACGGTGGATTTTGAGCGGATACGCAAAATTGTCCGCATTCAGAAAGAATATCCGGAAGTGGTCAAGGTTGCCAATAAGATGGGGCGTATGGCTGACGATGAAGGACAGGAGCAGCTACATGTCGCGCAGGGGAATGTATATAAGATGGAGCATTCTTCTAAAAGTGACATTTTGGGTATCACAGTAGGGAATGACCTGAACGCATTGCTTCCTACAGAACTGGCGCATTGTGCCGATGATGAGCTGGAAGACTTGTTTGTCTATAAATATGTTACCCGAAAACTTCAGACCTTCCGCTATAAATCCGAGATCATGCAACCGGCACGGCGACTGGAAATAAAGCCTGCTACGCAGAAAGGACCGATGATAGTCTGTCTGGACACTTCCGGAAGCATGGTCGGGAAACCGGAAAAGATTGCATATTCGCTGCTGATTAAAATATTGGAAATAGCTGACAGGCAACGTCGGGACTGTTTCCTTATTGCCTTTTCTGTATCCATCAATCCGATTGATGTGCGGAGAGAGAGGGCGCGGCTGCTTGAATTTTTCTCCACCACCTCTTGTGGAGATACGGATGCTACCCGAATGCTGCAAGCTATCTTCCGGTTGCTTCAATCAAAAAAGGAGTATATGAATGCGGATGTGTTATGGATCAGTGATTTTAAGATACCTTTATCCGTGCCGGAACTGACTGACAAGATGCTGGAATATAGAAAAGTGGATACGCATTTCTACGGTCTGCAACTTGGGATTGCGGAGAATGAATGGAGTCCTTTCTTCGACCGTATTTATAGAATTGATTATACTCCTTCCCGACGTTACTGATTGTTTTTTGGAGGATTCGGTTTATTTGCTTAAATTGCCACCGGAATAGGTATCTTTGTTATTTATTGGATAAAAGTAGTATGAACTAATAAAGCAAGGGTACTTATTATTTTTAATTTGAATAAACTATGTTGGATATTATTTTGATTATACTAGGTGTGTTGTGCCTCATTACCGGATTGATGGGATGTGTCCTTCCATTTCTACCCGGTCCTCCCGTTGCTTATTTGGGATTGGTCCTTCTTCATTTTACGGATAAGGTTCAATACACTACCACACAACTTATTGTATGGCTACTGATTGTTATTGTCATACAGATCTTAGATTATTTTACTCCGATGCTTGGCAGTAAATATAGTGGTGGCAGTAAATGGGGAAACTGGGGTTGCATTATTGGAACTCTCGTCGGACTTCTTTTCTTGCCTTGGGGAGTTATTTTCGGTCCTTTTCTAGGGGCAGTGATCGGCGAACTGATCGGAAATAAAGAATTTTCCCAGGCTCTGAAGTCGGGAGTCGGTTCATTAGTCGGCTTTATGTTGGGCACTTTGCTGAAGTTTGTCGTTTGCGGTTATTTCTGCTACCAGTTCATAATGGGGTTTATTCGGTGATTATTTTCAGATCATCGGTGTTCTATACTTTATTAGAAGTTGTTTAGCTGTTGTGATTACAACTATATAAAGAAAAACGCAAAATCATCTTTCACCTATCACCAGCATCTCCCAATCTTTTTATCCATCGGTGTTTCAGAGGGTGATAGATCATAAAATCATCTTTCACCTGATCTTTCATCTTTCACCCGGATTTCATCGTTTTCAACCGATTAGCTATTAATAGATAGAAGTTGGTTTATTAATGGTAAACTTCTGTTATTCAGTAGATAAACTTATCTTCTGTCAATTATAATCTATAAATGCAAGTTTTGTTTATAAAAATAGAACTTGTATTTATAAAAACAAAAGTTGCATTTATAAAAACGAAGCTTTCATTTGTAGATTGAAATAGGCCGAAAATAACTTTATTGTTAACTGAATGCAAGTTTATCTATAATGAAGAGAAACTTTCTTATTAATAGTCTACGCGTAAAGTAGCGGTAAATCATGGCATAAGATACCAATAGTGATGACGTAGATTATCATTTACTTCATTTCTATGTATGTTTTGAATTAAATGATAGTCAATAGTATCTTGAATGGGGCTGACTAAAAAGTCAATAGTATCTTAAATCTCCTCCTTCGGGAAGGAGGAGTACCCGTAGGGGGAGGTGGTAGGTGAATACATAATCCTGTCATTTACAAAGAAATAGGAACAAACATTATTTTTCCTACCACCTCGGTCTTCGACCACTCCTCCTTCCCGAAGGAGGAGAATGGAGATACTACCGACTTTTGGGTCATCCCCAATGGAGATACTACTGTTTGATTCATTTTTAAACAGGTTTGAACAAAATTTTAGCCGTTAGTAACTTTATTTATGCAGAAAGCGATGGATAATTCTTGTACTAACTTATTTTTTGTAAGCCAGATAGAGTACTAAATTGATGTGTACCCGTCCTAACTACAATAGCACATTGAGATTGTACCATGAAAAAGACTTTTACTGTTCTTCTTTTTATGGCTTCTTTAGGTTTATTTTCAGTTCTCGTCGCAGGCGAGGTTTATGTTTCTCCGCATGGGAGTGACAGGAATGCAGGTACCAAAGAAGCTCCTTATCTTACCTTGAATCGCGCCATCAAGCAGGCTCGTGAATGGAGAAGGCTGAATCGTCCCGAGGCGGCCGGAGGAATTTGTATCTGTTTGGAAGACGGGGTTTATGCACAGTCCGCCCCTTTGTTTATCCGACCGGAGGATAGCGGCACGCCCGATTCTCCGACACTCATCCGTGCGGTGGAGAATGCGCATCCTGTCATCAGTGGCGGAGTGGCAGTGACCGGATGGAAAAAGGGATGTGATGATCCTCGGATTACAAAGGAATTAAGATCAAAAATATGGGTGGCAAAGGCGCCATCCTTTGGAAATAGAATCGTAGAAACCCGCCAGATGTGGGTAGACGGCAACAAGGCCCAGCGGGCGGCACAGTTTCCCGATGGAGTGATGGAACGGATGATTGATTTCAATCCGGAAGAACAGACGATAACAATCCCTGCTTCTCAGATCGGAAACCTCCCCAATGCCCGTCAACTGGAAATGATAGTTCATCAACGTTGGGCGATTGCCATTCTGCGTGTGAAGAGTATAGACGTCAGGGGAGAACAGGCTGTCATTCGCTTTCACGAACCGGAGAGTCATCTGGAGTTTGCTCATCCGTGGCCTCAGCCCGTCATGGGGAGAGAAAGGCAACTCTTCCTTTTGCCTGACGAATGCTCTGGAACTGCTGGACCAACCCGGAGAGTGGTTTCAGGAATATCCGTCGGGGACAATCTACTATTATCCCCGCTCGGAAGAAGATATGGAGACTGCCGAAGTGATCGTTCCTGCTCTGGAAACATTGATGATTGTAGACGGCACATTGGAACGCCCGGTGCGGCATATTCGAGTGGAAGGAATCACCTTTGCCCATACTTCATGGATGCGTCCTTCCTATCAGGGACATGTCACTTTGCAAGGAGGTTTTCCTCTGCTGGATGCTTATAAACTGCATGAACCGGGACTTCCGGAGAAAGCAGAACTGGAGAACCAGGCGTGGATTGCACGCCCCGAAACGGCAATACGTGTACGGGGTACTGAGCATCTTACGTTCAGTCGCTGCAGGTTCCGGCATCTGGCATCTACCGGACTGGATTATGAATGGGCTGTTTCATCTTCCGGCATAGAGAATTGTGTCTTTTCGGATATCGGCGGTACAGGCATACTGATTGGTGCATTCCCCGACGGAGGTTTTGAGACGCATGTGCCTTTCATCCCTCCGGAAGAACGTAACCTATGCACGGACATTACCATTAAAAATAATCTGATCACCGATGTGACCAATGAAGACTGGGGGTGCGTGGGGATCGGTGCGGGATACGTCAGCGGTATCGACATTTCCCATAATGAAGTCTGTCACTTGAATTATTCGGGTATTTGTGTCGGCTGGGGGTGGACATCGCTGGAAAGCGGAATGAAAAACAACCGGATAGAAGCCAACTACGTACATCACTTTGCCCGTCGTCTGTATGATGCCGGAGGACTTTATACGCTTTCCAACCAACCGGGCTCCGTGATGCGGAATAATCGGATCGAACATCTCGAAGAAGCACCTTACGCCACCAATGACAGGGCCTTTTATATTTATTTGGATGAAGCTACGGACGGATATACGATTGAAAACAACTGGTGTCCGACTGAACGTTTCGACTCGAATCGTCCCGGCAATCGGAATGTATGGAAAAATAACGGACCACAAGTGACAGAAAGCATTAAGAATAAGGCCGGAAGGATAAAACCGGAGTAAGTACAGTCCGACACTGAGCCTATCGCAGTGTCGGGCTGTGCAAAAAGTGGGGCCATAGAGACTTGTGAAGTCTGCATGAGTATAGATAAATAAAGATAAAACTAATAATAATAGATCATAAATGAAACCTACTAATTACCATTTGTTCGATTTCCTTGATTTCGATACAGAGTTATTAAGGGATGAGTCACTTTGGAAAGCCTGTAAACCGACAGCCGTTTACGAAAAGGATGGGGATATCTGTGTCACGGTCCCCTTTCAAAAACAGCTGTTAGCTAATGATATGGTTGCGGATACGGCTGTCCCCCGAGAAGAATATACGTTGATCATACGCCAGTATAATATCGGCATTACCCGTCTGTTTCTTGGATTTGGTGAATATGAACTGACAGATCAGTCGGAAATGCTGCAATTCAGCGAACGGATTCGCAGAGTACCTTTGTCTGTAGAGAAGCAGGGAGGCAAATGGATTCTTTTCACCCAAGACGGGACGAAGCGTGCCGTTATCAATGTAGAAGAGCCGGCTTTGGACCGATGGAGCGAGTTACTGCCCGATCCTCAGGAAACACTGGACATCACTCTGTATCCTGACGGCAAACGGGAAATCCGCCTGGCAGCATACGATCATTTCTCGCCTCCCCGCTATGACGGACTGCCCATTGCCTTCTGCAAATGGACGGGCAAAAAGGAACGTGCCACCCTTTCTTTCGAGAGCCGGCCGGATGAATGCTTTGCAGGAACCGGAGAGCGTTTCTTCAAAATGGACTTGAGCGGACAGACGCTTTTCCTCAAGAATCAGGATGGGCAGGGAGTAAATAACCGGCGTACCTATAAGAATATACCTTTCTATCTCTCCAGCCGGATGTACGGGACTTTTTACCTGCGCCCACAGCAAACTTTCGCTGGCGGGACATTCCACCCGCTCCGTACAGTTCCTGAGCGATCAGGCTATGCTGGATGCATTTGTCATTGCCGGCGATACGATGGAAGAGATACTTCGCGGCTACCGTGACCTGACCGGATATCCTTCGATGCCTCCTCTCTGGAGCTTCGGAGTGTGGATGAGCCGGATGACTTATTTCAGTGCCGACGAAGTAAATGAGATCTGCGACCGTATGCGTGCCGAACATTATCCCTGCGATGTCATCCATCTGGATACCGGATGGTTCAGAACCGACTGGCTGTGTGAATGGAAGTTTAACGAGGAACGTTTTCCCGACCCGAAAGGATTCATTCAGAGATTGAAGAAGAACGGTTATCGTGTGTCCTTATGGCAGTTACCTTATGTTGCTGAAGATGCGGAACAGATCGAGGAGGCAAAGGCGAATGAGTATATAGCTCCTCTGACGAAGCAGCAGGACACGGACGGTTCCAACTTCTCGGCTCTGGATTATGCGGGTACTATCGACTTTACTTATCCGAAGGCAACCGAATGGTACAAGGGGCTATTAAAGCAACTTCTGGATATGGGAGTCACCTGTATTAAAACCGATTTCGGAGAAAATATCCACATGGATGCTGTCTACAAGGGCATGAAACCGGAACTGTTGAATAACCTGTATGCCTTGCTCTATCAGAAAGCAGCTTACGAAATAACAAAGGAGGTAACAGGGGACGGCATTGTCTGGGCACGTGCCGCTTGGGCGGGTTGCCAGCGTTATCCGTTGCACTGGGGAGGTGACTCCTGCAGTTCATGGGATGGCATGGCCGGTTCACTCAAAGGAGGCCTGCACTTCGGTTTATCGGGCTTTGCCTTCTGGAGCCATGATGTCCCCGGATTCCATACCTTGCCCAATTTTATGAACTCAATCGTAGCGGAGGACGTCTATATGCGCTGGACCCAGTTTGGAGTGTTCACCTCACATATCCGTTATCATGGAACCAATAAGCGGGAACCCTGGCATTATCCGGCTATCGCCCCGCTGGTGAAGAAGTGGTGGAAACTGCGCTACTCGTTGATTCCCTACATCATAGAGCAAAGTAAACTGGCAGTAGAAAGTGGCTGGCCATTGTTACAGGCACTCATCCTGCATCATCCGGAAGATAAACTCTGCTGGCATATCGATGACGAATATTACTTCGGCAATGATTTCCTGGTAGCTCCGGTGATGAATAGCGAAAACCGTCGCGACATTTATCTCCCCGAAGGACAGTGGGTGAATTTCTTTACCGGCGAACGGTTGCAAGGCGGACGCTGGCTGAAAGAGGTGTATGTGCCCTTGGAAGAGATGCCTGTTTATGTGCGTGAGAATGCCGTTATCCCGATTTATCCGGAGGAAGTGAATTGTACGGACGAGATGGATTTAGGCAAAAGTATTGCCTTGCGCATAGATCATAATTACAAAGGATTTTGGACTAAATAAAGAATAGCGATGAAAACTTGGAAAACAAACTTAGAAGAAACGAAACAGCGTTATATAAATTGGTGGAATCATAAAGGAATTATTCTTTCTATGTGGGAACACTTTCAGGAAGGCGTGAAACCGCACGCCGACATTGCTCCACCTGCTCCGGCAAGGGATTTGTCGCAGAAGTGGTTCGACCCTCAATGGCGGGCGGAATATCTGGATTGGTATGTCGCTCACAGTAGTCTGATGGCGGATATGCTGCCTGTTGCAAATACTCAGTTGGGTCCCGGCTCGCTGGCTGCTATTCTGGGCGGAGTATTTGAAGGAGGCGAAGATACGATCTGGATACATCCCGATCCGAACTTTAATGATGAGATCGTATTCAATCCCGAACATCCGAACTGGCTCTTGCATAAAGAACTTCTGAAAGCCTGTAAGGCTAAAGCCAACGGAAACTACTTTGTCGGTATGCCCGACCTGATGGAAGGACTGGATGTATTGGCGGCTTTGAAAGGTACGGATATGGTATTGCTGGATACGGTGATGCAACCCGAAGTGCTGGAGCAACAGATGCAGCAGATCAATGACATCTATTTTAAAGTCTTTGATGAACTCTACGACATTATCCGTGAAGGGGATGAAATGGCATTCTGCTATTTCTCTTCATGGGCTCCGGGCAAGATGAGTAAGTTGCAGAGCGATATTTCTACCATGATCAGTCAGGATGATTATCGTCGTTTTGTGCAGCCGTTTATTCGTGAGCAATGTCAGAAAATCGATTATACGCTCTATCATCTTGATGGAGTGGGAGCGATGCATCACCTTCCCGCCTTGCTGGAGATTGAAGAACTGAATGCCATCCAATGGACGCCCGGTGTCGGCGAGCCGCAGGGAGGTTCTCCGAAGTGGTACGATTTATATAAGAAGATACTGGCAGGAGGCAAGAGCGTAATGGCTTGCTGGGTGACTCTGGAGGAACTGAAACCTTTGTTGGACCATATCGGGGCAGACGGAGTGCATCTGGAAATGGATTTCCACAATGAGAGGGAAGTGGAGCAGGCAATGAGAATCATTGAGGAATATACCGGCTCTTCTTCGTCTGTGTCTGCAGATGTTCACACGAATCAACCCGTTGGAGAACAGGATAATGCACAGGAAAGTATTCGGATCAGAGAAGAAAAGTCTCAGGAAGAGGATCGGATGAAACCTTTGTATGATGCCATTGTAGCCGGAAAATTGGAACCGGCTGTTGAAGTTACAAAGGATGCCATTGCTGCCGGGGTACTCCCGCAGGATATTATCAATGGTTATATGATTACGGCTATGGGCGAAGTCGGTCAGCGTTTTCAGGACGGCAAGGCCTTTGTTCCTCAGCTTCTCATGGCGGGGCGTGCCATGAAAGGAGCTTTGGAACTTTTGAAACCTTTACTGGCGGGGAATGCATCTGCTACTATCGGGAAAATTGTGATCGGTACTGTAAAAGGAGATTTGCATGATATTGGAAAGAACCTCGTGGCTTCCATGCTGGAAGGTTGTGGCTTCGAAGTGATTAATATCGGTATTGATGTCACTTGCGACAAGTTTGTTGAAGCGGTGAAGGAAAACAAAGCGGACATCTTATGTATGAGTGCCTTGCTGACTACCACTATGACTTATATGCAGGATGTGATTCGGGCATTGGAAGAGGCGGGGATCCGCGATCAGGTGAAAGTGATGATCGGAGGAGCACCCGTGAGTCAGGGATTTGCCGATGAAATCGGTGCTGACGGGGATAGT
>OGNY01001794.1_pt1 | contig 12610 bp, 6 predicted proteins | sample 1573551 | NCBI WGS metagenome assembly OGNY01 (sample SAMEA2581885, study PRJEB24529) | metagenome | biome: Human gut stool | place: China | collected 2011
TCAACAAGTGGGTGGCGCTGGCCTTCAAGTCGCGCGTCTGCCTCTATGAAGGCACCTTCCGCAAGTACCACTCGCGCGAGCCGTCGTCCGACAAACCGTGGCAGGCCGAGTATAACGCCGACAACAAATTCCTGCGCGAGGCCGCTGCCGCCGCCAAGGAGATCATGGACAAGGGGCCCTATTCGCTCGTCACGGGCGATGTGAAGACCGCCTACCGCTCGCTCTTCACCAGCGCCGGGCTGCTCACGCAGGAGGTGATCTTCGGCCGTGAGTACAGCAAGGAGCTCTCGGCGTTCCACGAGACCAGCTGGTACTACTATTCGCCGACCTACGGTGCCAAAATCGCCATGACCAAGAAGTTCATGAACACCTACCTCACGACCCGGGGCACGCCGTTCACCGACATCGACGGTTACCAGACCATCGACTTCATCCGCGAGTTCGACGGCCGTGACGCCCGCATGGCGCAGACGGTCATCAGCCCGACCTACAAGATGAAGATCAGCGGCCGCGAACGGCTCTATTCGCCCAACTGGAAAGTGACCCGTACGGGCTACCATCCGATCAAGTGGTCGATCGACGACGATGCCGACAACGTGCTGTCGAAGGCCGCGAGCTGGAATTCGCTGCCGATCCTCCGCTATGCCGAGGTGCTGCTGAACTACGCCGAGGCGAAGGCCGAGCTGGGCGAAATGGACGCCGCGGTATGGGATCAGACCATCGCGCAGCTGCGCAGCCGTGCCGGCGTGACCCCGGTCGTCCCGGACAAGGCCGACCCCTACATGGAGGCCTATTTCCTCAATATCGTGACCGACAAGTGGATACTCGAAGTGCGCCGTGAGCGCGGCATCGAGCTCTGCCTCGAAATGGGGCTGCGCTGGGACGACGACATGCGCTGGCACATGGGCGACCTGCTCACGAGCGACAACAACCCCTGGACGGGCATCTGGATCGGCAACACGGGCTACACCTACGATTTCACGGGGCAGAGCACCGACGACAACGGCGATCCCGTACCCGACTTCTACATCCGCCCGGGCGAGGATACCGAACATTCGATCGCCATTTCCAATACGGGGGCCAACCAGACCTTCTCGCTCAACGCCGCGGGGAATATCGTCTGGGAGTACAAGCGCACGTGGGGCGAAAAGAAATACCTGCGTCCGATCCCCCAGACGGCGATCACCCGCAACCCGAACCTCGAACAGAACGCGCTCTGGAAATAAGCAATAAAAAACTCAGGATATGAAAACGAAAATCATGTTATTATGCTGTATGGCGGCGACGCTGATGCTGGCATGCAGCAACGACAAGTCCGGCGGGCATGACGGCGACGAGGGAGTCGAAACCGAAGTCAACGGCACGCAGCTCGACGGCAATACGACCCTCTACGGACTGGTGACCGACACGTCGGGGAACCCCGTCCCGGGTGTGGTCGTGTCGGACGGCTACGGCTGCGTCACGACCGATGCCAATGGCGTCTACCAGATGGAGCGCTACAAGAAGGCGCGCTTCGTACATTACAGCACGCCGGCAGGGTATGCCGTCAACACGTCGGCAGACAACTACCCGCTCTTCTACTCGGAGATCGTCCATAAGAACATCGCCGACCGCCACGATTTCGTGCTGACGCCGCTGCCGGCCCCGGAAAGCGATTTCACGCTGGTCTGCATCGCCGACCCGCAGTGTGCGACCACGGCCGAGATCAGCCGCTACGTCAACGAGACGATCCCCGACGTCGAGGCTACGGTCGACGGTTACAAGGCCAAGGGCACGCCGGTCTACGGCATCACGCTCGGCGACATCGTCTTCGATACGCCCGACCTGTGGAGCAACATGAAGGAGTCGATGGCCAACCGCAACCTGCCCATCTTCCAGACCATCGGCAACCACGACCATTTGCAGACCGAGACCTCCGACGACAATGCTGCGGCCAATTTCGAAACGCAGTTCGGCCCGCGCAACTATTCGTTCAACCGCGGCGACGTGCACATCGTGTCGATGGACAACGTCCTCTACGAAGGCAAGAAGAAGTACAAGGGCGGCATCACCGACAAGCAGCTCGAGTGGCTGCGCCAGGACTTGTCGCACGTCGACAAGGACAAGCTCGTGATCTTCTGCGCGCACATCCCGTTCCGCGGGGGTACGAGCGTGACGGACGAGAGCCACGAGAACTACGACGGCGTGCTCGACCTGCTGTCCGGGTTCTCCGAGGCGCACATCATGATCGGCCATACGCATTACCACCAGAAATACATCCACAAGCGTAACGGGAAGACGATCCTCGAACATGTCCACGGCGCCGCCTGCGGTGCATGGTGGACGGCGAACATCTGCGCCGACGGCACGCCGAACGGGTACAGCGTCTACGAGATCTCGGGCAACACCGTTGCCAACCAGTACTATAAGTCGACCAACAAGGAAGCCGGCTACCAGATCCGGGCCTATTCGGCCACGCAGGTGTTCGGCAAGTCGGGCAGCCTCACCTTCGGCTGGGCGGCCAACGCCCCGGCCATGAACGATGCGAAGTGCATCGTGGCCAACGTCTGGAACTCCGACGCCTCGGGCAACTGGAAAGTCTCGCTCTGGCAGAACGGCACGAAAGTCTGCGACATGACCCGTGTCAAGACCTACGACTACTGGGCCTATGCCTACCACGTGCTCTATTACAGCAAGAGCGTGGGCACGACCTGGGGCAAGAACCTCGACCATTACTATTACGGGAACCTGGCGTCGGGAACGCCCGAGACCGCCGATTTCGAAATCGTGGCGGAGGACGGCATGGGCAACACCTACCGCACCTCGAAGCTCCAGACCGACTTCATCGGCTTCTGACCCTCCCGCTTCCTAAAAGCGATGCCGCGCCCCGAAAAGGGCGCGGCATTTTTCTTGCCGGTTCACAGGCGCGGTTGCAGGCACGTCGCCTCCCGGGCGCAGGTTCCTCCTCCCGCCTTGCGGGACCTCCGTCGCCGCCCCTATACGGCGGCGTTCCGTCCCGGGCGGTCAATACCAGCCTTCGGTCTGCGTGAGGTTGTAATTTCGGCTCATAGCCGCCTGCGTGATGGGCCATAGCAGTATGTTGGGGTTCTTGTCGCGCTGCGCCGCGATGTCGGCGCTGTACTCCCATATCTTGTCCGTGCGCAGGAGCATCCACCAGGTGCGGCCTTCGCCGACCATCTCCCTGAGGTATTCGTCGACGATCGCCTGCAGGACGGCTTCGGGCGACGTGTCGGTATAGTAATCCCTCCGCCCGTAGGCCCTGGCGGCCAGCGGTGCCAGGGCTTCGAGCGCACCCGCGTAGTCCTTCCCGTAATACCGGGCTTCGGCCGCCATCAGGAAGGCTTCGCCGTAGCGGTAAAGGATGAAATCCGAGTCGAAGATGCGTGTGCCGTTGTCCACGCGCCCCATCAGCTTCTCCGTCCAGCCGATCCTGCGGCCGCCCGTGCCGTAATCGGCCGTACGGCAGGTCAGCGCCGCGCGCGTATCGGCGGGGTCGGCCTGCAGCAGGGCCCGGTAGGTGTCGGTATACCACCACCACTGGTTGCCCCCGGTGGTGGGGACGGGGTTATTGCGGTAGGCCGCTTCGACGTAACTCTCGTTCCAGCCGAGGTAGTAGGCCGGGCCGTTCAGGGCTTCCGACACATCCTGGTGCACGGCGAAAATGACCTCGCGGCCGCATTTGTTCGACGAACTGAAAATATCGGCATACGCGGGCTCGAGCAGGGCGTCCGACAGGCCGAGTTCCCCGAGCGCCTCTTGGGCCATCGCCAGGTAAGCCTCGCCCCCGGCCTGCATACGGTACATCCACAGGGCATAGTCGGCCTTCAGCATCGCCACGGCGGCCGGCGTGGCCACGGTCTTGTCCGACGTATCGGCGACGTACCTTTCCGCGTCGGCAATGTCGCGTTCCACGCGCATCAGCACTTCCGAGACGGGGGTGCGTCCGAGGAACAGCTCCGTGTCGGTCGATTCGTAGCCCCAGAGCGGCAGCGGGGCATCGCCCCAGATGCGTGCGATCTGGAAGAAGCAGTACGCGCGGATGAAGTGGGCGTTCCCCAGACAGAAGGCCCGCGGTTTCTCCTTCAACCCCATCGCAGGGACATGCCTGATGACCAGGTTTGCCTGGTTGACCGTCGTGTAGAGCGCCGTCCAGTCGGCATACTCGTTGACCGAGCTCATGGTGCTGGTGCGCACCTGCGACTGGTCGACGCCGTTGAGCGTGTTGTGCGTCCCCGGGCCCCACAGCCCGTTGCGCAGCTCGCCCCAGCAGAGGTAGATGTCGTTCATGCTCTTGAGCGCGCTGCGCAGGTAGACGTACAGCCCGTAGGTGGCCGACGTGGCGTCGCTCTCCTCTTTCCACATGTTGCTGGCCGAGAGCTTGTTGTCCTGCATGATGTCCAGGTCGCCGTGACAGCCGCCCGCCCCGTATGCACAGAGCAGCAGCGCGATTCCGGCTATGGTCTTTCCGAATTTCGTTTTCATGGCAGTAGGGTATCAGAACGTGAGTTTGGCCGTGAAGAGCACTTTGCGCGTCGGCGGATAAGGACTGAACCCGGTGTCGTAGGTCGACGACGCGGTGTAGAGGCCGCCGGTGGTCGCGGCCTCGGGCGAGACCCCGTGCACGGCCGTCCAGTAGCAGAGCGTGTTGCCCGAGACGGTGAGCGTCACCTGGCTTATGTGCAGTTTGCGCAGCCACGCCTTCGGGAGCGACCACGAGAGCGAAACATCGCGCAGGCAGAGGTAGTCGGCCTTCTCGACGAATATGTCGGACGTGCGCCCGTAGTTGCGGTTGCCCCAATCCGTATCGTTGGCCGTGAAACGGGCGTAGCGCGTGTCGTCGCCCGGCTGCGACCAGCATTTTTTCACCTCGTTCACCAGGTTGTAGTTGCAGTTGCCCATCGTCGACTGGAAGTAGCGCATCTGCATGTCGTTGCGCACCGAATGTCCCAGGGCATAGTCCATGTAGACGTTCAGCGTCCAGTTCCGGTAACGGAACGTATTGCCGATGCCGCCCGTCGAGTGGGGCAGGGCATACCCCAGCAGGAACTGGTCTTCGGCGTTGATGATCTGCCGGCCGTCCATGCGCGTCGATCCCGGACGGTCTTTCCACTCGTAGTCGCCGATGTCTTTGCGCCCGGCTATCTGCCGCCGGTCGCTGCGCCGGTAGCCGCGCGACTGCGTGTCGTACCGGGCCGCGTCGGCCTCCTCCTGCGTCTCGATGATGCGCTCTGCGACATAGCCGAAGATACGCCCCATGCGCTCGCCCTCGGCGATGCCCCCGAACTGGCTCCCGTCGCCGACCGAGATGCCGTTGATGCGGTTGCGGGGATTGCCGTTGTCGGGCAGTTCGAGCACGCGGTTCATGTTGTAGCTGTACGTGAAATCCGTCCTCCACGAAAAACCCTTGCGGTCGATGTTGACCGACGACAGCGACAGTTCCGTGCCGTAGAACCTGACACGCCCCAGGTTGGTCGAAACCGAGTTGTAGCCCGTCGTATTGGGGAGGCTGACGTCGAACAGCAGGTCGCGCGTCTCCTTGTTGTAATAGTCGAGCGCCAGCGTGATGCGGTTGTCCAGCAGCCCGAGGTCGATGCCGGCGTTGAACTGGAGGGTCTTCTCCCAGATCAGGCCGTTGTTGGGCATCGTATTGGTCGTGGTGGTCGCGTTGCCGTTGTAGGTGTAGAGCGAATTGTAGCTGCCGTAGGTGTCGTACAGCCCGATCCCGTTGTTGCCCGTCAGCCCGTAGCTCACGCGTGCCTTGAGCATGCTGACCGCACTGTTTTGGGGCCAGAACCCCTCCTTGCTGACCACCCATCCGGCCGATGCCGCCGGGAAATAGCCCCAGCGGTGGCCTGTGGCGAATTTCGACGAACCGTCGATGCGTATTGTCGCGGCGAGGAGGTAACGCCCGCCGTAGTCGTAGTTCACACGCCCGAAATAGGAGATCAGGCACTCCCGCGTGCGGGTACTCTTCGGATAGTTGGCGATGTTCGAAGTCCCGGCGTCGAGCACGGGCAGCTTGTCCGACACGGCGCCCTGCACCCGCACGTCGAAGCTGTTGAGTTTGTCGAGCATGTATTCGTAGCCCGCCACGGCACCCAGGCGGTGCCCGTTGCCGAACGTACCCTTGTAGTCGGCATAGGCCTGGAAATCCATGCGGTTAGTCTCCGAAAAGCCCTCCTTCATGGGCCGTATGTTCGAGCCCGTCGTGGGGTTGTCCTCGACATAGAAATAGCTGCGCGTATGGCGGTTGTAGTTGGTGAACTGCCCGACCAGGCGCAGCCCGTCGAACACCTCCCAGTCGAGGTTGATCGTGGCCGTCGAACGCTTGATCGTCGACCCGGCATTGTGGTAGTAATAGGCGTAGTAGGCGGCCGGTATCGTCGTGTTGTTGGTGCCCAGCGCGGGCGTGCCCGCCAGCTCCTCGCCCGCCTCCTCGCCGTACCAGTCGCGGTGGGTGTTGGGGACGGAGAGCCCGCGTATGACCGAGTTGCGCAGGCTGAGCGGCGCACTCTCGAAGGTCTGCTGCTCGATCTGCGAATAGTCGAATGTCGTCGAGGCCCTGAGCCGCCGCGTCACCTGGAAGGTCGTGTTGCCGTGGAACGTGAAGCGCGAATAGCCCGTCGTGATCCCGATCCCGCTGTCGTCCGTATAACCCGCCGAGGCGGCGTATTGGATGTTGTCGCCGCCCCCGTCGATGCCGACGTAGTAATTCTGCCAACATGCGTCGCCGAACCATTGGCTCTGCTGGTCGTTGTCCTCGAAGACGATGATGCGCCCGGGGTTCACCGGGTCTTCGACCCATTGGTAGCCGGCGGGAACCTGCTCGTCCGGCCGGAGGTAACGGGTCGTCCAGAGCGATTTGGCCGTATTGCCCGTGCCTGCCGACTGTTCGCCGCCCAGCACCGATGCCGGATCCATGCCGCCGCAATACCCCTCCATGAGCGCCGGACGCACCGTGAGGATGTAATCGCGGGCGTTCATCAGGTCGAACTTCGTGGCGGGCGACGCCCAGGCCCACTGCCCCTCGAATACGATCCGGGGGCCGAGGTGTTTCGAACCTTTCTTCGTGGTGATGAGGATCACGCCGTTCGACGCGCGGGAACCGTAGATGCCCGCCGCCGCGGCATCCTTGAGGAACGAAACGGATTCGATGTCGTTGGGGTTCAGCCCGGCCATTTCGCGGACTACGCCGTCGACCAGCACGATCGGGTCGTTCGACTGGTTGATCGACGATCCGCCGCGGATCAGGAATTTGGGGTCTGCGCCCGGTGTCGCATCGGTCGTGGCGACCCTCACGCCGGGGATGCGTCCCTTCAGGGCGTCGCCGACCGAATTGACGGGGATACCCTCCAGGAGATGCCCGTCGAATTTGCTGATGGCCGCAGTCACCGTCCTGCGCGACTGCGTGCCGTATCCGACCACCACCACGTCCTCGAGCACGGCTTCGTATTCCTCCAGTACGACGTCGATGGCCGACCTCGTCCCGATGCGTTCCTCCCGGTCGGCATAGCCTATGTATGAGAAAACGAGGGTGGCGTCCGGATCGGCGAAAATCCGGTAATTGCCCTCCGCCCCGGCCGAAACGCCCCGCATCGTATCCTTCACGACGACCGAGGCGCCGACCAGCGGCGTCCCCGAGCCGTCCTTGACGCGCCCCGTCACGAGTACCAGCTGCGAACGCGCGGAATCCGTGTCGTAGGTCAGCACCACGATGCGGTCGACGACCTTGTAACGGAATCCCCGTCCCTTGAATACCTTTTCCAGGATATGTTCCAGCGGCGCCGCGGTTTCATGCACCGACACGTCGCCGAGCGGCATCTGCGACAGTGCCGATTCGTAGGAGAACAGTACGCCCGTCTGTGAGGTGACGGCCTCCGTGAAGGTCAGCACCGTTGCGGATCCGAGCGTGAGATCCACAGCGTAGGTCTTTTGTGGCGAGGCATTTCTGCCGTCATCCGTAGCATGGGCCTGCGGACACATGCCGGTCAACAGGAGAAGAAATACCAATTCCAGCTTGGGGATGGAATTTTTCTTCATATTTTAAGGTTCGTGAAGCGTGTTCCGGGTTGTGCGGTGCAAAAGGCCTGCGGTGGTCGGCCGCAGGCCCCGTATCATTCGTTGCGGATCACCTCGCAATGCGTTCCGGTCATGAACTCCTCGAGCGAATTGCTCCGCAGGTAGTTGATGTCGTAGCGTTTGCCGTCGTCGGGCGACATGATGCGTATGCGTACGCCGTAGCTCTTTTCGATGCCGGCGATGATCTCCGTGATCGTGGCGCCCTTCATCGTGACCAGGTTGTAACGCCTGGTCACATAGAGCGGCGCGTTGATTTCGGCCACCTCCATGTCGCCCATCCGGGCGTCGTACACGGCGCGCTGGTTGGGATGCAGCCGCACGAGGTTGTCGCCGCCGGGGGTTTCGAGGCGTACGGCGCCGCGTTCGAGCACCACCTCCGTGAACGGGTCGCCGGCGAGCGCCCGGACATTGAAGGCCGTGCCCAGCACCCGGATCGCCAGCTCGCGGGTCTCCACGACGAAGGGATGCCGCGCATCGTGCGACACGTCGAAATAGGCCTCGCCGTCGAGCCGCACGATCCGCTCCCCGTCCCCCTTGCCTACGGCATAGCGCAACTCGGTGCCGTCTTGCAGCCACACCTGCGTCCCGTCCTCCAGATGCAGGACGGCCACGTCGCCGGTATGGTTGGCATAGGACTGGAACCGCCCGGTTTCCGGCAAGCGCAGACCTGCCAGCCAGGCTGCCGCGACCGCGATCACGACCACGGCTGCCGCAGCCGCTGCGGACATCCAACGCCGCCATGCCAACCGCGCGGGGCGCTGCATGGCGTCGTCGGCGTCGATACGCGCGTTGAGCCGCCGTAGCATGGCATCGCAGCGCTCGCCGGTGGCGGGGGAGATGAGCGTCCTGTGTGCGCTCCATACGGCCGCGACTTCGAAAAACAGGCTGCGGTTCTTCTCCGAGGCTTCGAGCCAGGCATATACCTCCCGGTCTTCGGCCCCGCTCGTCCGGCGGACGAGGTATCTGTATAGCAGTCCCTCCATGTCGGTTATGGTAGGGGTATCTGTATGGCGTTCCAATATGTATACTTTTAGGGTGTTACCTATACTATACAGCCATAGGCACAAAAATACCTAGTCTGTTTTCACTTTTTTTTCGAAAAAGTGCATTTTTTCTGGAATCCCGGGAAATACGGGTCGAGGACGAAGCTGCGCAGGGCTAAAGGTAATAAAAATATCCGGGCTTCAAAGCCCGGATATCATCCCGGCCGTACCTCCGGCACAGGTGCCGGGCAGGATACGGAACGGTTCGGTCAATTCCACTTGCCCAGCAGCTTGCGGGGGTAGTTCGTGCAGATGGCGTAGAGTTTGTCCTTGTAGGCTAGGTAGTAATCCATGTCGACATCCAGGTCGGCATTGTATACGCTGAGCTTCAGCCCCGCATCGAGGAATTTCTGCACCGAATAACCGTTCTTGTTCACGGTCTTCCCCTCGAAATAGAGGTTTTCGGTCGAGAGGTTCGCCCACGGATAGCCGTAGGAGATGTAATCGGCCGGGTTGCGGAAGCTCATCCACCCGGCATTGCTGCCCACGGCGCCCGCCGCGGCGAGCGAACGCTGCCAGATGGTGACGGGGCTGCTCGAACTGATTTTCGTCGCATTGCCCGTGACGATGAACTCGCAGAAATTCTGCGCGCCCATCTCTTCGATGATCTCGCACGCCCTCTCACACGCCCTGGCCGAAGCCTCGCGCCCCTCTTCGGTCGATTTGCCGTCGATGGTAATGTTCTTCACGTCGAGCCACAGGCGCGTGGTTCCCGCCTCGAGCACCACGTCGATGAAGTCGGCCAGCGAGGGCAGCTGTTCCCCGTTGGCCAGCGTCCCGGCGGCACGCAGTTCGGCGAGCGTATGCTCCCACGGCTTGAGGTTGTTGATGTAACACCCCGCCGATGCGTGCGCCACCACGACATCGTCGTCCTTCGTAAGGTAGATGTCGCACTCCGACGCGTAGCAGCCCAGCCCGATGGCATAGTTGAGCGCCGCCACCGAATTGTCGGGGAACTGCCGTGTCCCGGCCTCCGTCGAACCGCCGCGGTGCGCGACGACACGGTTGCCGACCTCGGCCGGGGTTTTGATCTCGGTGCCGGGCTTCGACGGCCCCGTCCAGTCCTTCAGCGGATCTTCGTCGTCGCTGCATCCTGCCGCCAGGCCGGCTGCGACAAGGGTGAGGAGCATAAGCATTTTATCGTATTTCATAGGTTTTTCTTTTTTTTATTCGTTGTCGTTCCATGGCCGGAGCCCGGGCCGGACAGGGACGTTCTCCCGTCCGGCCCGCTCCGGATTCAGAAATTCTCGTAATTTTTCACACAGCGCACCGCGGCTCCCGAACCGTTGCCCACGTCGAACCCGTCGTCGAATACCATATCGGCCGAGGTCGTACAGTAGGCGCGCCACAGGGCCATCTTCGAGGCCGTCGTCTGTCCCATCATCGGAATCAGACAGTAGAAGCGCACGTTGCCCGAGTTGGCGCAGTAGTCGTAGCCGCTCTTGTAGAGGCGCCACCCCTGCGGGTAGAGGTTGAAAGCGAAGGCCTCGGCACCGTTCGAAATAACGGTCGCGGGGTTGAACTCGGCGTCCTGCCACTCCTTGCAGCGCAGGTGCGCCGCCACATTGGCCGCATTGCCCGAGGTCATGGCGCCGTACGATGCCGTCGCAGCCGCCACGGGGTAGTCCGAATAGCTCTTCGACGACTCCGCCACCGCGTAGATCAGGTCTTTCCAGTCGGACATGTTGGCGATATGCCAGCCGTAGGGACAGATGCCCTGCACCTGCATCGAGAGCGACGGGTGGTCGGCCTCGGCCTGCGTATTGCCGCCGTCGGAGGCTGCGTAGTCTTTCAGGTCGGCCTTGAGGATCGGTTCCAGCGTGATGCTGTTGCCCACGGCATCCACGACCACCGTCCCGGCGCCTCCCAGCGGGAAGGGCATCAGCAGGGCCGGGCTCAGCGCACCGGCCGGGTCGCCCGTCAGCGTTTCGTACGAACTGTAAAGGCGTCCGTAGACCGAAGCGCGCGTCGTCACGCCGTCGGGCATCATCAGCTCCTTGAGCGTCCCGCCGTTCTCCTCGGTGTCATAGGCCGGGTTGCGCATCGAATACTCCGCTTCGTCGTAACCGCCCGTCTTCGAGCCCCCGACCAGACCGCTGCCCAGCTTGTAGGTGCCCATCGCCGCGCCGCCGTTCCAGTGCAGGCCGGTCGTCATCCACGTCTTGGTCTTTCCGTCGCGCGTGACGTATTCCTTGGTGGGGTAGCCGGCCAGTTCCGATTCGGGCATGCTGTTCACGGTCGAGATGCGCGTGAACTCGGCCTTCGAGTCGGCTGCCACCACGTTGTTGTCGTCGTCGAGCGCGATCGTCACGCGCAGGGCGTTCATCCCCGCAATGCCGAACGTGAGCTCGGGCGCCGCGGCCTCGGCAGCCGCGTCGGCCAGTACGGCGAGTTTGCCGTCGGCCGTCAGCGCATAGCGCGGATAGGCGTCCGGCGTACGCGAAGTCGAGAGGATCACCTTGCCGCTGCGGAAATAGTGGTCGAGGCCGAACACCAGGTCGTTCTTGTTCATCTGTGCGGCATCGCCGAAAGCCGCAAAGTGGGGTATGCCCGACCCGTAAATAAACAGGTAGGTTTCGTTGGCCAGCTGCCGCACCTTGATCTGCCTTGTGGCGAGGCTCGTATCCTCCGTCCCGGCGCTCACAGTCACCGTCGCCTCCCGCATGTCGGTGGGCGAGGTGTTGTCCGAAGCCGCGAGGACGATCGTCCCGGCCTCCCTGTCGAGCGTGCAGGTGAGCCACTCCACGCCCTCTTCCAGCTCGGCCGTGACGGTCGAGGCGGGCATGTTGGTCTCGAAGGCCACAGTCACCTCGGCAGGCTCCAGGGCCATCATTTCGATGTCCGATTCCGTCGAGAGGGTGAGCGTGGCATCGGGTTTGAGCCCGACCTGCGTGATCGGGAAATCGACGCTTTCGCCCGTCTTGGAGAGCGTTACGCGCAGCGTTCCCGTGCGCTTGTAGTCCGTATTCGCGGAGCAGGTGATCCGCAGCGCCTTTTCGACCGCGCCGTCGGGCGAGGCCGTATGGTAGTCGAGCGTGGCCCAGTCGGTGCCGACCAGTTCGGCATACCAGTCGTTATACATTTTGCCGTAGGGGTTCACCGTCACGATGTATGTGCCGAACGCCAGTCCGTCCGTCGTCCGCCCGTCGGCATCGAACCCGATCGCGGCGGGAAATCGAGATGCGCGCCTCCCGGCTCGTGTTGTCCGCATCGGTGCCCGACTCGTAACAGCCTGTGAATGCCGCGGCGGCGATGGCGAGCAGGCCGGATATGAATTTTCTCATAGCTGAATAGTTTTCTGTTGGGTAAATGGATTAAGACCAGCCTTCGGTCTGCCTGAGGTTGCTGTTCTTGTTGATCGCCGAGGTCGAGATCGGGAAGAGGTAGATGTTGGGGTTCGTCGAACCGCCCACGCCGCCCTCGACACCCGTATTGGGCCAGTATTTGAGCGGGCAGTAGGTGTCGATGTAACCCAGGCGGATGTAGGT
>OGNY01001809.1_pt1 | contig 12509 bp, 10 predicted proteins | sample 1573551 | NCBI WGS metagenome assembly OGNY01 (sample SAMEA2581885, study PRJEB24529) | metagenome | biome: Human gut stool | place: China | collected 2011
TTCCTAAAAAATTTCCAAACCTTCGACTGTGTAAATTTTCTCCATAATTTAAAATTCCACAATTTTTCTTTCAATTTTTTTGCTACTTTTAATTTTTTTACTTTTTTAACATCTTTGCTATACACTTTTTCAAAAAAATTACTACTTTGATATATTGTTTTGTCTTTATCCTCAAACATACTAGCTATTATTAATTCTTTTGTAATTCCAATGGATTTATTCAATGCTAGTCCCATTTTGATCTTATCTTTATTAGGATTATTATATATATAATCAAATTGTTTATCCATGTTTTGAGCCATCTGTTCTAGTGTAAATCTATTTAATATTTTTTTTCTACAATTTAATTTTACTTTATCTAATCTTGAAATTACATCATCTATTGCTTCAACATAATTATTAATTTCTTTATCTGTATAATTGAATTTATATATCTCTTTTTCATTTTGATAACTTGGCACTAGCTTTCCAACATCGTCACCAACCAGTTCTCTTTGACCTCCAACATCTGCTGATATTACCGGTACCCCCATTGATAAAGATTCATACGCTGTTAGAGCTAGACCTTCCTTAATTGAACAATTAATTGTTATATCCGATATTCTATACATTTCTGGTGTTTTATTCGTGCTTGGTAAAAATTTTATATTTTCTTGCAATTTTTTCATTTTTAAAGCCTCTTTTAAATTTTTTAACATAGAGCCATCACCAACAATTAAAAACAATACATCTTTTCTTCTACTAATAGTTTTTTTAATGATTTCCGCTAATAGCATTGGTCTTTTTTGCTCTGATATTCTACATATATATCCGATTATAATTTTGTTATTGTTTTCCAGTCCATATTTTTTTCTTAATTGCATTTTATCATATTTATCAGGGTTGAATTTTTCAGTATCAACACCTATATAAACAGTTTCAACTTCATTATCTTTTCTTTTAAAATAATTTACTAATATTTCTTCAGTAACCGAATTGCAAACCAATGTTTTGTCAATTATTCCTTCTAACATACTAGAACTACGAGCGTATCCACCATTTCTGTTATACCATTCTTCCATATGAATATAATCAACAATTGGAATTTGTGGATACATTCCCTTTAAATATGGTAAAATTGAATAACCAAAGAAACTACTTGTATTAAATATCATATTTATATTGTTTTTTTCCATAATATATTTTATAAATGATATGTAATCTTTACATTCAATAAAAGAAGTAATATCATATACATCAGCTATATTTTCAATTTTTTGTCTTAAATTATTTATTGCTGGCTCCGTAGAAATTAAAGTAAACGTATACTTATTTTTATCCAATCTTTTTATCAATTCCAAATTAAATATATCTGCTCCACCAATAATAATCCATGGAACAATCATGAGAATATTTATCTTATTATTTTTTTTCTGCTTTACTTTCACAAGATTTTCATTTTCAAAATCTATTTCTTCATAATTATATTTAAAAAATGGAAATTGTACTCCTTTATTTCTGCTTTCCTCATACTCCACATTAATATGCTTTTTAACATTATAATATGAATTATAATTTTGATATGACATCCAATTCAAATACCATGTAGAATGTACTGGTGCCATCCCTTTTTTTATCAAATTTTTCCAAAATATTGAGAACCCAACTGCATAGTCGGCATTGCTTTGAAAACCATTGATTTCTTCAAAAGCTTCTCTTCTAATCATAAATAATAAATTTGAATTTAGTTTTTGTGGAGAATAATATTCATCAAACAATTTATTTTCTATACTTTTTTCGCCATATACAACAGCATTCGAATAAGCCCATGATGCTTTAGAATGCGTAATTAAAGACCAATATGTAGTTTCTAAATATGTAGTTTCCATTAAATCCCCTTCTTTAAAGAAAACCAAATATTTTGACTCTTGGTTAACATTCTTCTCTCCATAATTATATGCATCGAAAATGTTATCATATACTTTATCAATTAATTTTATTCTTTTATCATTTAGTTTGTATTCATTATAATTTCCAATAATTATTAATTCAAAATTAGGATATGTCTGATTCAATATAGAATTAATAGAATTAATATTCATTTTATCATTATTTATTATGGGAAATATAATAGATATAATTGGTACTACCTCCTCGTATTCTTTAGTATTTAGTAGTTTTCCAGGTTTTTTATCAAAATCAAATTTCATAGTACATCCTCTCTTTTTATATTAATTATAACTCTTCTGCAAATTTTCTTTGTAATTTACTAAATATAGCATATCCAATCACACAAATAATAATACCGATTATTAGCAAAATTCCTAAAGGTTTCAGATTAGGCATTTGATGTAAATAAAACATCGATCTATATGCACTTATTAAATATGTCATCGGATTATATCTTAATATCCAACTGAAATCAGCTGGTATTGACTCTGGATTATAAACAATTGGTGTTGTGTAAAATAATAGTTGCATTAAAACTCCTATAATATGTTGCATATCTCTAACATATACTGTAATACTTGATACAATTAATGAAATGCCTATTAGTAATACATACTGTACAAGCATTACAATTGGATAAAATATTAAAAATCTACTTAAACCAACTCCTTCAAATATGGCAAATCCTACAATTAATATTGTTGAAATTACAAAATTAACTGCCTCACTAGTAACAACTGATATTGGTAATATTTCTCTTGGAAAGTATACTTTCTTTATTATATTTCCGTTTTCAATCATTGTACTTGACGATCTTATAATTACTGTTGAAAAAAATGTCCATGGTATTAACGCTGAACATAGAAATAATGTGTAATGTGGTTGTCCATTTCTCATTATTAATGGAAATATTATTGCATAAACTGCAATCTGCAATAGTGGATTTACAAAAGACCACAATACACCTAAAAAAGAATTTTTATATTTTCCTCCTACATCTTTTTTTACTGATGTTCTCAGCAATTCTCTATAATTATATAAATTTTTAAAAACATTTAAACACTTCATTTAACCACATTTCCTTCCTAATTTGCTATATTCTTTAAGTTGTTTCTTTTATATATTCTTTAATTACTTCACTAGTATCTCCATCCATTTTTACTTTTCCTTTATGAATCCATATTGCTCTATCACAAAGTTCCTTTGCTGAATCCAAACTATGTGTTACAAAAACCATCGTTTTTCCTTCCGCTTTTAATTCTTTCATCTTTTTTAAACATTTTTCTTGAAAATGTTGATCTCCAACTGATAAGATTTCATCAACTAGCAATATTTCTGCATCTACATTTATGGCAACAGAAAAAGCAAGTCTCATATACATTCCAGAAGAATATGTTCTTACTGGATTATCAATATATGTCCCTAACTCTGAAAATTCTATTATCTTATCCAATCTTTTATTTATCTCATCTTCTGTTAGACCAAATATAGATGCATTAAAATATATATTTTCTCTACCAGAAAAATCAGGGTGAAAACCAGCTCCTAATTCAAGTAAAGATGTTAACTTACCATTTGTTGTTATTTTCCCTTTATCTGGATATATGATTTTAGTCATAAGTTTTAATAATGTCGATTTTCCTCCACCATTAACACCTATCAAAGCTACTGCTTCACCTTTATTAATTTCTATGTTAATATCCTCTAATACTTGTCTTTCTTCTTTTTTGTTTCTATTCCAGAATAATATTTTTTCTTTTAAACTATTTGCTTTATCAAAATATACTTCAAAGCTTTTATATACATGATCCACAATAATACTCTTACTACTTTCTTCTTGCATACTATACCTCTTTCTAAATTTATTAAATCCCCTAAAATTTTTTTAATTATTTCACAAAATCTCTAATTTGTAAATACATAGCTTAACATAAATTTATTAAAGTTCACTTTAACTCTGTAACTTGATTTACTATTTTTTTCAAATATATATTAGTTTTTATACACCCTGGTATATACATCATAGCTATTAATATTTTATTAAGCAAGGTTCTATTCATTATTTTACATTTCTGCCCAGTCAAATACCCAAACAAAATAAAATGCTTAATAACATACAACCTCTTACCAAAAGAAACCCCTTTCATATCCATATCATTCAGAATCTCATAAAAATACATATAATACCCAAATGGATTATTTACAAATTCCTTATTAATATTCTTCGTATATCCTTCCTCTTGATACTCACATACCATCATATACTCATTATTACAAATCATCTTGTAATCCTTATCCATTTTATGATACATTCTAGATTCTGTAACAAATCTTTCATTATGCTCTAATTCATATCTATACTTTTTTCTAACTTCAGTAATAAAAGCTAATGCTTTTTCGCCTGTTCCGCCTTCTTTAAAATATAAATCAAACATTGTTGTTTCTTCTTTTTTAAATGTATTTCCCATATTATTTCCATTTTGATCAATTTTTAAAAAAGCAAATGCATAAATATCTTTTCTTTTTTTGTTCTTTTCATATAAATCCTTAATTTTATCAAATGCTCCATCTGTAAAATAATCATCTGAATCACATTCTATCCATATTTCACCTGTTACATATTGCGCTAAATTATTTATTGCTGTCATTTTGCCTTGATTTTGTTGTTTGAAAAATTTTATTTCAATTTCATTTTTAGCAATATAATCTTTTATCAAATTTTCTGTTTCATCTTTAGAGCCATCATCCATTATTAACCATTCTATTTCATAATTACTAGATTTATTTTTTATTAAGCTTTCATATAATTTAGGTAAACATTTTGCTCTGTTATATGTTGCTGTTAATATGGAAAATTTCATTTAATCACCTACTAATTCTATAATTTTTTGCAACTTTTCTGTATTGTCATATTCAGTACTTGTTTGTGTATTATTAAATATTTTGTCATCATTATCATTTAATAGCTTATACAATCCATCATAAATTTCGTCTTCACTATTTTCTAATATCAATGCCTTTGGATAATTTTCTATGCACTCTCGTGCTGCTGTATTTGTTATTATTATTGGTTTGTTTAATATTTTTGCTTCTTCTAATACCATTCCATATCCTTCAAATTCAGATAATAAGCAAAAATAGTTTGCATTTTTTATATATGGATATGGATTTTCTTTTTTACCTAATAAAATGAATGTATCTTCTACATTTTCTTGCTTTATTAGTTTTTGAAGATTTTCTTTTTCTGGTCCATCTCCAATTATATATACTTTGTGTTTTAAACCTCGCTTTATTAATTTACTATGAACTCGTATAAATCTATCTATTGCCTTTTGCTTTACTAATCTACATACTGTTAAAAAATTTATTGAATTATAGTCAAATTCAACTTTTATATTATAATTTGATTTTTTTATTACTAAATCTTTATCTATATAATTATAAATAACATGCATATTTTCTGTATTTAAATCATTATATATGTTTTGAAATTTTTCCATATTATCTTGACTTACAAATACTAAATCATTGTACTTCTTGTATATTTTTTTATCTATATATTTTTTTATTTTTGATTTTAAATCATTGCCAAATACTTTTTCTATGTCATTATGAATCCACGCTATTTTGTGAACATCTTTATTTTTTGTACTAAATAATCTCGTTATTGGTCCTTCTAAAAATGCTATTTCTGTGTCATAATTTTGTTTTATTTTTTTATTATAAATTATTTTGCTGAATAACAATATTTTTATTGGAATCCACATTTTTTGTAATTTTGTTAATTCATCATATCTGCAATTATATAAAGCTTTAAATTTTACATTTTTGTTTAAATCATTTTTTAGCTCTCCATTGTCATATATTGAAAATATTGTTATATCGTATTTTTCTGATAGCTTATTTGATATATCTACTAATACTCGCTCTGCTCCACCTAGTGTTAGGCTTGTTATTCCAAATAAAATTTTTTTAATTGTTATCACCTCTTTAAGCACTAAAAATAGCACAATATATTTTATATGTAAATTTATTTACTGTTTTCATATAAAAATTTTTTGCTGATTTATCTTTTTTTAGTATTTCATTTTTCTTCCAATTTGGAAATTCGTTATTTAGTCTTGTCCACGTTTCATTTAATAATTGCTTTCTTATTTTGGCATCTTCTATTTTTGTAATTCTAAATAACGAACTACATAATAGCAATCGTGCGTATGTATATTCTAGCTCTGTTTTATATTCTTCATATAAATTATTTTCTTTGTAGTATTTTATTACATTGTCCATTATTGTGAATATTTCTTTTGTTCTTTCATTTTGTGTATTTGATATTGATGAACTTCTTTGAATATAGTGTATTAATGGCTCTTTTACAAATGATACTTTATTGTAATATGGAACCATTTTGTAAAAGAATTCTACATCTTCATATCTTAATCCTTTTGGGAACTCCATTTTGTGCTCTTCTATTAAGCTTCTTTTTATTAATTTATTCCAAGCAACAACTCTTGCATATGTTAACATTTCTTTTTTGTTATTATATATTTTTCCTGTATCAATCTTTTTTCTATCTGGATATTCCCATATAAAATCGCATTCTACCAAATCACTGTCATCTTCTTTTGCCTTGTTGTACATTTTTTCATATGTATCTAACTCTACATAATCATCTGAATCTAAGAATGCAATATATTCTCCTGTTGCATATGGTATTCCGTAATTTCTTGCATCAGATAATCCACCATTTTTTTTATCTACTAATTTTATTTTATTTGGATATTTTTTTTGATATATTTCAATTAATTTTTTTGAATTGTCTGTAGAACCGTCATTTACAACTATTATTTCTATATCTTTTAAAGTTTGATTTACTAATGAATCCATTGACCTTACTATATATCTTTCTACATTATATACTGGTACTATAATACTAACTTTAGGCATATTCCCTCCTATTATCTTAATTTTAAATACCATCTTATGTTTATATTTAAAATTATTTTCTTTAGTAATTGTTTAAAATTTCTTGCTTTTATATTTTTTAATATTTTTCGCTTTTTAATTTCTTTTATATAGTATTTTTGATTTATTTTGTTTAAATCTTCTATTTTTAAAATTATATTGTTTGTATAATATATTTTTAAATTTTCTAATGTTTGTTTAGATATATTGTATTCTTTTATTTTTTCATCCATATAATCATAATGGTATAGCATATCTAATGCTCTTTTCATTATTTTTTGTTGGTCATTTCCTCGTGTTATACTTGAATTTGATTGATAATAATAATATCCATATACATTTGTTGATGCTACTTTTTTTGCCTTTAACATTATTAGTGATGTTAATGCAAAATCTTCATGTAATTTTCCTACTGGATATTCAAAATTATTTTCTTTCCAGAACTCGGTTTTATATAAGTATAACCACGCTGGTTGTAACATTACATCTTGATAATATAATGTATTAAATGCTTCTTCTCCTGTTTTTTCTTCAAATATTGGACCATCTACTTTTTCCGTTTCATTATAGTTTTCGTCTACTCTTACTAGTTTGTATTTTATCATATCGTAATCTAAATCTAAGTATTTTTGTAATTTTGAAAACAAATTTACATCTATGTAATCGTCAGAATCTAAAAAGCATATATAATCACCGGTTGCCTTTTGTATTCCATAATTTCTTGCATCTGATAATCCACCATTTTCTTTTTTGTAATATTTAATATTTTCATATCTTTGTAAATATGGTTGTATTATTTTTTCTGAACTATCTGTAGAGCCATCATTTACCAGTATTATTTCTACATTGTTGTAACTTTGACTTTCTACCGAATCAATACATTTTTTTAAATATTTTTGTGTGTTATATATCGGAATTATTACGCTTATTAATTTCATTTCAGCCTCCTAGTTTTTGAATTGCTACATACCACTTCAAATTTCTTGTGTAGTTTTCTTGTGTAGTTTCTTGTGTAGTTTTCTTGTGTAGTTTTACTTCAATATAATATCCTCTATTTTTTTTATTATTTCGTTATTATATTTTTCTGGGTCAAATTTATTTTTTATTTCATAGCCGTTGTTTATAAATTCTTCCATTGCTTTGCTTATTTGTTTAACATCTTTTGAACAAACTATGCCATATTTTCCTTCTATATCTTTTTTACTATCTGATACATCTGTTGTTATTATTGGTTTATTAAACACCAATGATTCTATATATACAACTGGATATCCTTCAAAATTCGACGTTAAAATTACACTATCACATTTTTTAAAATACGGATATGGATTCTTTTTTGGTCCCAAAAATATAATTTCTTTTTCTAAATTTAAGTCTTTTACCTTTTTTTTGTAATTTCGTGTATCTGGACCAACTCCAACTAATATTATTTTAAATTTATAGTTTTCTTTTTTTAATACCTCAGCTGACTTTATTAGTCTTGTTAACTGTTTTTGTTTTTCGTCATGTCTTCCTATATTCAAAAAAGTTATTTCATTTTTATCTTTTTTAAAATCTGTTATAACTTCTTCTGATTTTTTTATTATCTTATTATAGTCGATTAAATTATTACATACTATTAATTTGTCTTTTAAATTTTTATATCTATTTTCAAAATCTTTTTTAGATTCTTCTGACACAAATACTATTTTAGTAAACTTTTCTGCATTTACATTATTGAAAAATTCTAAATATTTTCTTTCATCATTTTCAAAGAAATTTAAATAATTATTATGTACCCATAATACACTATTTTTTGATGATGTTCTTGCTATAAATGATGATGATAAAGAATATGTTGCAAATGATATAGCACAATCAAATTTGTTTTTATATTTTAATATAAATTTTAATCTATTTAATGCATTTTTTATTTTTGCTAGTATTCTATTTTTATTATAGCTTGGTGAATATTCTATAATTTTTATATTTTTATCTATTGTGTCTAAAAATATTCCTTCTTTTTTTTCAAGTACTAATGTTATATCGTACTGTTTTTTTGCTAAGTAATTTATTAATGTTACTAATGCTGTTTCAATTCCACCAAGATCTAAAGAATATGCGGCAAATAATATTTTTTTCACTATATTTCAGCCTCCATCTTAATATATTAATTACTATCTTTCTTATTTCGCTCTTCCATTCTTTTCATTTTTGCTTTATTCAGGTCTGCTTTTCTTGTTATATCTTTATATCCAACTGCAATTATTGCAGATACAACCATTGCAAATGATACTGCTTTCCATACACCACTTTCTAGTAAAACAATTGCAAATACTCCTAATATTGCACTAAATCCATATAATATAAATACTGCTTCTTTTTGAGTATACCCTCTTGCCATTAATCTATGATGTAAATGTCCTTTATCTGGCATAAATACTCCTTTTAGAGATTTTCTTTGGTAAATTCTTCTTACTATTGCAAATAATGTATCAAATATTGGTAATCCTAATACTATTATTGGTGCTACTATAACTATTGCAGTATATGTTTTTGCTACACCTAATATTGAAATTACTGCTAATGAAAATCCTAAAAAGTTTGAACCTACATCACCTATAAAGGTTTTGGCTGGATTAAAATTATATGGTAAAAATCCGCTTATTGCTCCTGCCAATGCTGTTATTAATATTATTGATAATAATGGTGATTCATTTATTGTAAACACTATCATTAATGATATACATGATATTAGTGTTATTCCTGATGATAGACCATCTAATCCATCTATTAAATTTATTGCATTTGTTATACCAACTATCCAAAATACAGTTAATATATATGAAAACCATGGGTGAGCTTGTATTATATTATTTATTACTGGAGAATCCATATTTTCTATATTTATTCCACAAGCTACAACAATTATTGCAGAAATTGTTTGAGCTAGTAGTTTTAATAATGGATGTATATCTTTACAATCATCTATAAAGCATACAACCCCTAACACGGCAATACCACAAAAAAATCCTATAATTTCGGTAACATGTTCCATTAATCCAAATCCGCCTTCTATTACCATAGATGTTAATAGATATATTACAGATACCACAAATCCTGATATTACAGCAATTCCACCTAATCTTGGCATTGGTCTTTTATTTATTCTTCTATCACTTGGCATATCTATTGCACCAACTTTTTTAGCTAACCTCATTGTATATGGTGTTATTACATATGCTGTTATAAATGCTAGTAAAAAAGCTATTATTATATCTCCCCACATAGTTTATATCCTTTCTTTAGCTGATATATATTTAAACTCTATTTAATCCTCTCTATTATTGCATAAATCCCTTTTTTTGTAAACAATCTTTTTTACATAATGCCTATTGTTTTGCATTTTCTATTTGTAATTTTTTCCATTTTTAAAATTCCTCCTTTTCATTGGTATGTATACATTATATAGACACTTTTTTTCATTGTCAATATGTTACGCTAAATTTAACGCATATTTATATTTTATTTTTGATAAAATTTTTTATATTAGTGAAAGGATGTTATTTGTCATGGAATTATCAAATGCTATTCGTAAAAGAATTATTAATTTATGTGAAGCAAAGAATATGAATGTAAACCAACTTGCTATTATGTCAGGCATTAATCCTTCTACAATCAGAAGTATCATGAAATCAAGATGTAAAACTCCTACAGCACAAACTATTTATTATTTATGTATTGGTTTTGGTATTACTATGAAAGACTTTTATGATTCAGAGCTATTTGAAAATTTAGAAGATAATTAGTATCTATCTTCCAAATATTTCAAATAGTTTTTCTATGTTATAAAGTATCTTTTTTACATCAGATTTTAACTTTTCAAATTCTTCTTTTTCTATATCATCAACCACCTGTTTTCCCGACATATAATGTACTACCTGTGCATCGTCATAAGAAAATATTGAATGTATCACTAAATCATGTATCTTTTCTCTATACTCTCTGTCATCATCACATATTCCTATCCGTAACATATCCTACCTCATACTTCACCCTGACTGTTCATCCTCCGCACCAGTTTTTTTGCGTTACCATCCACACTGTAAATGTGAACAATAATGCTTTGCTTTTGCGGCTGATAACTTTATCCCAGTTTTATTGCTTCATGTCTTCCTGCCATATACAATATTGTTCCCGGTGCAACACTTACATACTGACCTTTTATTGCTTTTGTTCCATCCGAAAATTCAATTCCATTTGATGAATAATCTATAACATAATATCTTTGCTCTGTACCGTTATATCTTATTCCACAATGTCTTCTGCTTATCTTCGGATAACTAAATACAAGTGTCGCACACTTCGGATCTCTGCCGAGTATCACTTCATCTCCGTCATTCATCACAAGTTCGGAAGAACTGTATTCTCCCTCCATTCCATATAAACATCCAGATTTTGGAATCATGCCCGGTGTAGGTTTATATCCTCCCGGCTCTGGCTCTGCACCAGTGCCTATATCATCACCTGCAACTGTCATATCTCCTGCATAATTTCCTGACACGAAATCCACCGGCGGCATTCCCGTCATATAATGCTTTCCGTCTTCACCAACATAACCATCCGGATTTGGTGTCGGCGGTGTAAAAATTTGATTTTTTCCATCATCATGCTGTGGCGGCATCGGCGGGTCATATGGATATTGTGGATTTATCGGCTGTGGCGGTATCGGTGGTATATGTCCAAAATCCCATTCTTCCTCTGACTCCTCCTTTTCCATTTCAGGTTTTAATACCGTCATAAAGAGTATTCCTGCTACAATGAGAAACACTCCTGCCACAAGTGTTACATATACACCTGCTCCCGTGCAGTTGCTCATTATTTTTGACACGGCATATTTGCCTACACCGTCTATATCAAACAATCTTGCATCGACAAGCGTGATACTTTTTACATAATCGTCTATCTTGTCCCATATCATTCCCGGTATCATAAATGAATAGATAAGCCTTGCAACAACAGTCACTGCTCCCGTGGCTATCATCATTATCTGGTTTGTCTTTCCTGTGACAGCAATGACTATAAGCGATGCTACTGCCAAAAGTACAGGAATTAACAATAATATTGCCATAATCTTAAATACATTCTTTACATCACTGTCACTCAGCTTTTTTGCCGATTTTTTAGTGGAATTGCTTTTTTTAGCCGTCGATTTTTTTGCCTTATTTTTACTTTTTGAACTTTTCTTTTTCGTTGTTGTCTTTTTGGTTGATTTCTTTGTTGACTTCTTTGAAGATTTTTTCACCTTTGCCGATGCTTTCTGTGCCGAGAGAATGCCTGTATTTTGGGCACTCTTACTGCCTGATTTTTTTTCACCGGCTTTTTTTGTTATTCCCTCTATATCGTCAATCTCATCATCAGCAGTAAAGAGCCATTTGACTAACATTATCTGTGAGATAGAACTTCCTTTGTCTTTCTTATCAATCTTATCATCAAATTCTTTTACCTTATCATCCCATTTACTTGTATTTTCTTTGTATTTGTCTATGACTTTTTTATCAACCTGTGCCTTTTTTGCTGTTTTTGAGTCCTCGTCTTTTGCATACTTATTTATCTGTACTGCCGTTTTCAGATATTTT
>OGNY01001823.1_pt1 | contig 12421 bp, 7 predicted proteins | sample 1573551 | NCBI WGS metagenome assembly OGNY01 (sample SAMEA2581885, study PRJEB24529) | metagenome | biome: Human gut stool | place: China | collected 2011
CCGAGGTGATCGTCGTACCCGACTCGCTCGATTCGACCCGTGTGAATATGGTCATCCGCACGCGCGACAGCTGGACGATCAGCATCGACGCTGGCATACACGGCGAAGGGCGCACCATGGTCGGGCTTTCGGACGCCAACATTTTCGGCACGGGCAACACCCTGAAATTCAAGACCAATTTCAGCCGCAGGGATTTCTCCTACGGCGGCAACATCGTGGAATACAAAATCCCCAACGTGCTGGGGACATTCTACACGGCCGACTTCTCGGCAGGCCGGGACTTCTACAACTCGGAGCTGAACCTCGGGCTGCGCAAGGAGTTCATCCGGCCGACGGACTACGAGATAGGCCTCACGTACAGCGACATAAAATCGAAGCGCTACATGGTCGACCTCGACACCTCGCTGCTCGTGAAAGTCCGCAACCTCGACGTATGGGGCGGCAAATCGCGCTACATCCGCTCCATAAACTCGAGCGTCTTCCTGACGGGCCGTTACAGCTATGCCCGGTTCAGCCGCCGCCCGCCCGTCACGGCCGACTATAACCCGGCACTGCACGATTACGACGCCATGCTTTTCGGCGGCGGCCTCTACCGGGAAAAATTCTACACGGCGAACATGGTTTACGGGTTCGGTACCCGCGAGTATCTGGCGACGGGTTACAAAGCCGAGCTGGTGAGCGGCTATTCGTGGGGCGAGTTCAACGACGAGATGTACCTCGGCATGTCTTACCAGACAGGCGGTTTCCGGGGGATGGGCTACATCATGGGCGGCTTTACGCTGGGAAGCTACATCGACCTCAAAAGCGGCATGTGGCGCCACAGTGCCGTCGACGTAGACCTGAAGTGGTTCTCGAACCTGTTTCTGTTCCGGCGCAGCCGCATCCGCCAGTTCCTGGCGTTCAACTACACGCAAGGCTGGAACCGGGGCGAAGGCAGCGACGAAATGATCCGCTTCACCCGCGACAACGGGTTGCAGGCGCTCAAAGAGTACGTCACCGGCACCAACCGCATGATCCTCAACACGGAAACGGTGGTCTTCACCCCCTACCAACCCCTCGGGTTCCGCATCGCGGTATTCGGGTTCGCAGACTTCGGACTGATCGGCTATTCGCCTAACATTTTCAAAAACGATTTTTTCACCTCGTTCGGGCTGGGTGTACGGCTCAGGAACGAGCGGCTCGTATTCAACACGGTGCAGATCCGCCTGGGAATCGCCTTCGGCAAACGCGGGCTGGTCGAGAGCGAATATTTCCGCCTGTCGAACGCCACGCGCGTCGAACAGTACCGCTACCGCCCCACCCGCCCTGAGATCGTAGGGTTCAAGTAAGCGCAACGCGCCGCAACAGGCCCGCAAGCGAAAGCCGCAGGCATGAAAAAACGGAGGCCACGGCCCCCGTTTTCGCCATTTCCCGCCCGGGGAGCGTCATTGCTCGACGATCTGCCCTGTCTCGTCGATCGTCAGCACCCGGTCGTATTGTTTGACCTTTGCTCTGAAATCGTGGAAATCTTCGGCCTCCTGGTACTTGCAGGGAACGACTTCGTTCCCCTGCCGGTCGATATACCCGTACCCGAGTCCCTTGATGAAGACACGCGCCAGCCCGCAGCTGAACGGATAGGCCTCGTGGTACTTGAGCGGCACGACCAGCTGGCCGTTCGTGGCGATATAGCCCCAGCGGGCATCGTAGAAATCTTCGGCATTGGTACCGAAGCGCATCACGGCGGCACCACTTGGCGGGGATCACTTCGCGCCCCTCGGTGTCGATATAGCCGCAACGGGGCTCCATACCCTGGAAATTCATGCCGTAGAGGTCGGTATTGAAAGGCGCCAGCCCGTCGTTGAACCTGCCGATGCGTTTATAGCGGAACGAGCTGACTTCACCGCCGTTGCGGTCGACGAGCCCGAAATTGACATTGTTGTAGCTCACCACGGCCACCCCGCCCGAGAAGGGCCGCGCCACGGAGAAACGGGGTGAAATAGCCACATTCCCCTTGACATCGACATACCCGTAATTGCCGAACTGCTCCAGCCTGAACGCCGCGAGCCCCTCGCCCGGGGTGTCGAGGTAGTAATAGCGGCACGGGATCGTCTCGTGCCCCAGCGTGTCGATAAGTCCCCACTGGCCGCCGTAGGGCTCGTCGCGCAGCACCATGCTGCCGCCGTAGTTCGTCCGGGCATAGCCATCCTTGAAATCGGAAATATAAGAGAAGAAACAAGGCAGCACCTCACGCCCGTCGGCACCGAGGAAGCCATGTTTGCCGTCGCTCGTCACGGGGATCAGCCCGTAGGCATTCGGCTCGCCGATCAGGTTATAGGCACAGGGGACTATCACCTCGCCGTCTTGGCGCAGGATGCCCCATTTACCGTCGCGCAGGACACGCATCCAGCCCCGTTCGTCGGGTTCGCCAATCTCGGAATAAAGGCAGGGGATGATGGTTTTCCCCGTTTTGTCGATACGTCCCCAGAGCTCGCCGGCCTGCACCCAGGCCATGCCGTCGTCGAACGCCCCGGCCACCGTAAATTGCGGAGCCACGACCGCCCGGCCTGCGGTATCTATATAGCCCCACAGCCCTTCGGGCTCCTGCACGGCGGCCAGTCCGTCGTCGAAACTCCGGGCATCGGCATAACGGCATTCGATGACCAGCCGTCCCGTCCCGTCGACATACCCCCAACGGCCGACCCCTTCGTTGATGTCGAGCACCGCAGCACGGTTATCGTTCACGGATCCGACCTCGGCATATTTGGCCGTGCGCTGCTCGAATGTCCGGCCGCATGAAACGAACATTGCGACCGTAAGAAAAAATAGCAGGCGTTTCATAGCTTCTGTTTTGTATTTTACATGCAAAGATAACTTTTTCCCTCCTAATTCTGCAAGTTTCACGCCCGTATCGCATGGCCGACGAAAAAACCCGGGCGGCAGAACCGTCCCGGGCACGAACTTTTTATATACTTATGGCCTGATTATTTTTTCTTGGTCGTAATCTCGATGACACCGTTGCGGGCTTTCCTGCCGTATTTCTCGACCGCCGAGGCATCTTTGAGTATGGACATGCTCTCGATCCGGCCGGGATCCAGCCCCTCCAATTTCTTGAGATCCCTACACACCTTGCCGTCGATCACGAGAAGAGGTTCCTTTCCCTTTTCAAACGGCGCCTTGCCCGATCCGCGGATCACGATCGTGCTGCTCTTCAGCGTACCGGCATCCTCCGTCTGTCCCATATGTTCGGCGACCTTGCGACGGGCCTCGACGCCGGCTGCCGTCGACCCGGCCTCGGCAGCTTTCGCCAGGGCCGCCTGTACCCGGGGGTCGGCCAAATGCTCCTGCGCCTGCTGAATCTGCTTCTGCGCCTCTTTCCACTCGTCGCTGGCCATATACTTGCGCACGGCCTCCTCCTGCTCGCGGACGGCTGCGAGTTGCGCGGCAGACAGCTTGCGTGCCGAAGAGAGCTCTTTCTGTGCCCTGTCGAGTTCGGCCTGTGCCTTTTTCCACTCCTCGCCCGACATATATTCGCGGGCAGCCTCCAGTCCGGCACGGGCGGCCTTCATCCCTTCCTCTGCGGCTTTGAGCCCGGCTTCCGCAGCCTGGGTCGCGTGCCTCGGCGACAATCCGTCAACCTGCACCGCGTCCGGTTGCGCCTTTATAACGGTCACGCCGCCGTCGTCGGTGACGGTCACCCGGCTCTGGCTGACGACAGTCTTCTTCCCGTCGCTGTCGGTAACGGACACGACACTGCCATGGGTTTTCGCACCGGCGTCCATCCCGGCCTTATCCCGGGGCACCGTCGAGCTGCCGATCACTCTGACATCCGACATTTTCCCGGAACCACGCACCACGACCTTGGCAGAGCCGTCCTCGACGTCGACCGAATAATCCTGCGCACCGCCGGCGGCATCCTTCGTCGAAACGACCACTACGCCGTTCTTGCCTTTCTCGCCGTACAGGGCCTCTGCCGAAGCGTCCTTGAGCACCGTTATGGAAGCGATCCGGTCGGGCGACAGCGACTCTATCGACTCCGCTTCGAGGCCGTCGACCACGAAAAGCGGCTTGCCGGATTTTCCGTCCGAAGAGTAAAAATTCGTCCCTTCGATGCGGATCGAAACATTTTCTTTTTTACCTTTGTCATCAGGAAAAACATAGGCGGTGCGGGCGAACGCCCCGAGGGCAAGCCCCGTCAACGGCAGCAGGAAAAGCACCCTGGCCCCTGCCCACCGCGACGATCTTTTACGTAACATCATGGTAATACGGTTTTTAAGTTTACTGTGATTAAAGCTGTTGGCGACTGAGTACCACCTCCCGCCGGCAGCTTTCCTTATTAATAATAACTGGTATTGTCTGGCATCGACGCCGCTGTCCAGCACCGCCTCGTCGGCCTCGTATTCATGGATGGCGCGCAACTCACGGCGCAGGAGCCACATCGCAGGGTTGAACCATTGCAGGCACCCCGCAAGGTCGGTCACCAACAGGTCGAACGAGTGGCGCAGCCTCAGATGAGCCTTCTCATGCAGCACGATCGCCTCGCCGTTCTCGGCCAGATCCTTTTCCGACATCACGATATAGCGGTACCAGCTGAACGGAATGACCGGCTGGTCGGTGCGTACGAGCACGGAGCCGTCGCCCAGCCGCTCCCTGTGCCCCCGGCGGATCATGTGCAATACACCGCATACCGACCCGAGCGTCCATAACAACGCAGCGGCGGCTCCCGCAAGGAAAGCGGCCGTCGCCGCCTTATCCCACGGGAAAGGTTGGGATTCCGGCTCCGCGGACGGGGCGTAGCCCGCATCCTTCGTCACAGGGAGTTCCGGCATGGCCGGGAGTTCGCGGTAGACCGTAATGACACACAGCGGCAACACGAACGACAACACCATGGCCGCCAGCACCACGATCCGGTTCAGGCGGTGGAAGGTCTCACGGCTCAGCAGCAATTTGAAGAAAAGGTAGAACACCGCCAGGCAGGCGCCGACCTTCAGGCTGTATATCATCAGTGTGTACATAGCTAACGACGGTTTTGGGTTTCGATACGGTCGATCAGCTCGCGCAGTTCGTCGACCGAGATTTTTTCCTCCTCGACCAGGGCGGAAACGGCCCCGAGGTAGGAGTTCTCGAAATATTTACTGATGACCCCGCCCAGCGTGCGGCGCGAAAATTCCTCCTCGGTCACCACCGGGTAATACTGGTAGGTGCTTCCGAAGGTATTGTGGGCGACATACCCCTTGGCTTCGAGTGCGCGCACCATGGTCGAAAGCGTATTGAAATGGGGCTTGGGTTCGGTGGCGAGCGCCACGAGCTCGCGTACGAAAAGCGGGCCGTGCTCCCAGAAGCAGCGCATCAGTTCCTCTTCCCTGCGTGTCAGTTTTTCCATCATACCGGTCTTGGTTTCTGTTATCCGCCCTGCTCCGATCGGCCGGCCGGGCTTACAGGAACAAAGGTAACTAAAAAAATTTTATTTGCAACTATTTTAAATAGTTTTCTAACTATATTTTTTAGTTTCGCAAAAAAATAGCGGAAATACCGGAAGGAAAAGGAGCCGGGAAAGGGCAGGTAGAGCAGGTAGAGCAGGGATAGGAAAGGTTGGGGAAAGGTTGGGGAAAGGTTGGGGAAAGTTGGGAAAGTTGGGAAAGTTGGGAAAGAAGATTTTACAGGCCGGCAGGCATGGAAGGGCCGGCAAGCCCAGGGGGGGGGTGAAGAGGGAGACAAAAAAGCCCCGGCTATTTCAGCCGGGGCATATGGATACGGGTACCAACGGGGATTAATCCTCGTCGCGGTACATGTGCTCTACGTAAACAGCGTGCTGCATCGCCTCGCGCTTGGCGATCGAAGGCTTGGTGAAATACTGGCGGCGGCGGAGTTCCTTCAGGACGCCCGTGCGCTCGTATTTACGTTTGAACTTCTTCAGGGCGCGTTCGATGTTTTCGCCCTCTTTTACCGGCATGATAATCATAGTAGTATTCTTTTTTTTGTTTTTTTAATTTCGTCGTTTACTTAAATTCCTCCGGGGTTCGCATCACCTGATACCTCGCCCCATGTCGTGTCGTTGTCCGTATCGTCAGCCCCGCTTCGGGTACCGAACCGCAGGTAAGGAGCCAGCCGTGCTGCCTCTTCGCGGGTCAATATGTTGTCTTCAACCAATTCCTCAGCGGTACTCCAACCTCCTTTCAACTGTCTTGTTTTAAGTAATTTCCGAAGTTTCTGCGGCGGAATATACGGATGCCGCCTAAGGACTTTCGGGGTTGCAAAGTTAATATCAATTTTCCGAATTTCACAACTATCGCAGCAAATTTGTTTCAAAATTTTCTCATAATTGCGTTCCGTGACTCCCGGAACCTCTGCGAGTTGCTCCAAACGGACAAATCCGCCGAGCCTCGCGCGGTAGTTCATGATCGACACCACCGTCCGCGCTCCGATCCCCACCACACCGCGCAGCGTCGCGGAATCGGCCGTATTGATCTCCACGGGTTCGTCGACCGGCGCAGCTCCGCGCTCGGGAAAGATAATATAGGGTTCGAGCGCCGCAGCCACCGAATCGCTCACGACATAGCAGGCGCGCAACTCCTCCATGTCGTAGATCCCGCTCAGGTCGCGCCAGCGGATGAAGGCCTCGGCCTGCCGCTTGGACAACGCCCCGATGGCCCGCAGGTAACGCGCCCCCACGGTGTCGATGCGAAAGCGCGAGGGCGGCATGGGTTCGGGCACGACGCGTCCCGTACGATACTGCCGGGGCGCGATGGCATATTTGCGCCCGATACGGATATAGGGAGCCAGGCGGCGGTAGATCGAATCGCTGATGCCGTAGCAAAGCGTCACATCCTCCGGGATACGGAAGATCTTCCCCGCAGCGCGGTACTTCAGCAGGCTCACGGCTTCGTGCTTCGACAAGCCCAGCCGCCGAAGTCCGTCGTAGTCCACGGTATTGGGGTCGAACGGCCGCAGGTCAACCGAATCGATCCGCCCTTCCATCTCCATCCCGGCCACAAAAGCTGCTTGGGGATCGGCCTTCGGACGCAGGAGCACGATGCCGCCTATAAGCAATCCCGCCAGCGGCAGGAATACCGCCACGGCGCGGATTTCACGGTCTGAAAAAAATTTTGCCATATGCAGAAACTATTTATCACCGGTCATCCCCCGGATGCCCTGAAAACAACCCCGGCACCACGAAATGGGCTACGGTACCCGTCAGCCCCCCCCCTCAACGCCACTGCGCCCCGTCGGAGAGCAGCAGGCGGCGGTAACGCCGCGACGGCGAACCGACAAACGCCCCCAAGCCATATTCCGGCCAGCGGCGGTCGACCAAAGCGACAGTCGCTTCCGACGCGGTCACGACGTTCGGGAAACGGCCGGGGTTCTCCCCCGCCCCGGGGCGTTTGCTCCGGGCGTCGATCACCAACGCCGCACCTTCCGTCCGCACATCACGCCGCGGATCGGTATTGGCCGCAGCGAGCCACAAAAGTTCGGCAGCCGTGAGTTCCGATGCCGCCGGGTCGAATACGGCGAGGTATTTCACCCCCGGCGGAACCGGCACTTCGGCGTCCGGCGCGGCGAAGGCGACCGCCACGCCCCATTTTTCGAGCAGGTCGGAGCGGTAGCCGGCCGGAAGGAGGGGCTGCCCGCCGTCACCCTGCCCGTCACAAGCCCCCGATATTGCGCCATCCGCTGCGGGACGCACGCCCTCGACACCCCGTGGGGGATCGGCAGGCACACGCGTTGCAGGCTCCTGCGGATTCACGCCCCCGCCCCCGGTACCGCAGGCCGTAGCATCCAATGCAATTTTTCCGCCGAAGCCCGGCGTTGCCGTCGCGTGGTCGAGGACATCGAGAATCCCCTCGCTGCGGACTATGTCGCGCAGCGGGTCGAGGTTGCGCACGAGCCGCGCCAATGCATCCGTATCGCGCACGTCGGTCGCGGCCGGGACGACGAGCATGTATTTGTTGAACATCATCTGCCCGGCGCCCCACAGCGACTGGGCGACCTTCACGGCCTGTCCGGCATAGCGGCTGTCGATCGAAACGACGGCGATGTTATGCGCCGTTCCGGCCTCGGGCATCGTCATGTCGCGGATTTCGGGCTGCAGGACCATGCGTATCGGCGCCAGAAATATCCGCTCCGTAGCCTGCGCGATACAGGCGTCCTCCTGCGGGGGAATCCCCACGACCGTGGCCGGGTATACCGCATCGCGCCGCCGCGTGAGGGCCGTGACGTGGAAAAGCGGATAACGGTCTTCGAGCGAATAGAACCCCGTATGGTCGCCGAAGGGGCCTTCTACGGCTTTCTCCTCCGCAGGGTCGACATAACCCTCGATCACGAAGTCGCAGTCGGCCGGGACATAAATATCGTTGGTGACGCACTTCACGAGTTTCACGGGACGGCGGCGCAGGAACCCGGCCAGCAGGTATTCGTCCATATTGTCGGGCATCGGCGCCGTCGCGGCATAGGTATAGGCCGGATCGCCGCCCAGCGTCACCGACACGGGCATCCGCCGCCCGGCGCATTTCCAGGCCTCGTAATGCCGGGCACCCGTCTTGTGGATATGCCAGTGCATGCCTGTCGTACGGTCGTCGAAGAGCTGCATACGGTACATGCCGACGTTGCGCACGCCCGTCTGGGGATCGACCGTGTTCACCATCGGCAGGGTTACGAAACGCCCGCCGTCGGCCGGCCAGCACTTCAGGATCGGAAGCGCCGCGAGCGACGCCTCAGCACCCGTCCGTACGACCTGCTGGCATTCGCCCCGCCCCGACACCGTACGCGGGAACCAGCGGGACATCCCGGCCAGCAGCGGCAACGCCCGCAGCTTGTCCGCGAACGACGGGCGCGGCGCAATGGCCTGCCGCAGCAATCCGTCGACCCGTTCCGAGAGTTCGCCGAGCGACCCGACGCCCAGCGCCAGCGCCATGCGGCGTGCGGAACCGAACATGTTGGTCAGCACGGGAAACTCCGTGCCGGTATTTTCGAACAGCAACGCCTTGCCGCCGCCGGGCATTTTCGAAACCCGGTCGGTTATCTCGGCGATCTCCTCCACCGGCGACACCGGAGCCGCTATGCGGACGAGTTCGCCCTCGCGCTCCAGCAGGGCGATATACTCACTCAGGCTTCGGTGCATGCTCCAACGCCTTTTTCACCGACCCGTATTGCAGCAGCAACGCCCGTGCCTGCGCCTCGGAAAGCCCCGAAGCCTCGGCCACCATGCGCGTGCCGCGCCCCACAAGTTTGTCGTTCGTCAACTGCATGTTGACCATGCGGTTGCCCTCGACACGCCCCAGGCGGATCATCACGGCCGTCGACAGCATGTTGAGCATCAGCTTCTGTGCCGTGCCCGCCTTCATGCGGGTCGACCCCGTCACGAACTCCGGCCCCACAACCGCCTCGAGCGCATATTCCGCCTCAGCCGCCACGGGCGACGACGGATTGCAGGTAATGGAGGCGGTCAACAGGCCGTGCTCCCGCGCCATGCGCAGGCCGCCGACCACATAGGGGGTGGTACCCGACGCGGCGATCCCGACCAGAACATCGTCCGCCGTGGGATGGTAGGGCGCCATGTCGCGCCAAGCCCCTGCGGTATCGTCCTCGGCATTCTCCACGGCACGCCGCAGTGCACCGTCGCCGCCGGCGATCAGGCCGATGACCCTGTCGAAGGGCACGCCATAGGTCGGGGGAAGCTCCGAGGCGTCCGTCACACCCAGCCTCCCGCTCGTACCGGCCCCGATGTAAAACATCCTCCCGCCGCGCTCCATGCGTTCGACGACCCGCTCCACGAGCCGTTCCATCACGGGGATGGTCTTGGCCACGGCCTCGTGGACGCGTGCGTCTTCGCGGTTGATGCCCGTCAGGATGTCGTGCACCGACATCCGCTGTAAATTATCGTAGGCCGAAGCCTGTTCGGTTATTCTATTTTCCATAATGGTATTTGATAAGTCCTTCGGCAGGTGATGCGGCGATCCGGCCGACCCGGTACCCCCCTTGTGCGAGCACCTCGCGCAGCAGCCCCTCGAATGCGGCGGCAACGCCGCCGATGCAGGCGACCGTCAGATGCACGGGATAGCGGCTCAGGTTGCGTTGGGCGAAATCGGCGAAGGTTTCCGCCACCATAGCCCGCACCTCGGGACAATCCAGGTGCGCATGTACGAACGGCGCGAACGACGCCAGGAAACGGTTGGCATACGGCTCGCGGTAGACCCGGCGGATGATCTCCTCATAGGTCAGCCCATGCGCCGCGAGGAACTCCTCCCGCAGGGGGATATGCCCTTTGAAAATACCGTTCACCAGGTTGCGCCCCATCGCCGCACCGCTGCCCTCGTCGCCGAGGACATAACCCAGCGGCGGGACGTTTTCCACGATTTCACCGCCCCGGCACCAGCACGAATTGGAGCCCGTGCCGAGGATGCAGGCCACGCCTTCGCCACGGCCGAACAACGCCCGCGCAGCCCCCAGCAGGTCGGTCTGAGCCTCGATATGTCCCGCACCGAAATGCGCGCGGAGTTCCCGCACCATCTTCTCCGTCGCTTCGGGAAAGGTGCCCCCGCACCCTGCGCCGTAGAAATAGACGGCCTCGACGGGACCGCACGGCGGCAGTTCGGCAAGCGCTTCGCGTATTTGCTCCGGGGAGTGCTGCACGGCATTGATTCCCCGCGTCCGGTATTCCGAGGTATGCACGCCGTCGGTCAGGAGCCACGCACATTTTGTAGATCCGCTGTCTGCAATGATTTTCATGTCGACAAAGATAGAAAAATAATCCGGCTTCGAAAAGCCGGATTACCCCTTTAAATACTATTTTGGCGCCATGCAACGCGATCAGCGCAGGAAAAGCAGCTCGCGGTATTTGGGCAGCGGCCACATCTGGTCGTCGACGATCTCCTCCAGCTTGTCGATGTGGCGGCGGATCTCGTCGAAACATGCGGCTACGGTATCATGGTAGGCGATCGCCTTCTCGCGCTGATCTTCGATCCTGTTGGCCACCTTGCGGGCGTCGACCATCCCGGCCGTGAGCCGCTGTATTTCGGCCGTATGGTACTGGATCTTCTTGATGAGCGCGATATCGGCCGAGGCGTTCAGCCCCGGGATCTGCGACATCTTGTAGACCTTGTCGAGCAGCAATGCCTCGTACTTCGAAGCGATCGGCACGATATGGTTCATCGCCAGATCGCCCAGCACGCGCCCCTCGATCTGGATTTTCTTGGTGTAGGTCTCCCACTTCACCTCGGTGCGGGCTTCGAGCTCGACCTTCGAGAAGACGCCCGTGTCGCCGAACATCCGGAGCGTCTGCTTGTCGAGGTAACGGTCGAAGATCAGCGGCGTCGAGGTTTCGCAGTCCAGGCCGCGTTTGCGCGCCTCGGCCTTCCACTCGTCGGAATAGCCGTTGCCGTCGAAACGGATGGCCTTGCAGGCCTTGATCATCTGTTTGAGCACCTCGTAGATGGCCTTCTCTTTCTTCATGCCGGCCTCGATCTTGGCATCGACGTTCTGCTTGAACTCGGCCAGTTCGTGCGCCATCGCCGCATTGAGCACGATCATCGCCTCGGCACAGTTGTCCGAAGAACCTACGGCGCGGAACTCGAACCGGTTGCCCGTAAACGCGAACGGCGAGGTGCGGTTACGGTCGGTATTGTCGAGCAGCAGCGTCGGGATATGCGAAATCCCGCTCATCTTGAACACGTTCTTGGCATCGAAGCGGATCGCGTCGTCGCCCTTGCTGGCCGCCAGTTTGTCCAGCACGGCCGACACCTGCGTCCCGAGGAAGGTCGAGATGATTGCCGGGGGCGCCTCGTTGGCTCCCAGGCGGTGTGCGTTCGTGGCGCTCATGATCGCCGCCTTGAGCAGGCCGTTGTGCTTGTGTACGGCCGAAATGGCATTCACCAGGAAGGTGATGAACTGCAGGTTCTCCGAAGCGGTCTTGCCAGGCCCCAGCAGGTTCACGCCCGTATCCGTCCCCAGCGACCAGTTGTTGTGCTTGCCCGAACCGTTGATCCCCTTGAAAGGTTTTTCGTGCAAAAGTACCCGGAAACAATGACGCCTCGCCACCACTTTCATGGTAGACATCAACAACTGATTGTGGTCATTAGCCAGATTGGTCTCTTCGAAAACCGGAGCAAGTTCGAACTGGTTCGGAGCCACCTCATTGTGGCGGGTTTTTACCGGGATTCCCAATTGCTGACATTCGTATTCCAGATCCTTCATAAAAGCAATCACCCGAGTCGGTATAGAACCGAAATAATGATCATCCAGCTGTTGATTTTTAGCACTTTCATGTCCCATCATCGTCCGGCCGGTAAGTACCAGATCAGGACGGGCCGCCCACAGGCTTTCGTCTACCAAAAAATATTCCTGCTCCCATCCCAGATAAGAGAACACTTTTTCCACCTTCGGGTCGAAATACCGGCAAATATCCACAGCCGCACGGTTTACTGCCTCGAGAGCCCTCAAAAGAGGGGCC
>OGNY01001835.1_pt1 | contig 12350 bp, 7 predicted proteins | sample 1573551 | NCBI WGS metagenome assembly OGNY01 (sample SAMEA2581885, study PRJEB24529) | metagenome | biome: Human gut stool | place: China | collected 2011
AATTACTCTGCCGAACTTTGTGTTGCCGAAAAATATAAAGAATGCTTAGCAATAACGGCTATTTGCTGTAATTATTGGTCAGATTACAATTTAGAATTAGTACAAGCAGAGGCATATATTGGCCTAAAACAATATGATGCAGCCAAACATCATTTAGAGAAAGCTACCTTAATGTGTCCTGTAAGGTTTATACCTCTTTATAGGTTACATTATGTCTACATGAAACAGGGAAAGGCAGAAAAGGCAAATAGGCTGGCTCAATTAATCATAGAAAAACCTATAAAAAAGAATTCTACAATCATTCAAAAAATTAAGGCTGAGATGAAACATCATTTATCGAGAAAAACATGTTTGTACTAAAAGCATACACAACAGTGCATTTGGAAGGCGAAAACATAAATAAGAATACGCCTTTTATGGTCGAAGAGATTGCCAAAACTTTAAAGGCAAACAAATAACGGACATAATTATAAACTGCGGCAGTTATTGTCTGATTTACCGTTTCTCTTCGTCCAAGCAACCCTATAATCGCTTAATTTTCACTTATTGTTATCAGTTTTTCGTAAGGACATCTTCATCGTTCCACCCGGGTAGAACGAACTGTCTACGTTTGTGACACGATCGGTTTACCTGGGTGCAATGATCAATTCACCCGGGTGGAACGATGAAGATGTCGGTAAGATAATATAAGAATGTAAGGGAGATATGCTAAGGACATAAGTGTCACAACATACAAATGATAGGTAAAGTAAAATCAATACAGCTGTAGTCTGTAGCAGAAAGAATGATGAGAGACAACTTAAAAAAGGATGAGAGATACACTGTTTGGGAGCATATTATGGGATAAAACGATGAGAGACACCCTGCTCCGAAGGTATCTCTCATTCATTATTCATCTAGTTATCTGATCTTTACAGAAAGGCAGTGAGACCGTGAGACTAATTTTTTTTTTATTTCTTGGGAGCGAGCAGATTATTCCTTATCTACAGAAAATTTAAAGATACACTGACTCATGTATTTTTCTCCCGGGCGAAGCACAGCCGAAGGCCATTCCGGTTTGTTCGGAGTATCCGGATACTTCTGAGTTTCAAGACATACGGAAGCACGCTGATTATATGTGATACCTTTCTTTCCTGTCAGAGAACCATCCAGAAAGTTGCCGGCATATACCTGAACACCCGGTTCGTTGGTATATACATCCAGTACGATACCCGTTTTGGGAGATTCGAGTGAAGCACATTTGCGGGAAATATCCCCTTTGGCATTCAATACCCAGTTATGGTCATAACCATTTCCATTCTTCAATTGTACAAAATCGTAGTCGTTGATGCGTGCACCTACCGGAGTCGGAGTGCGGAAATCCATCGGAGTACCTTCTACCGGAACAATCTCGCCGGTTGTCATGAATGTGCTGTCTACCGGAGTATAATAATCGGCATCCACCATCAACAAGTGGTCTGCATTGCTTGCTGCATCGCCGTCAAGGTTAAAATAAGAATGGTTGGTCATATTTACGATAGTCGGCTTATCCGTTTCTGCTTCATAGCGGATATCAATTGCATTATCGTCTGTCAGTTTCATCAGGACTTTACAGGTAATGTTACCCGGGAAACCTTCTTCGCCATCCGCAGCGACATAAGTCAGTTCCACTTCTTGCGGATTCGGTTGCACAGCGTCAAACACACGATACTGGAATCCATTGGGACCGCCATGCAGGCAATGACCGTAATTATTCTGAGGCAACTGATATTCAATGCTGTCCAATGTGAATCGACCTTGATTGATACGGTTTGCGTAACGACCGATGCTGGCACCAAAATCAGAAGGTTTGCTGATATAATCCTGAATAGAATCGAAACCTAAAACTACATCCTGCATCTTACCGTCTTTATCGGGGACCATCACAGAAACAATGCGTCCACCGAAATTCGTCACACAAACTTCCATGTTGTTCTTGTTACGAAGGGTGTACAGATCGGTTTTCTTACCACCTACTTCAGTCTGGAAGTTAGTTCTTAACAGGCCGGAGTCGGTTGGTTGCTCGGCTTTCGGGGTACAAGCAGCTACAAAAAGGGCAGAAACAGCCCATAATGCTAAATTCTTCATGGTTGATATAAGTATTATTATAAATTAGTTCAACAAACATCTTTTATTTAGATTGCAAAATTGGCGAAATTCTGATAGTTTGGAGGCAACATTCTTTCCAAATAATAGCACAAATCAGTCATTTCGCCAATGATGCAATCATAAACACTTATATCTTTCTAAATCAAAATGATTTATCTTATAACAAATTCAAGTAAACTGATTCCATCACCAGTTACTCCTTTGTATTCGGGAAAGCCGATATTCTCAACCGGGCCGCTCCCATCGGAATCAATGTAATCTCTTCTTTAGCGCCTTTCACCGCATCTTCTTCGGGCAATACACCGCAAAGTCCAGTTTCGTCAATCTGCCATTCGGGGATAATCCGGCCGGTAGCTTTCACTTCCAAAGGCACATTGGCCACCGTGAACGGGAAGTTATCAGCAGGCCAGGACTTACGAACGACTTTGAAGTTCTTCAAAGGCTCTTTCTTATCCAATACCAACGAATAGTTCCAGGGACTGTTAGCATAGATTTCAGTAGTAGGCCACTTCTTCGGGTCAGCACCTTTCTGCCATTTGGAGTCACCGATAGCCGTTTCACGACTGTCTTTTTCTATATATTTCTCGTCAATCTTCAGAGATAAAGTCAACGGACCATAATCCACACTTACACTGTTCTTATTGACTTGCCACGTACGCATGGACAAAGACATCGGAAGAGTCATTTCTACTTTATCACCATCCGCCCATTCGCGTTCGATACAAAGGTATTTACCGGATACAGGTTTCACACTGATCTTCTTTCCGTTGACACGCACTTCGGCTCCTTCAGTCCATGAAGGAATGCGGAGGTAGAACGGAAAATCGACCTTTTCATCGGTAGAAACGGTGAATTTGATGCCTTCTTCAAAAGGATAGTTAGTCTCTTCGTGAAGGACGATTTCTTTTCCATTACCCACTTTGATCTTTGCTTTGCAAGCAGCATAGATGGCAGCAGCAATACCGTTGTCGGGAGTTGCCAATATCAGATGTTCCGAAAAATAAGGCCAGCCTTGTGCATGGTTATGCTGACAGCAACGGCTGCTGAACGGATTCATGGAAAGGAACGGACCACGGTTGTCAATACCCGGATGATGGTTCTTTGAGTCACTGACAGTATGATTCGGACAAGTGATGTAGCGCAAAGCCTTGAAGTCCGGCATCACAGCGGCAGGATAAGAGTTGAAAGCCACTTCTTCGCAATGCTCAGCCCACATCGGATCACCTGTCATACAGAGCATGATCTCATCGGAAGCCATCTGTTCCACCAGTCCGCAGGTTTCCACTCCCTGACGAGGATCGATATATCCCAGACGGGCATTCTCGTCGGCACCGAACATACCGCCCGGAACCTGGCCAAAAGTGCGACGGATCAAATGATGTACATTATAAGAGGCTTTGAGCATGGCGGAATCTCCGGTCTGCATATAATAAGTGGCAGGTTCGCGGAAACACTGGGCGATGTTCACATTGTGCCAGTTGGGTAGGGAGGTTGATTTTGTCCAGTCGGCTGTGTTGCGGTGAATCTTCTTGGCAAGGTCCAGCAGGAAGGCATCTCCGGTATGGTTATAAAGCCAATAGATACTGATGATGTTGTCACCGCCACGGCTGTTTTCCCAATAGTCTTCCAGAAGTTTATCGTCGGGGACAGTCATCTGCCATTTGAAGTAGTTCGTCATCAGGTCAATAACCCGTTGGTCCTGAGAATACTCATAATAAGATTGCAGACACCAGAGCATAATCATCTGTGCCCACAACTCACGCTTGCCGTTCCGTTCGTTGACAGGACCGAAGTATCCATCGGGCTGGCAACTGGCAAATACACCTTCAATCCATGTTTTTGTTTCTGCAATCATTTTCGGGTCATTCAGGATATAGGCAAGGTTGCCATAACCTTTCAGCCAGTAAGGAACTTCTTCCCAGCCATGATCACCACCGGTTGTCAGCCAGGCGTTATTATCTTTCTCCAGCCAGGCACTGATTTCTCCCAGATGTCCGGTCAGCCCGTCACGTTGCAGTTCGAGGTACTTCTTTACCCAGCCTTCCGGCTGGATGCTGCCGACAGGCAGCTTAATAAAGTTCAACGGACGGAGCGGGGCCCGATAGCTCACATAATTCACATTCGTCGATTCTGTGTCGGGGCGGTCCATCACCCTTACAGACTCACTGGCAGTGCGTGTAGTAAAAGCTGCTGTCAGTAACCCGACAGTCAGCAGCGTACCCGCAACACCTATTTTAAAAGATCGTTTCTGTTTCATTTTGAATATTTTTTTGGAGATACTACCGACTTTTTAGTCAGCCTTGTTTTAATTCGGTTTATTTATAATTATAAATCAATTCTCCGCCTTTTATCAGTTCATTGTGAGATATACGGTAGTCAGCAATCTTTTTCCCGTTGAAATGGATACTTTTGATCGGTGCGTCTTTCTTTTTCCGTCCTTCTGTCTGAATAGTAAGTACGTTTCCATTCGTCAACCGCAACAGTACCCTGTCGAAAAGCGGAGAGGTCAGATCATAGTATTCATCTCCCACAAGCAGAGGATAGAAACCCATTGCCCCGAACACGTACCAGGCACTCATCGTACCGTCGTCTTCGTCCATTTCGGGACTATACCCTTCGGGGGCATTCTTGAATGCTTTACCCAGATAAGGAGTCTTAAATTCCGAGTTGCCTCCATATTTATGGATCATCGGTTCGGTCATCAGACTGCGCACTATCTGCTGGGTTTTCTCCGGTGCCCCAAGTCGGTTGAACAGGTAAGGAACATGGATATCCGGTTCGTTTCCCTGATTATAAAGGTGATGGTCGAAGAAATAGGTAAGTTGCAAACGAAGAGAGTCCTGCCCTACCCATTCTATCATTTTATCAATGTATTGTGGAGCCGCCCATCGGTATTGCCAACGGGTTCCCTGATAGAGTCCGTTGTTCTTCATCACTTCAAAAGCGGGAGTCACATTCATAAATTCCTTTTTCCATGTTTCTTCAAAAAGAGAGACCGAACGTTGCCGGTATTGTTCGGAATCCGCCTTTTCACCGATGATTTCCGCAATCTTTGCCATTGCCCACAAGTCATATGCCGATTCCATCTTCTGGTCGGGCGAACGCATGGGCAGCCGCTCCATTTCCTGCTTCATACCAGCGTATCCTTTACGGAAATCAAGGTTGGTAATTCCTTTCCGGTAAGCGTCCAGCAAGAGAATTACGGCATGTTCCGTACGTACTGTCGGGGTAGACTCGAATCCGGTGGACCAGTCTTTCTTTCCCGTTGCATACAGATGAATCAGGGAAGTCGCCATATCCCGCATCTTCGCAGGTTCGGTCAGTACCAACAAAGGAAATTTAGTGCGGAAGGTATCCCATAACGACCAGTTACTGTAATATCGGAAGTCTTCTGAGATATACACTTTTCCATCCGTACCCAGATAAGCTCCGTCCGGAGAACTGACATCCGCCGGACTCAGGTAAGTACGATACAGGGAAGTATAGAAAATGACCCTGTCATCTTTCTTGCCTCCTTTGACGTCGATAGCTGACAATTGTTTTTCCCACTGATCAGCGGTCCGGGATTTCACATCTTCGAAGTCCATCTTTTCCCAACGGGCACATTCCCAGCTCGCCAGTTCGGAACTTAACGCAGACAGTCCGATACGGACTTCCACCGAACGTACCTTTTTGCCAAAGGTAAGGCAGGCAGTCGTCTCTTTCTGTTCTTCCAACTGGAAAGGCTGGCTGGTATTTAAGGAGAAATAGAGTTTGTAGCATCCATGTCCGCAGACGTTCTTTGCCTGTACATAGCCTTCGATGCAAGTTTCCGATATACGTTTGTAATGGCAGGTAGCTACGTCTTCAAACGTAGAGGCGAAGTCTATCCAAAGGGCAGCGGAAAGGCTTCGGGGAAATTTATAGCGTTCCACCGCCATAGCGTTGGTCGCTGTCAATTCAGTTTTGATACCATTGGTAAAAGCTGTCGAGTAATATCCGGGAGTTGCTTTCTCGCGGGACTTTTTAATATGCAATTCCTGTGAAGGAGCTACCGGACGAATGCGCAGGTTTCCTCCTCCGCCACTACATCCCACTCCGGAGAGGCGGTTGACAGAGATACCGGAGACTTTCGTCACTGCATAATCATAACCGGCATGGCTACGCGGATCATTATCCGGACACACACAAACCATTCCGAAAGGAGCGGCAGCGCCCGGAGCTACCTGTCCGTTATCACCGGAAGTACCGATAAACAAGTTGACATACTTTGTATTTTGTGCAACTGACGGTGTCATGATAGATAACACGACTAAAAGAAGGGCATACCATCTGCTTCGGTTGTTTTTCATGCTTCTAAAATAGTATCATCCTGTCACTCTTCGCTACGCTCTGAATGACAGGATAGGATAAACTAATGATATAATATACTTATCTTTAATTCTTGTTTACAGAGAACTTAAAGATACACTGACTCATATATTTCTCGCCCGGACGAAGTACTGCCGAAGGCCATTCCGGTTTGTTCGGAGTATCGGGATACTTCTGAGTTTCGAGACATACGGAAGCACGCTGGTTGTAAGTGATACCTTTCTTTCCGGTCAACGAACCATCCAGGAAGTTTCCTGCATATACCTGAATACCCGGTTCGTTAGTATATACATCGAGTACGATACCAGTCAGCGGTGATTCGAGAGTAGCACACTTACGGGTAATGTCGCCCTTAGTATTCAATACCCAGTTATGATCGTAACCGTTACCATTCTTCAACTGTACGAAATCGTAGTCATTGATACGTGCGCCTACCGGAGTCGGAGTGCGGAAGTCCATCGGAGTTCCTTCAACCGGAGCGATCTCGCCTGTAGTCATGAAGGTACTGTCTACCGGAGTATAATAGTCAGCATCAATTGTCAGCAGATGCGCCTCATTACGGGCTGCGTCTCCGTCAAGATTGAAGTAAGAGTGGTTAGTCATATTCACAATGGTCGGCTTGTCGGTTTCCGCTTCGTAACGGATATCGATCGCATTATCGTCTGTCAGCTTCATCAACACTTTACAAGTGATATTTCCCGGGAAACCTTCTTCGCCATCTTCTGCCGTGTAAGTCAATTCCAGTTCTTGCGGATTCGGCTGAACGGCATCAAACACACGGTACTGGAATCCTTGCGGACCGCCATGCAGGCAGTGACCGTAATTATTCTGAGGCAACTGATACTCAGTACCGTCCAAAGTAAATCGACCTTGGTTGATACGGTTAGCATAACGGCCGATGCTTGCTCCGAAGTCCGAAGGCTTGCTGACATAATCCTGAATCGAATCGAAGCCGAGCACTACATCACGCATCTGTCCGTCCTTGTCGGGTACCATCACTGAAACGATACGACCACCGAAGTTCGTTACACAAACTTCCATGTTGTTCTTGTTGCGCAAGGTATACAAATCTGTTTTCTTTCCATCCACTTCCATCTGGAAGTTACTTTGCAATAAACCGGAATCCGTTGTTTTCTCGGCTTTCGGTGTACAAGCTGCCATTAAGAGGGCGGCAACTGCCCATACACATAACTTTTTCATGGTATTCTATTAATTGATACTATTCAATAAATCTACTTTGCCTTCGTTAACCAACTTAAGAATCAGTTCTCCGAAAAGCGTATTCTGCCAGGCAAACCAGGCACGGGTGAAGTTCTTCGGATCGTCTTTGTGGAAAGATTCATGCATAAAGCCTGTTCCGGCATCGGTATCCATCAGCATTTTGATACAGGTTTTGATTTCCGCATCATCCTTGCTGGTGAAGGCTTTCATCATGATACTCATCGGCCACACCATATCATAACCGATATGCGGTCCGCCGATACCTTCGCCTGCCTTGCCTTTGAAGAAGTAAGGATTGTCTTCGCTCCACACGAATTTACGGGTATTCTGATAGATAGGATCGTTTACATCTACATCACCCAGATAAGGCATGGCAAGCAGGCTCGGTACATTGGCATCATCCATCAGGAAGTGATTTCCGAAGCCGTCTACCTCAAAAGCATAGATTTTACCATATTTCGGGTGGTTGTATACCGCATATTTCTTCAATGCTGTCTCTACTTCCTTTGCCAGGTCTTTGCATTCCTTAGCCAAAGCAGTCTTCTTATTTACCTTATCAAGTATTTCGGCTGCTTTGCGCAATGAAGATACGGCAAAGAAATTGGAAGGTACCAGATATTGAAGAGTCGTCGCATCATCCGAAGGACGGAAGCAGGAGACGATCAGACCAACCGGTTTCACTGGTGCTCCGAGTCCGTCATTATTCAATGTATCCAATGCACGTTCTGTCTTACGCTGGAATTTATACGGGCCAACTCCGTCTTTGCGCTGTTGTTCCTTGAATGTTTTCAGCACATTGGTGATAGCCTGAATCCATTCTTCTGAGAAGATGCTGGCATCTCCGGTTGTTTTCCAGTAGTGATAAGCCAGACGCAGCGGGTAGCAAAGTGAATCGATTTCCCATTTACGCTCGTGCAGTTCCGGCTTCATATCGGTCAGGTCACTCATCCAGTGATTGTCTTCAACGGCACCGTCATTAAATGCGTTTGCATACGGATCGATATTGATACATTTGAACTGGCGGAGGATAACACCTGCCAGCATCTCTTTCAGTTCGGGATCGGAGTTTGCCAACTGCACATACGGCCATACCTGCGCACCCGAGTCACGAAGCCACATTGCGTGAATGTCGCCCGTATAAACGAATGTATCCGGTTTGCCATCCGCGCCTTTGCGGAAGTGTACGGTAGTATCGATGGTATTGGGGAAACAGTTTGCGAACATCCATGCCAGTTTCTCGTTTTTCAGAAGTTTCTGCACACGGATGATTTCCTTTTCTACCGCATTCGAACGGAAAAGACGTTTGGAAACTTCCGGACGATTGTCTTTCTGAATAGCGTCCGTCACACATACATGCATTCCGGACATCGTATTTGCAGCCTGCATCTGACCGCCACAAAGGAGCATGCCTGCCAGCATACCCGCACTGATATATTTTACTTGCTTCTTCATAAATTACTTTTTCTTTTTAAATTCGTTGGAGAAAGAATAAGGGAAATCGGTTTCTTTGGTACCACGCTGCTCATTGGGTTTGGAATCCATCTTGAAAGTGATGGAAGCACCGTTCATAAGGTCCTCGTGAGTCACGTAGTTCTTTGTATGGTCTTTGCCGTTCAAGGTCATGGAAGAGATATAACGTTTGTCGTCTCCGTTATTTGGAGCGGAGATGGTTACTGTCTTTCCATTTTCAAGATGCAGCTTCATCTGTTTGAAGTAAGGAGTACCGAGAATATACTCATCCGTACCCGGACATACCGGATAGAAGCCCATGGCAGAGAACACATACCACGCAGAAGTCTGGCCGTTGTCCTCATCACCACAATAACCGTCGGGAGCAGGAGTATAAAGCTTATCCATCACTTCACGAATCCAGTGCTGCGCTTTCCACGGCTGACCGGAGTAGTTGTACATATACAGCATATGCTGGATAGGCTGGTTACCGTGTGCATAGTTACCCATATTCATAATCTGCATCTCACGGATTTCGTGGATGACACCGCCATAATAACTGTCGTCAAAGACAGGAGGCAGGATAAATACAGAGTCCATCATCTGGTTGAAGCCGTCTTTTCCGCCCATCAGGTCGATCAATCCCTGAGGATCATGGAATACGGACCAGGTATAATGCCAGCTGTTTCCTTCGGTGAAAGCGTCTCCCCACTTCAACGGGTTGAACGGAGACTGGAATTTGCCATCCTCATTCTTGCCGCGCATCAGTTTATGTTCGGGATCATACAGATTCTTATAGTTCATGGCTCTCTTTGCAAAGATCTCAATTTCCTTTTTAGGCTTGTTCAAGGCCTTACCCAGCTGATAGATACACCAGTCATTATAAGCATACTCCAGTGTGCGGGCTGCATTTTCATTGATGCCTACGTTGTAAGGAACATAACCGAGCTTATTGTAGTAGTCATAGCCCAGACGTCCGGTAGAAGAAACCTGCGGATGTACCGCATTAGCTCCGTGCTTTACAGCTTCCCAAAGGGTTTCGATATCATATCCTTTCAGACCTTTCAGGTAAGCATCGGCAACTACTGAAGCCGAATTGTTGCCAACCATACAGCCTCTGTGTCCCGGGCTTGCCCATTCCGGCAGGAAGCCGCTTTCTTTGTAGGTATTTACCAATCCTTCCTGCATCTTCATGTTCATAGACGGATACATCAGGTTCAGGAAAGGGAAAAGACAACGGAACGTATCCCAAAAACCGGTATCGGTAAACATATAGCCGGGAAGTACTTCACCATTATAAGGACTGTAGTGAACGATATCTCCTTTCGCGTCTATTTCGTAGAAGCTTCTGGGGAAAAGTACCGAACGATACAGGCAGGAGTAGAAAGTACGCAAATGGTCGATATCATCATCTTCCACTTCGATGCGTCCCAAAACGTCGTTCCATACCTTACGGCCTTTTGCCGCAATCTGGTCTATGTTATCTTTGCCCAACTCTTTCAAGTTCAGTTCCGCCTGTTCGGGGCTGATGAAAGAAGAAGCTACACGTACATTTACCTGTTCGCCTTTACGGGTTTTAAAGCCGATCAATGCGCCGGCATGCTTATCGTTGGCTTCCAGTTTATTGGTATCGATGTTACCATTGGCAACAGCTGCCGTATAAGTAAAAGGCTTGTCAAACTCCAGTACGAAGTAATTCTTGAAGTTTGCAGGAACACCGCCGCTGTTCTTGGTCGTATAACCGATAATCTTGTTTTCCGAAGGGATGACTTTCACAAACGAACCGTACAACTACATAAGAGTGATCGTTCTCAGGGAAAGTGAAGCGGAATGCTGCCGCTCTTTCTGTCGGAGCAATCTCGGTTACTACATCATGGTCGGCAAGGTATACTTTGTAATAGTAAGGAGTAGCCGTTTCTGCTTTATGCGAGAACCAGCTCGCACGCTGATCCTGATCGAAAACGGCTTTACCGGTAATCGGCATGATGGAGAACTGACCGTAATCATTGATCCAGGGGCTGGGCTGGTGGGTTTGTTTAAAACCTCTGATTTTATCGGCATCATAGGTATATGCCCAGCCATCCCCCATTTTTCCGGTCTGGGGAACCCAAAAGTTCATTCCCCAGGGAAGGGCGATAGCGGGATAAGTGTTTCCGGTAGATAAGGCGTGCTTGGACTGAGTACCTACCAGCGGACTAACATAGTCCACTGGTCCGGTAATCGTTTTAGCATCCATATTCCACGCACTAAATAAAGTAAAAGCTAATAGAGCGAGTTTTTTCATGGTGTTCTTGTTTTATTTAGTTAGTTTTTCTTCAAGCATCTTTATAAAATAGCCGCCAACTACGGAACGCGCCTGGAAACCTCTCTGAATCGGATTGTCCGTAAATACCCAGTCGGACATCGGAACGCGGGTAGTCGTTTCATCCATAAACAGATATACCGGTTCAATAAACTTCTCGAAAGTAGCTTTGTCCTGTGCCATGGTAGCTGTCCACATGATCCAGTCAGTCTTGGTATAAGTTTCACGGTTATCCAGCGGAAGGCCGTATTTATTTTGCTTCGTAAGATAATAAGCAATTTCTGTCTCAGCAACTTTTTCCGGGAAAATCTGTAGTTTCAGCAATTTGTCCCACACCAGATTATACTTCTGGCTCCAGGTTCCCGGTTTATCGAATGTCAGACGGTAGTGGTCGCCGTCATCCGCCATCTTCACCCATTCGGCAGCCATTTCTTTCGCCTTCTTCGTGTACTTTTCAGCAATGTCTTTTTTGCCCAGCATATCTGCCATGTAGCCGTAAGAAGCAATACCCATGATAGCCTTGATAGAAAGATTGGCATTGTGCGCAAAGTGTCCGGCAAAGTCATCCGTACAAAGTTGGTTCTCCGGATCAAGACCGTACTCTACCAGATAATCCGTCCAGGTTGTCAGAGTTTCCCAATGCTTTTGTGCGTAGTCGGCATTTCCTTCTACAGCAGCAATCGCTGCAGCAAGGACTACCATATTGCCAGATTCTTCGATTGGCATATCGCCTCCGTAAGTCTGGCCGTTAGCCAGCGGATATGTACCTACGTCGTGAGCAGCAAACGGTTTGGTCCATTTTCCGCTTTCACTATAATAGAAGATATGGTTCATGGTAGCTTTGACCAGTTCCGGATTGTAAAGCAGAAGCAACGGAGCTCCCGGATAAGTCAGGTCGACT
>OGNY01001841.1_pt1 | contig 12310 bp, 15 predicted proteins | sample 1573551 | NCBI WGS metagenome assembly OGNY01 (sample SAMEA2581885, study PRJEB24529) | metagenome | biome: Human gut stool | place: China | collected 2011
GTATCTCGCCGCTTCCGACTTCGAGAACAAGGCAGAGGAAGTTCGCGAGAGTGTCTGCGAGCTGTGCAAGAAGTACCCGCTGTACGAATAAACCATGCACACACCCCTTGCAGATCAGATTCGCCCCAGCACGCTGGACGATGTGGTAGGACAGCGGCAGCTGCTCGCCGCCGGAAAGCCTCTGCGGCGAATTATTGAAAGCGGAAAAATCCCCAACATGATCTTCTATGGTCCCTCCGGTGTGGGGAAAACCACCGTTGCCCGCATCATTGCGGACAGCACTTCGATGACACTGCACAAGCTGAACGGCACCGCTGCCTCGACGGCGGATATTCGCGACGTGGTGGCAGAAGTGGGCACCTTTTCCGGCATGAACGGCATTCTCCTCTATCTGGACGAGATCCAGTATTTCAACAAGAAGCAGCAGCAGAGCCTGCTGGAGTTCATGGAAAACGGCAAGATCACCCTCATCGCCTCCACCACGGAGAATCCCTATTTCTATGTGTACAACGCCCTGCTGTCCCGCAGCACGGTGTTCGAGTTCAAGGCCCTGACGGCGGAGGAGACTCTGCCCGCCGTGCTGCGGGCCCTGGACATTGTCCGCAGCCGCAGTCCCCTGCCCCTGACCTGGGAGGAGGAGGTGCCGGGGCTTATCGCCGCCGGGTGCGGCGGCGACGTGCGCAAGGCCGTCAACGCCGTGGAGCTGCTGGACCGGGCCGCCCGGCCGGTGGACGGAGGTCTGCGCATTACGGCGGCGGACGCCGCCCAGGCGGCCCAGCGCAGCGCCATGCGCTATGACCGGGAGGGGGACGAGCATTACGACCTGCTGTCCGCCCTGCAGAAGTCCATCCGGGGCTCCGACCCGGACGCGGCGGTGTATTACCTGGGGCGGCTGCTGGAGGCCGGGGACCTGCTGTCCCCCTGCCGGCGGCTGCTGGTCATGGCCGCCGAGGACGTGGGGCTGGCCTATCCCCAGGCCATGGCCGTTACCAAGGCCTGCGTGGACGCCGCCCGGGAGCTGGGCCTGCCGGAGGCCAGACTGCCTCTGGCGGAGGCGGCCATTCTGCTGGCCACGGCTCCCAAGTCCAACTCCGCCCACAACGCCATCATCGCCGCCATGGACGACATCCGCCGGGGCAGGGTGGGTCAGGTGCCCCGGCACCTGCAGAACGTCCACGCCGACAGCACCGGCAGCGGCAAGGCCCCGGCCTACAAATACCCCCACGATTACCCCCACCACTATGTGGCCCAGCGGTACCTGCCGGAGGCCCTGGGGGACGTGACCTATTACCAATACGGCGACAACAAGACCGAACAGGCCGCCCGGCGGTACTGGGAGGATATCAAAAAATCATAGACCGGAAAGGCGGGCAGCCAATGGACCTGAAGCTCCATGATATCGTTGAACTGAAAAAGGACCACCCCTGCGGCAGCCGCCGGTGGGAGGTGCTGCGGGTGGGGATGGACATCCGCCTGCGGTGCGCCGGCTGCGGCCACGAGGTGCTGGCCCCCCGGCGCAAGGTGGAAAAAAGCATCAAGCGTGTGATTCCAAAGGAGGAAACCCCATGAAAAAGCAAAACTGGACCCGGTATGTGGCCATGGGCGTGGCCCTTTTGATGGCCATTGTCATGATCCTGGGCCTGATCCTGCCGTATGTCGGCCTGTAAGGGGGCTGCGGCATGAAGCACTGCATTCTGGCCCGGTTCCGGGCTGACGCCGGGGACTGGCGGGCATATCTGCCGGAGATCCGGGAGATTTTCTCCGCAGCCGGGGACATTCCCGGCGTCCGGGGCGCGGAGGTATTCCATAACTGCGTGGACCGGGAGAACCGGTACCATGTGCTGATCCGGCTGGACATGGACCCGGCGGCCCTGGCGGCCTATGACGTGTCCCCCATGCACCACCGGTGGAAGGACCGCTTCGGCCCCCTGCTGGAAAAGAAGGCCATTTTCGATTTTGAGGAATAACCGCACCAGTGAAAAACTCAGGGACCCCGCCAAATGGCGGGGTCCCTGAGTTTATTAAAAAAGGGCAAAGCCCTTTTTGGACAAAAGGCTTGCAGTCTGCCGCGCGCATAATTTGTTCGCCAGGGGCGAACAAATTCCACACTTGCAAACTGAGAAGAATTTTCGCCCAGGTACACGCCCCGGGCGAAAATGATCTCACTTGATTTGCCGCCTGCGGGCGGCAAACTCTGCGAGGCTTCTATAGCCTGTCAGTCTTTCTTGGGGTGATAGGTGGGCACCATGTCCGCCACGCAGCGGCGGATGTCCGGGCTGTTGTGCCGGCAGGCCCGCTCCAGAGCCTCCAGCTGGCGGCAGAAGGCCTCGTCGTCCATGTCGATGGGGCGTCCCACATGGATGAGCCGGTTGGCGGTATCCTGCAGGCCCTCCTCGTCCATCAGCAGCTCCTCATACAGCTTCTCCCCCGGCCGCAGACCGGTGTAGATAATGGGGATGTCCACGTCCGGCTCGAAGCCGGACAAGCGGATCAGCTGCCGGGCCATGTCGTCGATCTTCACCGGCTGGCCCATATCCAGCACGAAAATCTCCCCGCCCTTGGCATAGTATCCCGCCTGCAGCACCAGGGACACCGCCTCGGGGATGGTCATGAAGAACCGGGTGATCTCCGGATGGGTCACGGTCACCGGCCCGCCGCAGGCGATCTGCCGCTCAAACAGCGGCACCACGCTGCCGTTGCTGCCCAGGACGTTGCCGAACCGCACCGCCACGAACTCCGTGTCGCTGCGCCGGTCCATCATCTGCACCACCATCTCACACAGGCGCTTGGAGGCCCCCATGATGTTGGTGGGGTTCACGGCCTTGTCCGTGGAGATCAGCACGAAGCGCTTCACCCCGTGGGCCGCGGCGGACTGGGCCATGTTGTATGTACCGAATACGTTGTTCTTGATGGCCTCGTTGGGGCTGTCCTCCATCAGCGGCACATGCTTGTGGGCCGCCGCGTGGAAGATCAGGTCCGGCTGATAGGTGTCCAGCAGATCGTCCACCCGTCCCCGGTCCCGGACGGAACCGATGCACACGTCCAGCGTCAGCTCCGGGTGCTCCCCGGCGCAGTTCCATCTGGATGTCGTAGGCGTTGTTTTCGTAGATGTCGAAGATCACCAGCCGCCGGGGCTTGTGCCGGGCGATCTGGCGGCACAGCTCGCTGCCGATGGACCCGCCGCCGCCGGTGATCAGCACCGTTTTGTCGTTGATATAGCCGCAGATCTCCCCCAGGTTCACCCGGATGGGGTCCCGGCCCAGCAGGTCCTGCAGCTCCACCCGGCGGAGCTTGCTGATGGTGACCTCGCCCTTGACCAACTGATAGATGCCCGGCACCACCTGGATCTGGCACCCGGTTTTGCTGCATATGTTCAGAATTTCCTGCCGCCCGGCCCCCTGCAGGGACGGGATGGCGAAGATGATCTTGCGGATGTCGTACCGTTTCACGGCCTGGGGAATGTCCCGGCGGCCGCCCACAATGCGCACGCCCTCCAGAATCCGGCCGCGCTTGGCGGGGTTGTCGTCGATGAGACAGGCCACCCGGCTGTTGAGATGACTGCTGACGGCGTATTCCCGGATCAGCTGCCGCCCGGCCTGGCCCGCGCCGATGATCATCACGTTTTCGGTGCCCTTCTGGCTGCCGGGCACCCGGTTGCGCAGATACCGCACGCCCCGATAGAAAAACCGGATACCGGCGGTGATAAAGAAGCTGCACAGCAGGCCCCACACATAGTACGACCGGGGCATCACAATGTGGAACAGCTTCACGCACCCGAAGCTCAGCCCGCCCAGGATGACATAGGCCAGGATGATCCGCATCAGCGCGTCCACGCTGACAAACCGCCAGATGCTGTTATAGAGGTTGCATAACCAGAACACCGCCAGGCAGATCAGTACCCACCACCAGATGGTGCTCAGATATCCCTGCAGAAACTCCGGCGGAATATCCATGAAGTGGAGGTCGAACCGGGCCCACAGGGCCAGCAGATACGACCCCAGAATCCCCAGAATATCCGCCAGCATGATGATAAGCACCCGCGACAGCCATTTGCGGTCCATTTTTCCGATGTACAAGCCCACGCCGGCGCCCCCTCCCAAAGGCGGAATCCGTTCTTCTCCGCCCTTACTTTCTTACGTGCTAATATAGCATAAAAACCCGAAAAAATCAAGTCGAAAAAGCGCTGTTTCGATAACGATAATCATTGGTAACGTTTTCGGTATTTCGTTCGGCTTATGGCTGGCAGTTTTCGATTTTATGTCATGACAGATGCCTTGTTGCCGTAAAAATGCCAAAAAACGGGCGGACATGTCGTCCGCCCGATGAAACCAGTGTGAACGCGGCCCGCCGCCGGTCAACGCGCCCCACTTGGCTCTCCCTCTGGGAGAGCTGTCACCGAAGGTGACTGAGAGGGCCTGCAAGGGCTTCCGATTTTCCCTCTCAGTCGGCTGCGCCGACAGCTCCCCCAAAGGGGGAGCCAAGGGTCAACGGGGGAACGGCGTTTCCGCCGTTCCCCTTCCATGTTTGCGTAATTCCGCCTGAATCTTATCCTCCCTACAGCAGACTCCCAACCTCCAGCACCACCACGGCCACGGCCTCCCGGGCCCAATAGCCCGGACCCAGGGGCCACCAGCTGGCGCAGCCCAGGGACTCCGCCTCCAGGCCGCAGCGCCTGGCCCATACCGAGGCCCGCAGCTGGTGAAAATTATCCGATGCGATGGCCACCCGGGAGTTAAGCCCCTGCTGCCGGATGATCTCCGCCGTGAAGCGCAGATTCTCCTCCGTGGACCGGGACCGGTCCTCCAGCAGGATGCGGTCCGGGTCAATGCCACGGGCCGCCAGGGTGTTGCGGATGCAGGCCGCCTCGGAGATGGGCTCGTTGTCGTTCTGCCCGCCGGAGGCCACGCACCGGCTTTCCGGATGGGCGGTCAGATAGTCATACGCCGCGTCGATGCGGTCCCGGAGCATCACCGTGGGCTCGCCGCTGGCGGACACCTGGCACCCCAGCACCACCACGGTGCAGTCCTCCGGCCCGGGCCGGTTCCCGGCCTGGACGGCCATCATCACCAGCACCGCCGCCAGCAGGGCCAGTCCCGCCCCCAGCAAGGCCCCGCCGGTGCGCCGCAGCCACCGGGGAAGCCGCCGGAACCACCGGGGCCGCAGGAGCATAGCCGCCGCCAGGGCCAGCAGCGCCGCCGGATACACCATGCCGATGTGCAGGATGCCCATGACCAGCGGGGCCATGAAATACGCCGCCAGAGCCAGGCACACAGCCGCCCCGGCGTAACGGATCGCCTTCATGTCAGTTCTCCGCGATGTGGCTGGCGATGCGCTGCATGATCAGGTCCAGGGCCACCAGGTTGTGGCCCCCCTCCAGCACCACGATGTCGGCATACTTCCGGGTAGGCTCCACGAACTGCTCGTGCATGGGCTTCACCGTGGTCAGATACTGGGTCACCACCGACTGCATGGAGCGCCCCCGCTCCTCCACGTCCCGCAGGGCCCGGCGGAGAATGCGCACATCGGCGTCGGTCTCCACGAAGATCTTGATATCCAGCAGGTCCCGCAGCTCTTTATTCTGGAAGATCAGGATGCCCTCCACGATGATCACCTTGGCGGGCCTGATCTCCACGGTCTGGTCGGTGCGGTTGTGCAGCGCGTAGTCATACACGGGGCAGTAGATGGTCTGGCCCGCCTTCAGCTTTTTCAGGTCCTGGATCATCAGGTCCGTGTCGAAGGCGTCCGGGTGGTCGTAATTCTGCTTGCAGCGCTCCTCGAAGGAGCAGTCCTGCCGCTTATAGTAGTTGTCGTGGTGCACCACGGCGATATCGTCGCCGAACCGGGACACCAGGTGCTCCGTGAGGGGGGTTTTGCCGCTGCCGGTGCCCCCGGCGATGCCGATGAAGATGGTGTTCATATCTCTGCCTCCCGCATAAGCGTATATTCTGCATACATTATAAAAAACTTCCCGGCATATTGCAAGGGAACTTGTAAAAAAAGCATGAACTTCCAAGGATTTCAGTTGACGCGGCCCGGGAAAATGAGTATGATAGTAGGGTATAATTTTCGCCCACTTTCGGTGTTTTCCAATGGAGGATATAGATCATGAAGCTTATCAAGTGCCCCAAATGCGGAGAAATGTACTCCGACAGCTATAGAACCTGCCCCTTCTGCCAGGAGGACGAGGCCCTGAAGGGCCGGGCCGCCGCGCCCCGCCGCAAGGTCACCCGCCGCCGCAGGGCTCCCAGCATCCTGGGCCCGGCCATGGTGCTGGTGGTGGTGCTGGCCGCGGTGCTGGTGGGCGTGCTGCTGTTCGGCGGCAAGGGCAATGCCGAAAAGCCCGATGATCCCGCCGTGGTGGAGCCGGATCCCGCTCCCACAACGCCCCTGACCCTGGACCAGACCACCCTGAACCTGAACCAGGCGGAAACCGCCACCCTCACCGTCACCGGCGCAGAGGACGTCCTCTGGACCAGCAGCGACACCAACGTGGCCACCGTGGATGACACCGGCCTGGTCACCGCCGGAATCCCCGGCACCGCCACCATCACCGTCACCACCGCCGACGGCTCCCAGTCCGCCGCCTGCACCGTCAACGTGGCCACTCCCCTGCCGGAGCCGCCCGAGGAGAATCCGGTGCTCCAGTCCATCTTCGGCACAAGAGGGGATGTTTCCCTGACTGTAGGCGGCACCGCCCCCATGGAGGTCACCGGCACGGAGCAGACCGTCACCTGGACCATTGAGGACACCAAGATCGCCACCGTGAACAGTGAGGGCGTGGTCACCGGTGTTTCCAAAGGCAAGACCGTTCTGAAGGCCACCGTAGGCGACCAGACGCTCACCTGTATTGTCCGCGTCAACTGAATCACCGCCTCTTCCCCGCCCCGCAGACTACTTCTGCGGGGCGGTTTTCTTGTCCCCCAAAAGCCCCGTAGAGCTTGCCGCCAGCGGGCGGCAAATACCCTTTTGGAACAAGCTGAAGCGCCCCATGCGGCAAAGCCGCATGGGGCGCTTGTGACAGACACGGGGATAATTACTCAGCCTTCTCGGCGGCAGCCTTTTCAGCAGCAGCCTTGGCGGCAGCGGCCTTCTTCTCGGCGGCAGCCTTCTGAGCGGCCTTGAACTTCTCCTTCTCCTCGGGAGTGGGGATGGGCTCAATGGCGTTGCGGGGGCAGGCCTTGGCGCACATGGTGCAGCCCTTGCACTTGGCATAGTCGATGACGGCCACGTTGTTGACCACGTGGATGGCGTCGAACTTACAGGTGCGCTGGCACAGGCCGCAGCCGATGCAGGAGTTGGCGCAGACCTTGGTGACGGCGGGACCCTTGTCCTTGTTGGAGCAGTTGACGAACACCTTCTTGGAGTAGGGGACCTCCACGATCAGCTTCCGGGGGCATGCCTCGCGGCAGGCGCCGCAGTTGGTGCACTTTTCCTTGTCCACCACGGCCGCGCCGTTTTCACCCACATGGATGGCGTCGAACTTACAGGCGGCCACGCAGGAGCCGAAGCCCAGGCAGCCGTACTTGCAGGCCAGAGCGTCGCCGGCCAGGACCTTAGTGGCGGCCAGACAGTCGTTGACGCCGCGATACTCGAAGTTCTTCACCGCATTGACGCCGCCCTTGCACAGCACGTGAGCCACCATCTTTTCGCCGGTGGGAGCCTCCATGCCCATGATGGCAGCGATCTTGGCAGCGCCCTCGGCCCCGGCAGGGGCGCAGGCGTTGATGGGAGCCTTACCGGCCAGGATGGCCTCGGCGCAGCCGCCGCAGCCGGGATAGCCGCAGCCGCCGCAGTTGGCGCCGGCCAGACAGGCCTGAATCTCGGGCAGGCGGGGGTCCACCTCCACCTCAAAGACCTTGGCGGCCACCGCCAGGATCAGGCCGAACACAATGGCAAGGGCGCCAAGGACCACAACGGCCCAAATGACAGTAGTAAAATCCATAATTTTTCCTCCTTACCAGACCTTCAGGCCGCTGAAGCCCATGAAAGCCAGAGCCATCAGGCCGGCGGTGACCAGCGCGATGGGGAAGCCCTCAAAGGACTTGGGGATGTCACTGGAGACCTCCAGCTGCTCGCGGACGGCGGCAAACAGGAAGATGGCCAGCAGGAAGCCCAGACCGCCGGTGATGCCGTAAACCACGGAGCTGATGAAATTGTAGTCGTTCTGCACGTTCAGCAGGGCCACGCCCAGCACGGCGCAGTTGGTGGTGATCAGGGGCAGGTACACGCCCAGGGCGGTGTACAGGGTGGGGATGTTCTTCTTCAGGAACATTTCCACAAACTGCACCAGACCGGCGATGACCAGGATGAAGGCCACGGTCTGCATGAACTCCAGGTGCAGCGGCACCAGAATCAGGTTCACCAGATAGCAGAAAGCGGAGGCCAGACCCATAACGAAGGTCACGGCGGCGCCCATGCCCACTGCGGTGTCGATCTTCTTGGACACGCCCAGGAAGGGGCAGATGCCCAGGAACTGGGAGAAAATAAAGTTATTGGTCAGAATAGCGCCAAGGGAGATGGCGAGCAGAGTCGTAACAGACATAGCTTACTTGACCTCCTTTTTCTTTTCGCTCTTGGCCAGGGCCCACTGCATCGCAGCGATGAGAGCGCCCAGGGTCAGGAAGCCGCCCACCGGCAGGGTCAGCAGCTTGATGCCGAATTCCTCGGGGAAGATGACGATGCCGGGAGCGCTGCCCAGTCCGCCGCCGCCCAGCAGGCCGCCGCCGAACTTGCCGGAGCCCAGCAGCTCACGCACCACGCACATACTGATCAGCACGATGGTATAGCCGATGCCCTGGCAGACGCCGTCCACAGCGGAAGCGCCGATGCCGTTCTTGGAGGCGAAGCCCTCGGCACGGCCCAGGATGATGCAGTTCACCACGATCAGGGGGATGAACACGCCCAGGGAGTTGGACAGGGCGGGAACGAAGGCCTTCAGCAGCAGGTCCACGCAGGTAACGAAGCCGGCGATGACCACGATGAAGCAGGCGATACGGACCTCATTGGGGATGATCTTGCGCAGCAGCGCGATGAAAATGTTGGAAAGGGTCAGGATGATCAGAACGGACACGCCCATGCCCAGGCCGTTGAAGAACGATGTGGTGATGGCCATGGTGGAGCACATACCCAGCAGCTGTACCAGCACGGGGTTCTGGGTGATCAGGCCCTCCTTGAATTGCTTGCCAAAGTTCATATTGCAGCTCCTCCTTTCTTAGCCCAGAGCTTCCACGGCAGCCAGGGCGGCGTTAGCGCCCATGGTGATGCCCTTGGTGGAAACGGTGGCGCCGGAGATGGCAGTGATGTTGCTGCCCACCGCCAGGGTGCCGGCGCCGGACATACCGACGAACTGATCCAGCACGGGGGTACCGGCGGCATTGGGCTTGTTCTCGACCACCTTGGTGCCGATGCCGGAGGTCTCGGAGTGGCTGACCACGGAGATGCCGGTGATGGCGCCGTTGGCGTCGATGCCCACCATCATGGTGATGGTGCCCTGGGAGCCGGAAGCGGCAACCTTGGCCACATAACCGGCCTCAGTGCCGCCGTTGGTGACGCCGTACAGCTCGCTGACGGTGCCGCCCTGTGCCTTGGCGGCATCAATAGCAGCCTGGGGAATTTCCAGCTTGTCGGTGAACTCGCTGACCTCGGGGACAACGGCGCTCATGGCCACCCGGGTCTTTTCGGCCTCAATGGCGGCGATCTTGTCCTTGGTGACGCCGTTGACCAGGCCCAGCAGCAAGGCCACCACCAGGGAGATAACAGTCAGGGTGCCGGCGACCTTCAGAATAAACTTACCGGAGATCTTCATTTTGCAGCCGCCTCCTTCTTTTCTTTCTTGGGAGCACCGTAGATGGTGGGCCGGATGTACTTATCCAGCAGCCAGGTGGTGCAGTTCATGATCAGGATGGAATAGCAGACGCCCTCGGGATAGGAGCCGAAGCGGCGGATGAAGCAGGTCAGCAGGCCGCAGCCGATGCCGAAGATGATCTGGCCGGGCTTGGTAACGGGAGAGGTGGCATAGTCGGTGGCCATGAAGATGGCGCCCAGCATCAGGCCGCCGCCGAAGACGTTATAGAGCATGTAGTCCACGGCGGAGATACCGGCGGGAGCGGAGATCAGGCACAGGACGGCCACGGTGGCGATGAAGGCCACGGGGGTGTGCCAGGAGATGACCTTGCGGATCACCAGGTACACGCCGCCCAGCAGCAGCATCAGCGCGGAAACCTCGCCCAGGGAGCCGCCGATGCGGCCCAGGAACATATCCACCACGGAGTAGTTGCTGGTCAGGGAGGCCAGGTCGCCGCCCTTCATGATGGCCAGGGGGGTGGAGGAGGTAACGGCGTCAGCGTTGGAGCCGAAGATGGACAGCTTGCTCATGGGCACGGCCCAGGTGGTCATGGCGGTGGCATAGCTGGCCAGCAGAACGGCACGGCCCGCCAGAGCGGGGTTCATGAAGTTGCAGCCGATGCCGCCGAACAGCTGCTTGACCACCACGATGGCGAAGAACGCGCCGATGATGATCATCCAATAGGGCAGCGTGGGGGGGCACACAAAGGCCAGCAGCATACCGGTGACCACGGCGGACAGGTCGCCGATGGACTGGGGCTTCTTCAGGAGCTTGCGATAGCCCCACTCCCAGAACACGCAGGCGGCCACGGACACCAGGGTCAGGGCCAGGGCCCGGAAGCCAAAGACGAACACGCTCATGATCAGAGCGGGGATCATGGCGATGATCACGTCCATCATGATGGTCCGGGTGCTCTCGTTGGACCGGATGTGGGGGGAGGAGGACGCGATCAGCTTCAAATTCTTGTAATCGGTCATGGTTTACGCCTCCTTCTTTTCGGCGGCGGCCTTCTCGGCCTCTGCCTTGGCCTTGGCGGCCATTCTTGCATTGTTGACTTTCTGCTTGCCCATGCGGAAGGCGTGGGTCAGGGGCAGACGGGCGGGGCAGGTATAGGCGCAGGCGCCGCACTCGATGCAGTCCATGCCGTGGAGGGTGTTCTGCCAGGTATCCACATCGCCCTTCATCAGGTACTTATACATGAACACGGGCTCCAGCCGCATGGGACACACGCCCACGCACTTGCCGCAGCGGATGCACTGGGGATTCTCCTCGTACTGCTCCTCGTCACCGGCGAAGGCCAGCATAGCGCCGGTGCCCTTGCCCACGGTGACGTCCAGGTTGTACTGGGCAAGACCCATCATGGGGCCGCCCATAATCAGCTTATAGGTCTCGTCCTTCAGACCGCCGCAGGCGTCGAACAGGGCGGTGATGGGGGTGCCGATGGGGCACTCCAGGTTCTTGGGGTCGATGACGCCGGAGCCGGACACGGTGACCACCTTGCTGACAACAGGCATACCGGTGTAAACGGCCTTATAGATGGCGCAGGTGGTGTTCAGGTTGAAGATGCAGCAGCCTGCGTCGGCAGGCAGCTTGCCGGAGGGAACCTGACGGCCGGAGATGGCCTGGCACAGCTGCTTTTCAGCGCCCTGGGGGTAACGGGTGTGCAGCACCTCCACCACCACGGGGGCCTTCAGCTCGTCGATGGTCTTGTTCAGCACGTCGGCCGCGTTCTGCTTGTTGGCCTCCACGCCGATGTACACGTGCTCCACACCGAAGCACTTGGCCAGCAGGGTGGCGCCCTTGATGACCTGCTCGGGCCGCTCCAGCATGGTGCGGTGGTCGCCGGTGATGTAGGGCTCGCACTCGGCGGCGTTGATGATCACATAGTCCACCTTGCCGAGACCGGAGCTGATCTTCACATGGGTGGGGAAGGTCGCACCGCCCTGACCCACGATACCGGCGTTCTTGACGATCTCCACCAGCTGCTCGGGAGTCAGGCTGTCGGGATCCTCCACGGGATGAATGTCCGGGCACACGGTGTTCTGAAAATCGTTCTCGATCACCACAGACATCATGGTGCCGCCCATAGAGAAGGGGCGGGGCTCCACGGCCTTTACGGTACCGGACACGCTCGCATGAATGGGAGCGGACACGAAACCGCCGGGTTCACCGATCTTCTGACCGATGGTCACCTTGTCGCCCACCGCAACGATGGGCTTGCAGGGTGCACCGATGTGCATAGACATGGGAATGACCACCTCAGCCGGGGCTGCCAGCTGTTCGATGGCCTTTTCATTGGTCGCGGCCTTCATATCATTGGGATGAACGCCGCCAAAGAAAGCTTGTGCCATTGTCTTCACCTCATCTTACTACTGGGTGGCCCTATGCCACCACATACTGTCCTGAATTCTACACCAGATTTGGCTTCTTGTCCACCCCCTGTATTCCGGTTTTCTGCAAAAATTA
>OGNY01001842.1_pt1 | contig 12305 bp, 17 predicted proteins | sample 1573551 | NCBI WGS metagenome assembly OGNY01 (sample SAMEA2581885, study PRJEB24529) | metagenome | biome: Human gut stool | place: China | collected 2011
GGGATTTTCCCTCATTTAAGGAATCTGTTTTTATGCAGGTTCCTTTTTAGTGCATTGCTTTATAAGCAGCCACACCCGCTACCGCCAGCACAAACACGGCTGCCAGTCCAAACATCATATTTCTTGTCTTTTTCTTCATTTCTTCAAATTCCTCCTGTTTCTTTACTGCCGACTCAGATGTTGTAATCTCTGATTGAGTTTTTTTAGCTTTCTTCTTTACCTGTCCGTTCTGCTCCATTTCAAAAGCCTTGATAATTGGCTCTCCCTCAGTAGATACATAGGTAAGAGCCTTATTTCCAAACATAAAATGCAGTTTCTTTCCCATATACTCGTAAAAATTCATTCCATTAAAAGAATAAAATCCTCCAAGTGCTATCGGAGCTACACACGGAATCGCCACATAAGCAGAACCTGTAAGACCAATATATCTATAAAGAAGTAATACGATACCGCCACCGACTATCACACTGGCAATAGAAAATACAAGCTGTTTTGCTGTAAGTCCCATTGCCACCGATTCCTGATAACGGTCAATGTCTTTGTTTATTTCAATAACCATTGTCCTCTGCCCCCTATCTTGCTAACTCCTTTGTCTCCGGCTTTCTTGCCATACCGATATTTGCCTCATACATATCCATTCCGTCCGGACACAGTTCTCTCAGCTTATCAACATTGAACAGATAAAGAGGATATTCACAATAACCACTCCTCTGTGTAAATCCTGTAAACTCCCCAAGCTCATTTTCTGTGATGAATTTCTCAATATCCGGCATATCATTCACATTCAGATATCCGCAGTAATTCGGTGCAGCAACAGACAAATTTACGGTCACATCACCAAACGGCTCATCGTATCCATCTTCATTACACATAAGCCCGATATACATTGCCTTGTTATTCATATACTGCTGAATATCGAGTGTTACCTGTGTCTCCCCGGAAAAACTGGAATTATAAGTCACCTGTTTCTTTTCATTATCCATAAATGCCTCCTTCTATAATCCGAATGCCTTACTTGTAAGTGTCTGTGCTCCCTTCACACTTCCAACCGTCATTGCTATGGTAAATGTCATTTCACACAGATAAATAAGTGTCTGTGCCCAGTCTGCATAACTTCCCGTAAAGGAAGGCAGCCCTGCATTGATAAATGCATTGCATACCACAATCGCAAGCGCCATTGTTACCGCCTCAAACACACAGGATAAGAAATACTTACAGTAAGTTGACATCGTATGACTTACCATTCTGTTTCCTGCCATTGTAGAGCAGGCGATTGCTCCAAGCGGCACAATGATCAATATTTTTAAGAATCTGAAATACACGGTGTAAATGATAAAGAAACCACAGATAATAATGATGATTGCAAGCAGTGCCGTAAGGATCAGCATTACCAGACTTTCACCAAATCCAAGTCCCTTAATAACATCTGCCTGTGCACTGTCAATGGCAAGCTGTGTTGTTGTTCCTGCCGAAATAAGCCCTACCAGATTTCCGATAGAAGTAAAAAATGCTTTCATAATCGTGACATTATTGGCAACAAACCATTCTGCAAGTCCTAATCGGATAAGCATACGCAGGATTGATTCAAACCTCATTTCATCTTTCACATCTATACTTTCCGAACAGAAACCGATAACAAAGAACAGTACCACAAGGGAAGAACCAACTGCTACAAAGATTGGCTCTATTCCCTCAATGACTGCCCACGGACCACCGCCCTTAAAACTGACGGGCGATTGTCCAAGCATTGCAAAAACCAAAGATATCTGATTATTCCAAAATCCAAACATAGCTTCAAGGAGAGCAAGTATTTTGTCTCCCAGCTTAAAAATATCCATACCTGTTATTCACCTCTTTTCTTCTATTGCAACAGGGATTATTTTTCCCTATCTTAGAAGCCTAAGAAGGTGAGTACAGTAGAAATACCTGCCATGATAATACCTGCCACAACTCCCTTTAAAGCTGAGTTCATAGTAGATGAATCCTGCTGCTGGTATGCCTGTGCAAATTCCATTACATTCTTTGCAAGGATAATTACTCCAACTGCACCGATAACTGCGATCACAAGCGTTTTTAAGTTCTCAAGCGGCTGTGTTACTGCCGAAGTACCTCCTGCCGCAAAGCAGGTAGTGCTCATAAGCATTACTCCCATAACGGCTCCGGATAATGCCGGAACAAATTTTTTCTTAAACTGAATAAATCTCTGCTTCATACCTTTTTCCTCCATCTGATTGTTGTTGGTTGTCATAATAATCTGTTCTTTTCTCATATTGGTTGTCTCCTTTTCGATAAAAAAATAGCCAGCAGGGTTTATCCCTAACTGGCTGTTAAAAGTTACTTTATATGATCAGGCATAGCCTGTTGTAATGATAAAATCGGGCTTTCCCCGATATGTTTTGCTGTGACCACCTCCTTTCAAGGTACAAAAAAAGCACCTTAACCATAATTGGCTAAAGTGCTGTGTGAATTAAATATTAAGTCATTTACAAGAATGACAAAGCTATAATTATCATATATTGCTTTTTCTTAATAATGATTCAAGTTGACTATTAATGGCATTTTTTAATAATTTCGAGAACTCTTGTCCACTTGCAAAATATTTTTCTCTTATGATTGGAAAATCCTTTGTATGTGTACCATCTGGTGCCTCAGCTTCAACTAAATTATTTAGTAAATTTTCACATTCTATTTTTTTGTTTTCCAATTCTTCAGTATAGCCCGCATCGAGTAACGGTTTTGCAATTTCATAACGCCCCAAATCGTCCATAAATTGATTAAGCAATCTATAAAATGCTATTTCACTGTCTGTTTCTCCTTTGATTTCAGAATCATATTTATGCCAATTTATTAGTATTTCATGCAACCTGCTATATCGATATTTATCAATTTCATTTAACTTTTTTTGTTCTTCAATATGTTTTAATCTATAACTATTTATCAAAGAAATTATTATATTCGCTATCGATGTTATAAGAGCTGCAAATACTGTTGTTGTTAGAATCACTGTATACAAAAAATCTTTCTTTTCCATTAAAGTACCACCATACAATTCCCAATTTACGAAACTCTTTCATTCCGCATAGGCACATTATACCACAGTTCCTGTGCCTATGCGACGCCTTTACTGATTCTTCCGATATGAACTCATCTTCTCCACTGTCACTTCTGGATAGAAATAAGTAAGAATCGTTGCTTTCGGAACACCTGCCGCAAGTGCTTTCTTCACTTCCTCTTTCTGCTCTGCGGTGTATGACCAGTGCATCATTCGGTTTGTGATCGTATCCTCCCACTTCGGCTTCTCCCTCTCAGGATTTCTTACCGGCTGTTCTCCTCCACTGTTGTCTGAGTCCTCCTCTTTCTGCGATTCATCGGCATATTCAAGCTCATTTGCCTGCTCCCTGTCAATTTTTGCTTTTTGCTCTGCCTCATCCTGCATTGAAAATCTTCTGTTCAGTTCCGCATCTCCAAGCATCATAAACTGCTCATAGGTCAGTGTATCAATATACACATTCTCTCCCTTATCTTTCATTTTTTCATAATGCTTAACGGCTTTTTCCGATAAAATCTCAAATGGTGGTCCGATGATACGATCTGCTCCCTGTGTATTATGAACATACGCTTTTCCTTTTCCGTCCGCTGTCTGATTAAACATCGGGTGTCGGAATGGAATATACTTATTGTCCATTATGGGATCAAAACCACGGATAAAAATAATACATTTCTTATTATCCAGCTTTCTGACCTCATCGGGTGTAAACAGTTCCCTGCCTAAAACATCATAATTTCTTGATGAGCTTCCCTGTCTGCCCTTTGTCTCACCGCTTGATTTTTTATCAATTGTCCCCTTGCCCAAAAGCTCCGAGACATACTTGTGTGTACTCTGCTCATTGCCTCCAAGATAGATGAAAGTATCGCAGTTGCCGGGAATTGTTTCCCAAGTATCTTTAAAAAGTGCCTTTAACTGGGCAAAGTTCTGAATGATGATAATACTTGAAATCTCCCTGCTTCGCATTGTCGATAACAACGAACAGAAGTCATCTGGCAATGCGACATTCGCAAATTCGTCTAACATAAAGGTTACATGGATCGGCAGTCTGCCACCACAGTTAAAGTCTGCCTGATAGTACAATTCCTGAAATATCTGCGTGTATAACATACCGATAATGAAGTTATAGGATTTGTCACTATCAGGGATTACACAAAAGAGGGCTGTCTTTGTCTCCCCATCTCCATTCACTCCAATACCGATATCTGACAGATTAAGCTCATCTTTTGAGAGTAATCGTAAAACCTGCTTATTCTCAAGAAATGCAAGTCTTGAGTTGGCACTGATGATAATGGAACGGACTGTATCTCCTGCACCTCTCATACATTTGTTGTACTGCTTGACTGCCGGATGATTGGCTCCAAGTGGAGAACTTTCCTCTAAAAACTTCATACGCACATCCAGCTTTGATGCCTTCCCCTGCTCTGTAACCTCTGCCTCTCCAAGAAGTTTAAGTACTGTCTCAAAGTTTCTCTTTGCCGGCTGTACCTCCAGCCACACATAATAAAAGATAGCCTGTAAGAACAATCCTTCCGCTTTTTCCCAGAACGGATCACTTGGTGTCGCTCCCTTTGGTGTCGTATTGCTGATAAGGTTTGTAATCAGCTTGACCACATCTGTTTCCTCTCTGATATAGGAAAACGGATTGTAACAGTCTGATTTATCCATCTCTAACAGATTAATGACTTTCAGGTTATATCCGTTATTTTTTAACATCTGCCCGCAGCTTCTAAGGATTTCTCCCTTTGGATCGGTACAGATAAAGGAACAGTTATGCGGCATCTGCATCAGATTCGGCTTTACTTCATAAAATGTTTTTCCTGCTCCGGAACCACCACAGATAAGTATATTTCCATTGAGCTTGAGTCTCCTGAAATCCAGCGACATCTTCACATTCTGGCTGAGTATCCGGTTGAAATTTTCATCCTTATCTGCAAGTATCTTGTTGACCTGCTTCGGATTTTCAAATCTTGCCGTACCAAATTCTTTGCCAGGCATATAGTTTCTCTGACTGGTGTAATACATGACAATAGCCATCGCATAGATACCTAATGCAATGGCTACTGCTTTTACTGTATTAGAATTGTAATAATTGGCAAAAGGAACAGCACATACTTCATTGAATCTGTCCATAAATTCATTAAAGGCAATCCCTTCCGTCCACGCACCATTTATCAGATAACCAAGATACCCTGCTAACACTGCACCCACAAGAATGAATATCAGTGACGGCTTTTTCTTTGTTGTCTGCATAGGCTGCTACCTCGCTTTCTTTGTGGTAACAGTTTTCTTCTGCGCTGTCTTTTTCTGCTGCTTCTGCACTTTCTCGTAACGCTCCCTGACAGATGATTCCACCTTATCATAGTGAGTATAAAGCTCGGTTCCTTTCTGGGTTGTCACCACACGATTCTGCTCATCGTAGAGCTTATAATCCTTGGTTGAATCAAGGAAGGTAAGCATTGTCTTTCCACCATGAATCTCCATGATGTTTTCCTTACGGAGCCATACATATTTTGCCTCTTCTCCCCATGTGCCGGGAACTCTGGTCTTAACAGCATGGTCATTCTCTTCTATAATCAGCTTCTTGCTGATAGTCACATCTGACAGGTTCGCATTCTTTGATGCCGCAACCGCCCTCATTCTCTCAGCAAGGTCCTGATAACCTCTGACACGATTGATAAATGCATCCTTGTCCATCATTACTGTATGGGTGCCATCTTCATTCTTGCTGCCAAGCACACCGATTGTCTCAAGCTGTCTGATAACACTTTCAGCCTGCTCACCATTGATACTGAAATTCTCCTTGACCTGATCCACACTGATAGCTTTCTTTTCCATTGCAAACATTCCGACCTTTTCGATCAGTCCGTCAATGGCGGTATTAACCCTATCCCCTTCTATCGTGTGGCTTTTCTCGTTTCCCTGCTGTTTCTTCAAAAAATCCATCAGCTTGCCAAGTGATTTTTCATCTCCATTCTTCAGATAATCGTCAAATGTGGCAATCTTACCAAACTTGAGCTTCTGTATCATCATATTCACACGGGGAACTGCCTCTGTATGAAAGATTACCTCACTCAGTCCATCTTTCCTGTTACAGTCTGGAAGTACCGAATACAGGATGCCATACTTCTTTGCCATCTTTTCAACCTTTTTCATATCTTCGGTATTAAACTGCAACACCTGTAAATCGCCACCTTTTAAGATCAGCTTTCTCATGGATGTCTTGCCAAGTGACTTTTCATAATCAAGCATCCCTTTTAAGAAATCTATTGCCTTCTGCATGGCAGCAATGCCGCCGCTTCCTACCTTCATGGCAATCTCAATGCCATCATAAGCTACACGGATGATCTGCACCGCTTCCTGAATCTCTTCTGCCATTATCGCACCTCCACTTTCTCTCTGACTGTTGTTTTAAGCGTTTCTGTCTCTGTAGTACGGATTTCCTCGGCTGATACATCAATACCATAAGCAGTCAAAATATCTGCCAGATGATTGATTGCTTTCTCCTCCTCGATACGATACATTTCAAGTGCCACAAGCAGGTTTTCCACCTGTTCCACCCATGCAGGCTTCATATCATATTTAGACCTGTATGTGACCATAATCTCGTCCGACTCAGCCTTATCCGCTGAATGTGCCAAAGCTTCAATAAGAGAAATCGTATCTTCCTTGCTGCCGCTTCTGAATGCGAACTGGACAACAAAGTTTTTCTCTTCCTCTGTAAACTGATGCTCCACACCATTCATTTCTGTTACTGCTTCATTTACTACTGCTAAATTCATAAGTTCCTCCTAATCTGCCATGCTGTTTTCAAGCACAGCAATCTCAATGATCTCCTTCATCTTTTCCGCTGAAATGTTGTTGTTTATAAGCTCTACAAGCTGTGACTCAGTAAGTCCCTTTTCTATTGCACTCTTAATCTGCACAAGCTGCGCCGGAACAAGGTCTCCCGATGCAACCAGCTTTACAATGTCTGCTCTTGACTTTTTCTTAAATGACAGTCTTGCAAAAAGACTTGCCACTCCGCTGTTGCTGCTCTTTCTCACACTTCGCTCAATCGGAAGTCTCTGCACCACATTTCCAGTACCATCAACTACCGGAATCTGATAATAGACCGGAATTCCATTTGCCACAGCCTGCATATTCTGAGGAACTGCAACTGTATCAACCATCTTTTTATCTGCCTGTGATACGGACTGGCTTTCCTGCGGCTCTGCCTTACTTTCTGCCTCTTTCTTATTCTCTGTGGCAACACTTATGATCTTATCTTCCAATGACTCTATTCTGTCTCCCATACGCTTCATCTCCTTATCCTTTTTCTCAATATCATCCCTGAGTCTTGCAATCGTACTGCTTGCCTTATTCAGTTCATTCTGCTGACTGTTGATAAGAGCATCCTTATCCTGGTTCTCCTTGACCAGACGCTCCCTGACTTCCTCATCATCTTTGGAAGTTTCTATTTCAGAAAGCTTCTTATTCAGGGCATCATACCTTTCATTCTGATGATTGATCTTTGCAACCACTTCATCCATCTGAGAAATGAGTGCTTTCACATACTCAGACTCTTCCGGAATCTGTTTCTTGACTTTATTCAGCTGTTCCAAAACTTCCTCATATAATCGTCGCATGGTAATAGGTTTTTCCCCTTTGTCCATAACCTCCTTAATTGTCTGAACAGGTACACCCTTTTCATAAAATTCAAGGGACACCTGCATCTGATGAACCGAATACTTGGTATTCTTGATAATATCAATCATATCTTTTGGAACATCCTTGTGCAGACATTCCGATAAAATCTTCATCTGTTCAATGTCGTATGACTTATTGAGATAAAGGCTGATCTCCTCCTCTTTCAGTCCATATTCATAATCACTTTTTACAAGAGCAATCGTATCTTCACTAAAATGCTTATTTCGGAGAAGCTGCAATTTTTTCTCGATTGCTATCGCACTAAGCGGTTCTCTGTTTTCTTCCATATATGCCTCCTAACTACTAAAAAAACAGCCTAACGTTCTGGCTGCTCTTTCCTGTCTCGTATTGTCTCTTTGTTGTACTGTGCATCTTTTCCATCTGATACGCTGTCTGGAATAAGACTCTTCCATATAGATTTACCAATATTCAACTCTTTGAATACTGCCCTTTCTTTTGCACATGCTTTGGAATACTCCTCTTTATAATGTTTACGCAGTGCTTCCACCTCTTCAAGGCTATATCCCTGTGATAAAAGCTTCTGTTTCAAAGTTTCCCATTGCAGATGCTCATCCGTAAAAAATTCATCTCCCTGGAGGAAAGACTTCTCAGCAGGTTCTAACTCTTTCATATCATCTGCTATATCAAAAAGTTCTCGACTTCTCTCCCTAGCCTTATAAATGCGGCTTTTCTCTGCTGAAACTTCTTTTCTTTTATCTGTCAATGAGCTGATTACACTGACAAGCTCCTCTGCTGAATGAATGTCATGATTGACAAGGAACAAATACTCCTCCTGCAGTTTATGCATCTTACGGATATCATCCTTATACTTCCATACCTGACTGTATGGCTTCTTTTTCAGCTTTCCTATCCGGTATAGCTTTGCATAGTATCTCTTTTGAAGCCCCGACATCTTTGCCCTTCGGTATCTTCTCACCTTACACTTACAAAGAACCGGTTGTACTTCTTTCTGCTGTTCCCGGTAAAATGAAATATCCTCTTTTTCTATCCTTTCCCGGATTGCCTCATCAGAATACATGTCACCTAATGTCTTACATCTGCGAAATCTCGTCATTCCTTGTGGCTTTACCGCCAGATACTTTCCCTGCTTGACCTCATATCCTTTGTCAGATAACAGCTCCAGAAACTGCTCATAATTTCCTGCCTGCAGTATGCAGGAATCCAGGTCTCTCTTAATCATATCTGCCCATACAAAACTGCCTTCACGATATTCGCTCCAGTCCTTATAGCTTTCATGCTCTTTTTCCTTACTGCCATCATCAACATCAATGATTGAAAGACCATATTCCTGACACAACTTATTCGTGATTGGCTGGATATACTTTGCCCAGTCTCCTTTTTCATAGCGGTACTTTTTCCCATCCACAAAACTCACACTGTTAAATACAATGTGTGAATGAACATGTGCTGTATTATCATGCACCACATATACTGCCTCATATGATTTTCCAAGATACTCTTCCACGAATCTGCGGGTTATCTCAAATGCCATATCAGGATTCACTTCATCTTCCTTAAATGAGAGAATGATATGATATCCCTGCCTTTTATCAACTTTTCCAAACTTCCGTTTTGTAGCTTTCATCTGTTCAAAAGCAGAATCGACCTGACAGTTGATTGCACCTATAAGCCTTCCATCCTGTGTTTTCTCCGGATTCATCACATAATCAAGAGATCTCTTCAGATGTTTTCCGTGAAAATGCCCACCACAATCCTTCATATTAAGGATTTTACTGATTGCCAATCTTTACCACCGCCTCATCTACCTTCTGATTCAGTTTTCGCATATAAGCTATCAGCTGTGTCTTATCTTCCTTGGAATACAGTCCGGCATTATTGTTAAATACTATCTGATTGATATTTATTCCAATTCTGTTGACTTCATTAATGAGTTCCTTCAGAATCTTCCTTATTTCCGGATAATCATTTGGTTTCTGACTGATAAGAAGACGGATATACTCAGAATCATTTTTAAATCTTCTTCTTTTATCCGTTCTGACGATACCAGTGCCAGCACAGACCCTGTCTGGGAAAGCATTAAAATATCCGATGCCGTATAAAAGGAAAATTCCATACTGATAATATGGCGCAGTTCCCGCCCCAGTGCCAGCGAATCCCCGTTCTGATTCTGTGCTGCCTTTAACGCAAATTCAACCACACAGAACCCGCCTGAAAGGTCCACATTTAAGTATCGTGCCTGTGCTAAAATGCTTTCTCTGTTTAAATGTTCTGAATCCAGAATTGAAATAAAAGCTGTTCCTCCAGATTTTTATTGTTTTCCTCCAGCATAAGTTTGTTGCAGAGTATCTGGGAGAGGTCTATCAGCGGATATTTCTCCGGCAGTTCAAACAGCGGCAGGTCATTTTCATCGGCATACTGTATCAGTTCATCGGAAATCTGCAAAATAAATCCACCGGACAATATTTTTCATACCGCCTGCTCCTGCTCTTAAAAGCAGTACATTTTCCAATTCCGGTATCTTTACCATATCTTCACAGTTCATGTTTTACCAGTCCTTATTATAAAGAAATTTTATTCATTCCCGATATATGTTTTTAATTTCTTCTCACTGTCCAGTCTGCATGCCATAATGACCGACATTATCATGTATCTTACAACCTCTTTTGTGATTTCTTCTTCAAAACGCGCTTTCATTTCAGCCGGGTATCCCGACACTAAAAAATGCACCCGGTAGTTGTCGTCTTTTCTTGATAAAAATGCGCTGACATACAATCCGTTTAAAACCGCAGTCACAATCTCGTCATCTGTCACTTCGATATTAATTTTGTATCCTGCGGAAGTAAAGGAAATTTTCCCTTCCCTGTTGTGAAATCTCGCGTCTGCAATTTCCGCAATTGAATAATTGTCCGTCTGCTGCATCATCGCCCCGATAACCGCCGTTTCCAGTTCATTTTTCACGATATAATCATAACATTCCTTCGGTGTTTTAAACATTTTCTTTTTCCATTTCTTCGTTAATGTAGTCTTCCGATGCAGCCATTGCCGCCAATGTCATGGTCAGCAGCTTTTCCAGCTCCCATCCGAGCTGTTTTGCGCCGCGCTCAATGACTTCTCTGGAACAGCCTGCCGCAAATCCTTTGCTTTTATATTTCTTTTTTAAGGACTTTAATTCCATATCCTTTGTGCTTTTAGAAGGGCGCATTAATGCCGCCGCCCAGATCAGTCCTGTCAGTTCATCTGCTGCAAACAGCACCTTTTCCATTTCATGTTCCGGTGCTACGTCCACCGTAATGCCATAGCCGTGTGAAACAACACCGTGAATGATATCTTCCGATACACCGCCTTCCCTTAACAGCTCCGGTGCTTTGATGCAGTGCTGTTCCGGATACAATTCAAAATCAATATCGTGTAAAAGTCCTACGATTCCTCAGTATTGTGCATCATTGCCGTATCCCAGTTCATTTGCATACCACTTCATCACGGCTTCCACGGTCAGTGCATGCTGAATGTGAAATGGGTCTTTGTTGTATTTTTTGAGTAATTCAAATGCTTCGTTTCTCGAAATGTGTTCCATTGTTGTGATCCTCCTGCAATGTTATTATCTGCATTGTATCACTTTTTACTGTTTTTGTGATATATCTTTTTTATAAAAAAACTATTTCTCCCCCACTCTATATACGACTACCTTCTCCCGTCTGCTTTCACCATCGGATATGTCACTGCAATCAATTTCTTCAACAAAGGTTACATTATATTCCTGTGACAGACACATAAGATACTCATCTGACGGATAATAACACATAACAAGCATTTCTCTTTGATTTTCATAATAACTGTCTATAATATTTGCCAGAACACTCTTAAATATTTCAACTGAAAATGGATTGAAAAAGAAAAATCTGTCCACGTTATCCGGAATTTTAAAGCCTACTGCATCAGCACATAAAAACTTCACTTTATTCCCCGAAACTGCGTCAGTTTTATTTGCTAACGCCCGGTTGTAAATCCGTTCATCATATTCTATCCCAATAGAATGACATTTTGTCTGATATGCCATAAAAATACTTACTCTGCCTTTTCCACAGCCATAATCTAACATGGTATTATTTTTACCTATTATCCCGGTATTCGCTAGTCTTTCTAACACTTCATAGGATGTCGGCTCATATGGATACCTGAACGTATCCGACCTGGTGTCGTCACGTCCGGTTGTTTTTATTCTTAAAAGTTTTTCCCATTCTTTTTCTTTCATTATTAATATTCTCCAAAAAATCTTTTCCGAGTTGTGTTTATCCCGCTAATACTAATAGTATATCCATTGATTTCATAACAAAAGTAACTCAAAAGCCGCAACCCCGTCGATAGCGGGAATGCGGCTTTTCTAAAGCTTCTCAGCCTGTATATTTTATTCTTTTCAAAATCCCAGATTACATTCTATCATGGAATGTTCTGCTTTCAACGGCAATCTCAAAATAATATCCATTTTAAGCACATCCAAGCTTCCAAAACATTCGCTGGTTCAGTTTTGGCTCAGTTTACATAGTGTTTCTTTTTGCATAAGTAAAGACAGTCTTGCTGCTTCCTTTTT
>OGNY01001848.1_pt1 | contig 12273 bp, 8 predicted proteins | sample 1573551 | NCBI WGS metagenome assembly OGNY01 (sample SAMEA2581885, study PRJEB24529) | metagenome | biome: Human gut stool | place: China | collected 2011
CAAGAGAAAATAACTATGACCTGCTTTATAAAAATGAATGCCAGAACTGGCGCAACAAAATAAACCGGGTAAAAAATACCGCAGGCTTTCCGGCTGACCGTCTGGAAAAAATACAGGCTTCCTTTTCCGACTTTAAGAAAGAAGCCTTACAGAGAAAAAAGGCTGTAAAAACAGGAACAGCCAGCCCGAAAGAATTTACGGACTGGCTGTATCTGCAAAGTAATGTAATTGTGGAACTGACAGAATACTAAATTTTTTTCTCGTTGTGAGGTTTCTGTGACATTTGCCTGATGGCAGTATCGAAATTGCAGTAATTACTCATGCAAAATGCTTCTTCGTTTTATACACTATACCTATATGGTGGAGCACCAAATGAAAGGAGCAAAAAATATGTCTGAGATTCAAAATGCGATTGAAGTAAAGAACTTAAAAAAAGGTTTTGGTGGCAGAGTTTTGTTTGAGAATTTTAGCCTGAATGTAAAAGCAAATACAATCCATGCGATTATTGGCCCGAACGGTTCTGGAAAGACAACACTGCTACGCTTGATTACAGGGGTATACCAGCCAAATGCAGGGACAATCAACATTGCAGGGAAATATGCAATGGAGCTTGAAAATGACTATCTGTATGAAGAACAGACTGGTCTTGAAAATTTGAGAATTTTTGGGAAATACTTTGGATTTGAAATAAATGATCGTTCAGACAGTTATTGTACGCAATTAGGATTGACCGAGCATTTAGGAAAGCGTGTTAGCACTTATTCTAAAGGAATGAAAAGAAAACTGTCCCTTTTGATTGTGATTATGATGGGACGGGATATTCTGCTCATGGATGAACCAACATCGGGTGTAGACCCCATATCCAGAGTAGAAATCCGTAGTTTGATAGAGGCTCTAAAAGCTGACGGAAAAACGGTTATTATCACTTCACATGACCTTAGCGAGATTGAAAAGTGCGCTGATGATGTATCTATGATTAAAAATGGCAGATTGCTGTTTGATAAGGGTATTCAAGAAATGCAAGGACAATCATTGGAAGAAATCTTTATTAAGGAGGGCAATCGGCATGAGTAACATGGGAAAAGGCGCAGGCTACTATCTTACCAGAAGTAAAAGCCTCCTAATTGATACTGCGATTGTTGCCATTCTGGCGATTTTTATGAGCTTTGCAATGCAGATGGACGCCTTGCAGTCTAAGGGAGAAGATTATTTAGTCCTAATGCTCTATGCGGTTATTTTTGGTCTTACCTCCCTGCAATCCGGTGCTATGATTGTAGATTTGACAGCAAAGGATAAGTTAAGCCGGAGAGTTGAATTTTTTGCAGCTTCTGGAATTGCGGTAAAAGAGATTATAAAACAGTATTCGATACAGATTTTCCGATTTTCTGGTATTATCCCGTTCTTTGTTTTTATGAGTTGCTATTACTTTACCGACTGGACAATGAGCTTTGGGCGGATCGTATGCGTTTATCTTAGTATTCTTGTACTTAGTTTTTGTGAGATTGTCGCTTTGAATATCATTGTACTGGATGTAAAACGAGTAAAACTGTTCAAAAATGTTCTGTTCTTTGGTAATTTTGCACTGGTTTATTTGATTGCGATGTCGGCAGAACGAATTACAGAGTTTGTGAATCAACATCATATAGGAATTGACTATTTGATTATTGTGGTTGATGTTGCACTTTGCATGATGTTTGCACTATTAAGTTTCTTTAAGGCTCGGCACATGAGCAACGAAACAGTTATCAGGAGGGATGGCGAATGGGTTTGATAACCTTAAACCTTAAAAGGGTATTGAACTGGAATTATATATTTATGAGTGCGGTAGCAGCTATCTTCGGCATGATCTTTCTGATGAACTTTGGGGATATTTCAGAGAACATTGTATTTGGTGTTGATATAAAGTATTTTATGCTTGATGGATACCTGTGCTTATTTATCTTTTTTGCCGGAGAAATAAGCAAGGATATGTTGCAGCAAGAAAAAATCACAAAGAGAATAGAATGGAAACTTGCTAATGGTATTAAAATCTCAAGTATTGTTAAGGAGAATCTGCTATCACTATGGATTGGAACGCTGATCCTTTTGTTTCCTCTACTTTTGATGATTTCCATTCGCCTGCCAAACCTTATCTTGTTATTAAGCACCTATTTTCTGATCCTTAGCATATTGTATTCGGCATTTATAAATGTTTTGATTCTCTGGATTAGAAATATGAACTGGTTTAAGAGTATTCCTATCTTTGCAACACTGCTTCATATTTTGCTGGTTGTCTTAAAATGTGGGATATTTATGAAAACGAATAATGTGTGGGTGTTGCTACTATTTTCTCCAGTGAGTATAATAGTTTTGACTGCGTGTGGTTTATGTCTGATGACTAAAGAACGGATCGTATCATCATATTACTAACATAATGAATTTTAGCTGAAAGGAGGGGGGCTATGCAGGATAAACGCTTCTATCCGTATCTGTTTCTTCATGCGGGTATTGTGACTTTATGGGTTATATTGGATAGAACACATAAAGGAATTGCGAATGACGGAGCCATCAACTTATTGTCGATTGCCGTCTTGCTTTGTTATTTCAATCTGCTCTATCTTCATGTAATGACATCACGGCGAAAGGCAACAATATCTGAATGTGGCTGGAACCTGCTTTCTGTTTCCTTTATTGCGGCGCTGATGTATGATGGATTTTCCACCTTATACATGGGTGCATTTCTGTTTTTTGCATTGATTATCGGAATAATGCTGGTAAGAACTGACGCAAGCCGGGGTAAAATGGTTCGCTTGCTGTTTGGAATTGCAGCTATCATACTGTCGTTTTTTGATTTCCAAATTCTCCCTGCTATAACCATGTTAGTTGGAATGTTCATGGGAATTTTCCTTGATTATAGATATATAAATTTGAAACAGGTTAATATTCTTCCGATTGCCCAGAGGAAAGCAAGATATGTCCTCGCTCTTATGATTCCCTTGTTTACAGTCGTACTTTATTGCTTTGATTTGTCCACCCTACAAGTCAATGTATTTTTTCAGCTTATAATGCTTTTATTTGAGGCTTTTGCTGTCATTCATCTTGGCGACATGGAGGCCCGTTACAAGGAGTTGACAAAGTATTATGAATTAACGAACTATATTGCAAATGAGAGGGAAGATTTCTCAAGACTGCTTCATAACGATGTGCTTCAAGACATTGGAGGTGCCAAAAATCTCCTGTCGCTTCGCTCACCAGATGTTGATGAAACAAAAAGGATATTGTCTGATTTGGAATTGCGGGTAAGAAATATGATGAATTTCTATTCCTCTAATATCTTTTCGGGGTATGCTTCATGGGAACATATCGGATATATGCTTGACGCGATTAAGAAGCTGTACCCAAAGAAGAATATACTTGTAGATTTCACGATTGACAGCGAAGCAAGGATTGCTTTGAAAAAAGATAACAGTTTGGAACAGACTATGCAGATAATCAAAGAACTTGTCAACAATGTTTATAAACACGCTGCCGCTACTTTTATTCATTTGGAAATCGCGCTAAATGAAGAAAGTAGACTCGTAATTACCTGTCAAAATGATGGAGCGAAACCAAATGACATTGAAAATATTCTTTCTTCCAAAGGTGGTATGCTGTTCTTGACGGTGTTGATAAATGGGAATGGTGGTAACATTCAGTATTTAGAGAAAGATGGTATTTTAACTGCAACGGCAGTTTTGGGGAGAAAAAATGAAGATATTACTATTTGATGATCACAGGATATTTGGAGAGAGTTTAAGCAAACTTCTGGAAGATTGGGATGAAATCTCTATCTGTCGCTATGTAAGTAATGAAACAGAGTTTTGGAATATTCTTTCCGTAGACGAATGGGACATTGTATTACTTGATGTCAACCTAAGAGAGCAGTCAAAAAGTTCTGGCATTGATCTGATAGAAACGATATATAGTAAAAAGCCAAAAATAAAGGTGGTTATGCTATCCTCTTATGATATGCCAGTTTATAGACAGGAGGCACTTAAAAAAGGCGCCGTAAGTTATATTGATAAGTCTGCTTCTGCTGACGAGTTGGTAAAAAAACTCACAGCTATTAGTAAAGGTCACAAGTCCACTACGCCCCCTTTATTAGATCCCCTGACAGATCGTGAAGCGGAAATTATTAAGGCGATTGGAACAGGGAAAACAAAGCATGAAATAGCGCAAGAACTGTATATCAGTGAACGGACACTTTACAACCATATCCAAAGCATCTATGATAAGCTGGGGGCTAAAAATGCTATCGAAGCCTATAACAAGGCTATTGCACTTGGATATATCACACCCTTAATATGAGTTTAGGCAATAAGAGGGACAGATATATCAGAACACAAGTGACAAGTATGCACATTATGTAAGCAGATAGCAAAAACAAGTATCATTGAACGACTTCATCAAAACAATAAAGAAAAGCCGGGAGCAAAATTAAGTCTGCTTCCAGCTTTTTTGTATTTGTTATTGTATGTGGTTGACTAAGGAATATTGTTTAAGCGTGAGTTTGTGATATTGGGTGTGGTATCTTTAACTATGGGAAACTCCCGTTTCCCACTTGCTGACGGCCTGACGGGACACGTCCAGCTGCTGGGCCATCTGTTCCTGGGACAGACCGGCTTTGCGGCGCAGGTCGATGAGCTTTTCACACAGGGTCATAGAGAATGCCTCCTTTGATGTTGATGGCGTCAGCATACCGAAAAAGGCCGCAACTGTCCACCAAGTGGGGCTGGAAGTTCCGCAACCGACGGTTGCGGGCCGTTTTTTTCAGCCCCAGAGCTGGCGGGAGAGGTCCTGGGCCAGCTTTTCCACCACGCCGGGAGCGTAGGGCAGGGGCAGTCCGGCGGCGGCCAGGGTCTCGGCGTAGGTCCTGCTGCCGCCGGAGGCACACAGGGCGTGATACCGGGCCCAGCCGTCTGCGGGGTCGGCGTCATAGGCGGCCTTCAGCTGCTGGGCGCAGACGATGGACAGGGCGTAGCTGATCACATACCGGGGGAACATATACAGGGCCATGTTGGTGAACAGGTCGCACCCGGCCAGCACCTGCTGCCGCCAGGGCTCATTGTTCTGCGCCCGGCCGAAGGACTTCTCCATGCGGTCGAACTCCTCTGCCCACTGGGCCAAAGAGGCGTCCGGATGCTCATACAGCCACGTCTCAAAGGTGTGGATGGAGCAGAAGGCGCACAGCTCCTTGATGAAGTCATAGCGGTGCTCCGTCAGGAACTGGGGGGCGTGGTTCCCGAAGAAATCCCGGGCGTAGGGCTGGGCCAGCAGCTCCATGGTCTTGGAGTGGACCTCCGCCAGGTCCGGACTCAGGCCCGCATAGTCCGCCACCGGCTGGCTGCGGATGGACAGATACCCCTGGAGCCCGTGGCCCAGCTCGTGGGTGTATACGGTGACGTCACCGGCGGTGCCGTCGCAGTTGGCAAAGATGAAGGGCATCCGGTAGGGGGCGCCCAGCATGTCGCAGAAGCCCATGCCGGAAATTTTATTGGGAGAGCCGGTCACGTCCAGCAGGTCGTGGCGGACCATCTCGTCGAAAAACTCCCCTGCCTCCGGGCTCAGGGCATGGTACATCCGGTGGGCGGCCCGGGGCAGCTCCTCCGCCGCCACCGGCACGGCGTTGCCCTCCGGGAACACCAGGGCCCGGTCATAGGGCATCAGCGTGTCCACCCCCAGGCGCCGGCGCTGCTCCTCCTGCAGCCGCAGGTACAGGGGGGTGATATGGGTCTGCACCTGGCGGCAGAATTCGTCCAGCTCCGCCCGACCATAGCCCAGGCGCTGCTGGGCCAGGTCACCGTAATCGGCGAAGCTGTCGAAGCCGTTGGCCCGGGCCAGATCGATGCGGGCATGGACCAGCTGCCGCAGGATGTCCTCCAGCTGTCCGGCGTTTTCCAGCACCGTCTGCTGCTGGGCGTCATAGGCGGCCTTGCGGCGCGCCCGGTTCCGGCTGGCCAGAGCGGCCCGCAGCTGTCCGCCGCTGAGCAGCTCCCCATGGACCGGATATTTGGCGGAGGCCGTCAGCTGCTGGTATTGGGCCGTCAGCTGGGAGATGCGGGCCTGCAGGTCCCTGCCCCCGGCGTGAATTTGGTGGTCCAGGGTCAGCAGGCGGCGCAGCTGAGGGCCGAAGGCCCGGTCCAGCGCCGGGGCATAGGGACTTTCGGCAATGGCGGCGGCCAGGGACTGGCTGTCCAGGCTGCCCTCCAGCCGGGGCAGGGTCTCCTGCAGCTCCCGCTGGTAAAATTCGTCGGTGACGTCGTGGTAGGCCCGGATGGTGGCAATGCTCTGGCACAGGCCCACCTCCTGCTGCAGGGCGTCCCGCTGGCGGACGATCTCCACCAGCTCCTCCGGGCTTTGGGCCTCCCTGGCCCGGCGGGTCAGGGCGTCATACCGGGCCTGGAGGGCCTCCACGTCGGGACGGTGATAGGGGATATCGGAAAATTTCCAGTTTTCGTTCATAGAATTGCTCCCATCTTACTCTTTCGGATAGATCACGGACAGGGCCATGCGCTCCGGGCGGATGTTGTCCCGGATGAAGTCCAGCAGATCCTGCTGGGTGATGGAATCGTACACCTCCGGGAAGCGGAAGGGATCGTATCCCTGGAAGCAGCCCTCAGATACGGTGGAGGCGATGGCCTCGAAGGAGTTCAGACTCTTGATGGACGCGCCGAAGCTGGCCCGGCGGAGCCGCTGGACATAGGCCGGGTCCACCCCCTCCCGGACCACCCGGCGGGCTTCGTCCAGAACGGCCTGCTGCACGGCCTCGGGGTCGTTGCTGTCGCCGCCGCAGAACACATAGGCGGCTCCCGGCAGCAGGTCATAGGCGCTGTCAAAGGTGCCGTTGATCAGCCCCTGGCTGTACAGCCGGGTGAACAGGGGGCTGGACTCGCCCATGAGCACGTCGCAGGCCAGGTCCCCCAGAATGTCCAGGCGCATGCGGTCCGGCCCCTCCGGCACCGGGGGGCACTTGAAGCCCAGCAGGAAGGTGGGCATGGCCACCTCCATCCGGTCCTCGATGCGGGTCATGTGGGGGGCCAGGTCCTCCTCCCGGCCATAGTCCCGGGGGATCACGGGGCCGCTTTCCCGGGGCAGAATTTCCCGGGCGGCCCGGACGACCTCCGCCGGGTCCACGTCGCCCACCACCACCAGGCACATATTGGCGGGGGTATAGAAGGCCTTGTGGCAGTCGTACAGGGTCTGGGCGGTGATCTGGCGGATGCTCTCCACGGACCCGGCCACGGACTGGCGGACGGGGCTGTGACGGTACAGGGCCTGCATCATCTGGCGATAGACCTGCCACTCGGGGTTGTCCTCGATCATGCCGATCTCCTGGGCGATGATGCCCTGCTCCTTCTCCACGCTTTCATCGGTGAAGTAGGGGACGGACACGAAGGACAGCAGAATCCGGAGATTGTCGTAAAAATGCTCGGTGCAGTCGAAATAGTAGGCGGTGACGGCGTTGCTGGTGTAGGCGTTGGGCTCGGCCCCGCCCCGGGCCAGGTCCTGCATGGCGCTGCCGTCGGCGGTGTCGAACATCTTGTGCTCCAGATAGTGGGCGATGCCGGCAGGGGTGTCCAGCCACTGGCCGTCCAGCTGAAAGCGCATATCCATGCCGCCGTAGCGGGTGGTGAAGAAGGCGAACTTCCGGGCATAGCCGGGCTTGGGCACCACGCAGACGGGCAGGCCGTTGGGCAGGGTCTCCCAGATGGCCTTTTCCCCGATGCGGGGGTAGGTAAGGGTTTTCATCAGGCCTCCTCCTTTCCGTGCAGGAAGTATACGGTGTCACCTGGTCCAGCAGGCGCTGCATGGTCTCCGGGTCCTCGCTCTGGCCGGTGGCTGCCTGACCCAGGCAGTAATTTTCCAGGGCACCCTGGGAATCCGACAGGGAGGTCAGGGCGCTGCGCATGGTGCTGCGGGCCCCCTCCAGCTCCCAGGGCTCCCAGTGGCCGTCCCGGATCTCATGCAATTGGTGCAGAATTTCGTCCAGGGCCCGCTGATAGTCGGCGGTCTCGATGCCGGAGGACACCGTGAGGATGCCCTTGGAGCGGACATAGGTGCTGGAGGCGTAGTAGCACAGGGACAGCTTCTCCCGGACATTCATAAAGAGCTTGGAATTGCTGGTGCCGCCGAACAGAAGGTTTGCCAGGATCATGGCGGGCACATCGTCGGTGGCGCAGCGGAAGCCCATGGACAGCTTCCCCTGGGTCACGTCCATGGCCTCGTGGATGATGTGGGGCTCCACCGGGGCGGCCACGGCACGGGGCGGCTCCGGGTCCTGGCCCGCGCCCCGGGGCAGGGCGGCGAAGGCCTCCAGCAGGGCGTCCTCCACCCGGGAGATAGGGGCGCTGCCGCAGTAGAACAGCTCCAGCCGGGAGGCGGCCATCATCTGTTGGCTGTAGGCATGGAGCTTCTGGTTGTTGATGGCGGCGGCGGCAGCCTCATCGCCCAGACGGCTCATAGCGGCACATCTCCTGCAAAAGCCGCAGGTCCGCCCAGTCCCGCTTATCGTTGCGGATGGAGCGGATGCTGTCCAGCAGGTTGGCGCGCTCGCTGTCCACATATTCCGCCAGATACCGGCCGTTGCGGGTGACGGGGTCCAGCAGCAGCTCCCCCAGCAGGGCGGCGGTGGGCTCCAGCAGCTTTTCTCCCTGGGGGGCGAAGCTGTCGTCCATTACCGAGGCCACAAAGCCGATGCACTGGCACTCCGCCCGTTTGCGGATGGTGGGGTTGATCTGGGCCCCATAGAGCCGGTCCATGGCGGCGGACAGCTGCTCGATGTCCGGGCAGCTCATGGTGCCCCGCTGGAGCACCAGCGGCAGCAGCGCCCCATAGGACGCCGTTTCCCGGCGCAGGGGGGTGATGAACTGGGCGGACAGGCAGCTGGTTTTGAACTTTTTGGCAGGCAGATAGGTGAGATATACCCGGTCCATGATCTCGCGGCGGGTTTTCTCCATATGCGGCACCTCCAGGATACAATAATACATTATTATATCGCAGGCGACGGGAAATGAAAAGGGCTTTTCCATAAAATAAGGCTCCCGGCCGGTTGGCCGGGAGCCTTGATAAATTTAAAGGGAATCAGGCCACGCGCTTGCCCTTATAGCGGGACTTGACAGCCATGGCAATCAGCCCGCAGCCGCACAGACCGGCCAGGGTGGACCACAGGGCCACGCCCATGTCGCCGGTTTTGGGACTGTTGCTGCCAGTGTTGCCAGAGTTGCCGGTGTTGCCGGTATTGCCGGTATTGCCGGAGTCGCCGCCCTGACCGGGCTGACTGGGCTGGCCGCTTCCTCCGGCGTCACCGCCGGAGCCGCTGCCGGTTTGCTGATAGCCGCAGACGGAGCAGACGCCATCCACGAAGGTGTGGGCACCAAAGCCGTCCTTCTGGGCGTTATCCGTAACGGTGCAGCCGTCAGCCAGGCAGTCATGCCAGTGATTCTCGCCGTCGGAGGACCAGGTATCGGACCACTGATGCGTATGCTCCTTCACCAGGGGCTTGTCCTCGGCGCTGTACATGCGCCACAGCTGGGTGCCGTAGTAGGGATTGGCGGTGCCCATATACACGCCGTTCTCGGTGGAGCAGATGGTGCGCAAACCGTGGTTGGAGCCGTCGCCGAAGCCGTCCCGGGTGATGGCGTCGAAGTTCACGCCGTCCTTGGACACCAGCAGGTCAAAACCGTTCTCGCTCTGCTGGGCATAGTAGTTGCAGCCGAAGTAGTACACAAAGTTGTGGATCGTGTCGTCATACACGGCCTTGTCCAGGGCGGCAAAGATGGCCTTCACGGCGCTTTTCAGGTCATCCTTCAGGCCCTGGGTGTCGGCGCTGCACATAGCCACGCCGGTGACCTGGGCATATTCCTGGGCAAAGCCTGCGCTGTCCAGCTTCACGCCCAGCAGGTCGAACACCTTCTGCTTGAAGGCCTCATACTCCTCCAGCATGTTCCGGTAACCGGGCACGGGGTTCTTGTCGGCGGACATATCCGTGGCAAAGCCTGCCAGCATCTGATACAGATGGGCGGTATACTTGGTAAACAGGACCTTGTCCAGGAACCAGGTCAGATACTTGTTGTCGTGCTGCTGCAGAACCTCCAGCACGGCGTCCTTCAGCATATCGGCCCGGCCGCTGATGTCGGCATAGTCCATATTGGCCACCTGGCCGTCGGTGATCTGGGTGAACTGATAGGTCAGAGTGGAGGTGTCATAGGTGCCGATGTACAGCTCACCGTTGTGCTCGCCGTAGCGCCAGACATACTGGTTGGAGTTGTTGCCCAGCCCCGCGCCCAGGTTGCCGATGGGGCCGTCGGGGAAATAGGGGTTGTCGTCCTTACCGGCTACCTGCTGGAAGTTGCCGTCGGTGTCCATGCGGTACAGATAGATGGAATGGTCCAGATCGTTGTACAGCAGCTCGAAGTTGCCGGAGGCGGGGACCTCCGCCAGGTCCAGCATGGGATCGTTGTAGGTGCCCAGGTACAGATAGCCGTTGTACACCCACATGTTGCAGCTCATGGAATAATTGATGCCCAGACCGAAGCCGTAGCCGCTGGTGCCGTGGTCGCCGATGACCTGGGTCCAGGTGAAGCTGCCGTCCTCATGCTTGTCGCCGCGGTACATGGCGAAGCCCTGCTTGTTGATGTGGCCGTCGATGGACTTATCGGTGACCATGGTGACATACATGGAGCCGTTATACTCGATGATGTCCCAGATACCGCCGCCGTTAAGGCCGTCCACATGCATCACGGCAGGCAGGTTGTCAAAGTCGTCCTGGTCGGCCACGCGGCGCCAGGAGCTCAGGCCCGCAGAGGGGTCAGAGCTGGCCACGATGATGCCGCCGGGGGTACCCTTGCCGTCATAGTTGTCGGAGGCCAGGCACATATAGATCTCGTCATCGAACACCAGCAGGCCGTGGACACCATTGGAGACGCCCCGGGTGTAGTTGGTGTTGTGATAGGCGATGCGGCATTCATTGGTTTCGGGGTCCACCTCGATGAGGGTGGCGGTGGGGTTGCCCATGCCGGCAAAATAGATCTTGCCCTTGAATTCAAAGGCCATGCGATAGCCGGACAGATAGTTCACGCCCTTGAGATAAGGGGGATAGCCGGGATAGATATCGGGATAGTCCTTGAGAATGTCCCGCTCCCGGAAGATCACCTGGGCCTCACCGGTGTAGCGGTTCACAGCCATGATCACGGGGGTCCACTGGGACATGGGGGTTTCATCGAAGGTGTCCGTGCCGAACATGACCTTCACAAAATCTGCCGCAGCCCGGCTGGTGTCCACGTTCTGGTCCAGCTTGCCCGCCTTCTTCATGGCGTCCAGGGACGTCTTGACGTTGTTGTGATAGATGTAGTAGGTGGAGTTATAGCAGGTGCCGATGTAGACATAGTCACCGGCCTCGGCCATGGACCAGGAGTAGCTCTGGCCCCGGTCCTGAAGGTCGCCGGTCAGGATACCGTCCACCTCTCCGGCGCCCAGCGTGGGGTGGGAGACCTTGTCGATGGTGTAGCCGCCCTTGGAGTAAACACCCTGCTCCAGGGGCTCGTAGCTGATGGTGTCGTCGTCATTGCGGACGACGGCTGCCAGTGCGCCGTTGACCAGGCTGACCGTCATAACCAGGGCCAGCAGAACAGCGGTGCAGGCTTTGAACGCTTTGTGCATGTTATCCCGCTCCTTTGAAATAATTTGCCTGTCCTCGAACGAAGAACACTTTATCTATCATATGTGCGCCGACAGGCACACAGTAATTTAACATAGTTTCCATGCTTTTACAATAGAAAAAAACTGAAAACGCAATAATTTTTTCTTATAACAGAAAAAAGAACGGGCGATGACGGCGTTTTTTGCAGAGTTTTCCTATAAAGGCAGCGAAATGTGGAAAATTTTGCCCAAAGGCGGTTGCCAAAGGGCGGCAAGGGGTGGTAAAATAAATGTATCCTATTCCAACCGGCGGCGGCCACTCCACTTTCTTGGCCCCCTGCCGGAAAAACAAAGGAGGAACCAGGTCCCGCTGAGACTGGCGGTGCGGCAGTGTGGAGACCTGCCGTAAGGCGCTGCGGCTTCGCCGGGCGCGAGACCGTTCCATGCGGAGGCAGAACGGTTACAGTCTGTATATTATGGCAGAGGTCATTCTGAAAAACCTCAAGAAGGTGTACCCCAACGCGGAGAGCAAGAAGGCCAAAAAGGGCGAGCCCCAGAAAAAGGGCAATCTGCAGATCACCGACGAGGGCGTGGTGGCGGGGCAGGATTTCAACCTGC
>OGNY01001852.1_pt1 | contig 12251 bp, 11 predicted proteins | sample 1573551 | NCBI WGS metagenome assembly OGNY01 (sample SAMEA2581885, study PRJEB24529) | metagenome | biome: Human gut stool | place: China | collected 2011
TCAGCTTGGCAATATCCTTGTCTGCGATATAACCCTCAGCGGCAGCCACCTTGGACAGGGTGTCAAAGTCAGACAGGCTGTAGTTCACCACATCGGCAGCAGCCAGGCGCTCCACGCCCTTTTGCAGACCATAGGTGAAGATGGAGGCAATACCCAGCACCTGAGCACCGGCCTGGCGCAGCACATCTACCACTTCCAGCACAGAGCCGCCGGTGGAAATCAAATCCTCAATCACCACGACCTTCGTGCCCGGCTCCATTTTGCCCTCAATTTGGTTTTGGCGGCCGTGATCCTTATGACCGGAGCGCACATAACCCATGGGCAGGTCCAAAATGGTAGCGGTAATGGCTGCGTGGGCAATACCCGCCGTAGAGGTGCCCATCAGCATCTCCGCTTCCGGGAACTTCTCTTTTACAATCTCAGCCAGTCCGGCCTCCACATCTTTCCGTACCGCAGGCGCGGACAAAGTCAGCCGGTTGTCGCAGTAAATGGGGCTGTGGATACCGGAAGCCCAGGTAAAGGGATCGTCCGGCTTTAAGAACACAGCACGAATGGACAGCAAATCTTTTGCAATCTGTTCCTTAGTAATGGTCATAATAACACTCCTTAATCTATAAATTCACGGCAGCAGCGTCTGTACGCAGCCACCGGGTCATCGGCAGCGGTAATGGGGCGGCCCACCACAATGTAGTCGGAACCAATCTCCTTTGCCTTGGCAGGGGTGGTCACTCGCACCTGGTCGCCCAGGTCGCCGTCCGCAAAGCGCACGCCGGGAGTCACGGTCATAAAAGCCTTGCCGCAGGCGTCCTTCACCATACCTGCCTCCAGCGGTGAACACACCACGCCGTCCAAACCGGCGGTCTTGGCGTTCTTTGCGTACTGCACAATGGTGTCGTTAATATTCGCGTTGATGAGCAGTTCTTTTTGCATACGCTCTTCACTGGTGGAGGTCAGCTGGGTCACAGCGATCAGCAGTGGACGCGTGCCGTCCGGCCGGGTCAGACCCTCCAGCGCAGCCTCCATCATCTCTACCGTACCGGCAGCGTGCACATTGGTCATATCCACATCCAGTCGGCTCAGCACCGCCATGGACTTCTTTACCGTATTGGGAATATCGTGCAACTTTAGATCCAAAAAGATCTTGTGTCCACGCTTTTTCAGCTCCCGTACAATGGACGGACCCTCTGCGTAATACAGCTCCATACCGATCTTCACAAAAGGCTTTTCCTCTGTGAATTTGTCCAGGAACGCAAAGGTTGCCTCTGCGCTTGCAAAATCGCAAGCCACGATCACATCTTTACCCATTTTTCACCACTCCTATCACATCACTTAATTTATCAATCCCCAGGTCTGCGCACACAGTCGGCAGATCCTCAATGATTTTTTTGCAAGCGTAGGGGTCTACCAAATTGGCAGCGCCTACCTGTACAGCCGTGGCACCGGCCATCATCATCTCCACCACATCCCGGGCACTGGTAACGCCGCCGCAGCCCATCACGGGAATGTTGCAGGCACTGGCCACTTGGTACACCATACGCACCGCCACCGGAAACACCGCCGGGCCGCTAAAACCGCCCATGGTGTTGGCAATCACCGGTCGACGCCGGTTAAGATCAATGCGCATGCCCAGCAGGGTGTTGATCAGACAAATACCATCCGCACCGGCCTCTTCGCAAGCTTTGGCAATGGCTACAATATCCGTTACATTGGGCGACAGCTTAATGAACACCGGCTTGGTTGCCACTGCCTTTACCGCCCGGGTCACTTCTGCGGCACAGGCCGGATCGGTGCCAAAGCTCATACCGCCGCCGTGCACATTGGGGCAAGATACATTCACTTCCAAAATTCCCACCTGCTCCTCTTTGTCCAGCAGCTGGCAGGTATAGGCATAGTCCTCCACGGAGAATCCGCTCACGTTGGCGATCACCGGCTTGTGAAAGATTTTTTTCAGCTCCGGCAGCTCATGCTGGATCACATGGTGCACCCCGGGATTTTGCAGACCAACGGCATTGATCATGCCGGCGGTACATTCTGCAATGCGGGGGGTAGGATTGCCAAAACGAGCATCCCTTGTGGTGCCCTTAAAGGAGAAAGAGCCTAACATGTTAATATCATAAAATTCACTGAATTCCTTGCCGAAGCCGAAGGTGCCGGAGGCAGGAACCACAGGGTTGTCCAACTCCAGCCCGCACAAATTCACATGCAGGTCTACCATATGATCTCCTCCTTTACCAGCACCGGTCCGTCCTTGCAAATGCGCTTGTTGCCGTACTTGGTCTTGCAGGAACAGCCCATACAAGCGCCAAAGCCGCAGCCCATGCGCTCCTCAAAGGAGAACTGACCGGAGGTGGCAGAGCGGTCATATACCGCCCGCAGCATCGGCAGCGGACCGCAGGTATAAATGTAGTCATAATCCGCCGGGAAAGCGTCCGTCACAAAGCCCTTGGTGCCTACACTGCCGTCCACGGTGGTGATCCGCACTTCCGCACCCAGTGCGGCGAATTCCTCAGCATAGAACACTTCGTCCGCCGTGTTAAAACCCAGAATCACCGTCACCTGCTGCCCGGCAGCCCGCAAGCACTTGCACAGATTGTAAAGGGGCGGCACGCCTACACCACCGCCGATAAGCAGCGCGTGGTGCACAGGCTCCATCGTATAGCCGTTGCCCAGGCCGGTGAGCACATCCAGCGTCTCCCCCGGCTGCATCTTTGCCATTTGGGCCGTCCCCTGCCCCACAACTTTATAGATGATGGTCACCGTCCGGCTGTCGTAATCGCAGACGGAGATGGGGCGGCGCAGAAACTTGCCCTCCAGGGCAATGTTCACAAACTGGCCCGGCGCCGTAATGTACCGGGTGTCCCCTGCCAGCACCATACGGTACACGCTGGCGGTCAGAGGTCGATTTTCTTCTATTGTAAAAATACCTTGTTTATACATACGCTTACTCCGCGTCAATGGTGGACACGCCCAGAGTGATCTCCTCCAGCACATCCAGCAGCACCTTTACCGTGTCCAGCGAGGTGAACATGGTCACATTGTTTTCCACCGCAGCCCGGCGAATTTCCGAGCCGTCCGAATGACTGTCACCGTGGTTAATATCAATGGTGTTAATCACATAGGCAATGTGCCCCTGGCGCAGTGCCATCAAGATTTCATCGCTGTCGTCCTCAGTGAGCTTTTGCCGCACCCGGGTGCGAATGCCGTGGTCTTTCAGGTACTTGGCGGTGCCCTCGGTGGCTTCGATATTAAAGCCACCGAGGGCACCGCCAAGTACCTGAAAGGCAGCGCAGTAGGCTTGTCCTGATCCGCTATGGTCACCAGCACCGTGCCGTAGTTAGACACATGCAGCCCGCTGGATTGTAACGCTTTATACAGAGCGCGGGTCAGGCTCTTGTCGTAGCCGATGGCCTCACCGGTGGACTTCATCTCCGGGGACAGGTAAGTGTCCATCCCTTTCAGCTTGCTAAAGGAAAACGCAGGCGCCTTCACATACCAGCGCTTTTTCTCCTTGGGATACACCTCCGTAATGCCCTGCTCTTTTAAGCTGTGGCCCAGGATCACCTGGGTGGCAATGTGCGCCATAGGCACGGAAGTGGCTTTGGACAGGAACGGCACCGTGCGGGAAGAACGGGGATTCACCTCGATCACATACACATCGTCGTTGCTGTCTGCAATAAACTGGATATTGTAAAGGCCCACGATGCCGATGGCCGTACCCAGTTTAACGGTATAATCAATAATCTTGTCCTTGACCGCCTGGCTGACGGAGAAGGTGGGGTAGATGCTGATAGAGTCGCCGGAATGTACACCGGTGCGCTCCACATGCTCCATAATACCGGGAATGAACACATCTGTGCCGTCACAGATGGCGTCCACCTCCAGCTCTTTACCCATAATGTATTTATCCACCAGCACCGGCTGATCAGTGTTGATCTCCACAGCCGTTTGCAGGTAATGACGCAGGCTCTCCTCATTGGCAACGATCTGCATGGCACGACCGCCCAATACAAAGGAGGGGCGCACCAGCACAGGATAACCGATGGAGGCGGCAACGCGCACGCCCTCTTCAATATCCGTGACCGCCAGACCCTTAGGTTTCAAAGCTGTCCCGGTTCTCTGCCCGGTCAATGGCAGCCACATCGGTGCCGATGATGGGCACACCCAGCGCGTGCAGTGGAGGCGCCAGGTTAATGGCGGTCTGACCGCCAAGGGACACCACAATGCCCATGGGCTGCTCCAGCTCGATCACATTCATCACATCTTCCACCGTCAGCGGCTCAAAATACAGCTTGTCCGAGGTGGTGTAGTCGGTAGACACGGTCTCCGGGTTGTTATTGATGATAATCGCCTCGTACCCGGCGTCCCGAATGGACCAAATCGCGTGAACGGTGGAGTAGTCAAATTCCACGCCTTGACCGATGCGAATGGGGCCGGAGCCAAGCACTACGATCTTCTTTTTATCTGATACAACGGACTCATTTTCCTCCTCATAGGTGGAGTAGAAGTACGGCACATAGGAGTCAAACTCAGAGGCACAGGTGTCGATCATCTTATACACCGGGAACAGCTTGATCGACTTGCGCAGGTTAAAGACTTCCGCCTCCGTCATACCCCACAGCTGGCCGATATATTTGTCGGACACGCCCATTTTTTTGGCGTCCCGTAAGGTCTGTTCATCCCGGGGGTTGGCTCGCAATACCGCCTCAAAGTCCACAATGTTCTTGAACTTTTCCAAAAACCACATATCAATCTTCGTGGCATTATAAATGCGGTTCAAATCGCAGCGCAGCCGGATCAACTGGGCAATGGCGTACAACCGATCATCGGTGCCGGTGTGGATATAGTCCAGCAGCTCCTCTTGACTGTACGTGTCAAACTTCTTCATATACAGATGGCAAACACCAATCTCCAGGGAGCGCACCGCCTTAAGCAGGCTCTCCTCCATGGTGCGACCTACGCTCATCACCTCGCCGGTAGCCTTCATCTGGGTGTTCAGCGTATTGTTGGCGTCGGCGAATTTGTCAAAGGGGAACCGAGCAATCTTGGTGACCACATAGTCCAGGGTAGGCTCAAAGGAAGCGGGGGTGTTGGCAATAGGAATCTCGTCCAGATGCATACCCACGGCAATCTTGGCGCTGACACGGGCAATGGGATAGCCGCTGGCCTTGGAAGCCAAGGCAGAGGAACGGCTGACGCGGGGGTTTACCTCAATAAGATAATACTGGAATGAATGGGGATCCAGCGCAAACTGCACATTGCACCCGCCCTCGATTTTCAGTTCCCGAATGATCTTCAAAGCTGAGTCACGGAGCATCTGGTACTCTTTGTTGGTGAGGGTCTGAGAGGGCGCCACCACCACAGAGTCGCCGGTATGGATACCCACCGGGTCAATATTCTCCATATTACAAATGGTAATGGCGGTATCGTTGGCGTCCCGCATTACCTCATATTCTACTTCTTTATAGCCCTTAATGCTCTTTTCCACCAGCACCTGGTGCACCGGTGACAGGGCCAAGGCATTTTTCAGCATCACACGGCACTCTTCTTCATCATCCGCAAAGCCGCCGCCGGTGCCGCCAAGGGTAAAGGCCGGGCGCAGCACAACGGGATAACCGATCTCTGCAGCAGCACGCAGACCGTCCTCCAAGGTCTCTGCGATCTCTGAGGGCAGCACTGGCTCCCCCAGTCCCTGGCAAAGTTCCTTAAACAGCTCTCGGTCCTCAGCCCGCTCAATGGACTCAAAGCTGGTGCCGAGAATTTCTACATCGCACTCTTGCAGCACGCCTTTTTTCGCCAGCTGTACCGCCAAGTTCAGACCAGTTTGGCCGCCCAGGGAAGGCAAGATAGCGTCCGGGCGCTCATGACGAATAATACGCGCCACATATTCCAAATTCAGCGGCTCCATATAGACTTTATCGGCAATATCCGTATCGGTCATAATGGTAGCAGGGTTGGAGTTGATGAGCACGACTTCATAGCCCTCCTCACGCAGGGCAAGGCAGGCCTGGGTGCCGGCGTAGTCAAACTCCGCCGCCTGGCCAATGACGATGGGGCCGGAGCCGATCACCAATACTTTATGAATATCTGTACGCTTAGGCATGGTTCTGCGCCTCCTCCATCAAATCAATAAACCGGTCAAACAAATAGGCACTGTCCTGTGGACCGGGTGCGCTCTCCGGGTGGTACTGCACGGAGAACAGCCGGTTCTCCGGGGAGGCCACACCTTCAGCTGTGCGATCCAGCAGGTTCATGTGGGTCAACTCCAGCTCTGTGCCGGCCAGGGAGGCCACATCCACCGCGTAGGAATGGTTCTGCGAGGTGATCTCGATCTTGCCGTTCTCCAAATGCTTCACCGGGTGGTTACCGCCCCGGTGGCCAAACTTCATCTTAAAGGTCTTCGCTCCCAGCGCCAGGCTGATCATCTGGTGCCCAAGACAAATGCCGAAGATAGGCAGCTTGCCCTTAAGCTGCTGCACCACTTCGATCACCGGGGTCACATCCCCCGGGTTACCGGGACCGTTAGACAGGAACAGTCCGTCCGGGTGCATTCGCAGAATCTCCTCCGCTGTAGTATCGTAAGGCACGACCGTCACATTGCAGCCTTTTTCGTTCAGCTTGCGGATAATATTCAGCTTTATCCCGCAGTCGATGGCTACCACATCGTACTTATGGTTAGGGGTACGGGAATACCAGCGCTTTTTGCAGCTGACCCGAGACACCATATCTGTGGGAATGGTGTAATTCTTCACCTGCCACAGGGCACTGTCATAGGGCATATCCGCCGGGAAGATGCCCACTTTTTGGCTGCCTTCGTCTCGAATGATGCGGGTGAGCATGCGGGTGTCAATCCCACTGATACCGGGAATTCCATATTCCTCCAGCACCTCAGACAGGATCTTGGTATAGCGGAAATTGGAGGGCTGATCGTTGTATTCCCGCACGATCAGGCCGCCCATGGTGGGAATCTTGGTCTCATAATCCTCATCGGTCATACCGTAGTTGCCGATGAGCGGGTAAGTCATCACGACCATTTGATCTGTATAGCTGGGGTCGGAAACGATCTCCTGATACCCCACCATAGAGGTGTTAAACACGATCTCGTTAATGGCACTCTTATCTGCGCCAAAGCCGTAGCCGAAGAACTGCTTGCCGTTCTCCAGCACCAACTGCTTATCGTAAGGCTTCATATACTACTTCTCCTCTCCATACCGTCAATCTGTTTTTGCCCTGCACCTGCCAACCGGCAAAAGGCGTTGCCCTGCCCATGGTCACAAACTTGTCCGGGTCTACCGTCCAGTTGCAGTCCGTGTCCAGCAGGCACAGATCCGCCGGTGCGCCGGGAACAATCTCGCCAACCGGCAGGTCAAATATTTCTCTTGGCCGCACGGCCATCATTTGAATCAGCTTTTCAAAAGTCATCACGCCGGTGCGCACCAGCTTGGTGTACAGCACCGGGAATGCCGTTTCCAAACCCACAATACCCATGGCAGAACCGGACAGACCCTTCTCTTTTTCCGCAGCACTATGAGGCGCATGGTCGGTGGCGATCACATCCACCGTGCCGTCTGCTACGCCCTCTAACAAGGCTTCCCTATCGCTGCGGCTGCGCAAAGGCGGGTTCATCTTAAACCGACCGTCCTCCTGTAAATCCTCATCACACAGAACAAGGTAGTGGGGGCCGGTCTCGCAGGTGACGGGCACGCCGCTTTTTTTCGCTTCTCGAATCACTTCCACGCTCTCCTTGGTGGAAATGTGGCACACATGGTAACGACAACCGGTATCCGACGCCAGGCGGCAGTCCCGCTCGATCATCTTCCACTCAGAGGCGGAAGAAATGCCCCGGTGACCGTGCGCCTTGCAGTAAGCGCCGTCGTGAATGTAGCCGCCATTCAGCAGATCGTTGACCTCGCAGTGGGCGGAGATCACCTTGTTCAGCGCCTTGCATCGCGCCATCGCTTCTCGCATTAAGCCCTCGTCCTGCACACCGCAACCATCGTCGGAAAAGCCCACCACCCTTGGTGACAGCGCTTCAAAATCCACCAATTCGCCACTACCTTTACGCCCCTTGGTAATAGAGGCAAAGGCCAATACCTGAATTTTGGCGTCCCGGTCAATGATCGCCTGTTCCTCTGCCAAATGAGCCGGGGTATCCGGCGCCGGGGTCAGATTGGGCATTGCGCAAACGGTCGTATAGCCCGCCGCAGCTGCCGCCCCGGACCCGGTGGCAATGGTCTCCTTATAAGAAAAACCGGGCTCACGGAGATGCACATGCACATCAACGAAACCCGGTATAAGGAAATACTGACCCCTTGCGTCAAAAAGGGCATTAACCCCATCAGAGGAAATGGAGGTGCCGAGGGACTTTATTTTGCCTCCCTGTAAGAGGACATCTGCCGTATGAAACCCGCCGCCGTTCCAGCAGCGCGCGTTCTGAATAAGCAATGTCATATTCTGTACTCTCCATCAAAATTGCTGTTCGTTCTAAACAGATATTATACTGGACACAAGACCTAAAGTCAAGACATAATTTGATTACAAAACGGTGAATTCCGCCGCCGCAAAAGCACCGGATAAGCCCCCTCCGGGGAGAGGGCTTATCGGCATTTATTTTGCAGACGCTTTGGTTTGTTCCTCTTTCATTTCTTCCAGCAATTTTTCATGCACCGCGTCCTGCTTTTTGCGCACAACAGAGGCGGGAATAAAGCAGAACACCATAACCGCAGCGGCACCCAAGAACAGCTCCATGGGATACACAATATCCGCGCTATCGGTAACGCCTTTATTATACTGATTGATAATAAACTGTGCAATCAGCGGTCCGATAATCATGGGCACCAGCACATACAGTACCATTCGGCAGCCCTGGAACAGACCCTCCCGGCCCTTTGGAATGCAGTCCCGATAGGAAGCGGTAAACAACCCTGCCATCACCAGGGTTACGCCAATTACCAAAATACCGCCGACAATTAAAATCGCCAGTTCCGCCTTTAGGTTTTTGCCTACGAAAAACTTAGCGCTCCAAATAACTACGCAGCCGATGATCCCGGCAATAATGGTGGGATAGAAAAAGTGCTTTTTGCCCACTTTATCCATAGCGGTACTCACCAAAACGGAGCCCACGGCCGCCGCCAGGCCAATAATGGCCACCGGGACAATATAGTCCTTGATTTGCAGCGTGCCCTCAATAATATTGAACAAATAGTTCACATAGATCTGGTATGCAATAGCCGCCACCATATTGCCGGACAGACAAACATACAGCAACTTGTTTTCTTTGATGACTTTCGGGTTTAAGCTGTACACAAAGTCGGCCAGAAAATTACCGTCCGTCTTTTTTTGCAGACCCGGCTTGTCTTTCATCAAGAACACGCCGATCAGGCCGCCGACAGTGGGAATGATACCCAGGAGCATAAAGAACTTTTTCCAGTCGTCGGTAGTGGCAGAAGCATTGGTCAGCCCGTCAAAGCCTACAAACACAACGGCAATGGCCAGCAGCGGCAGTACTGCCAAAATGGTATCTACCTTGCTGCGATTGGCGGTATTCGTCATATCTGTGATCCAGGTGTTAAAAGACGCATCGTTACTGATGGAACCGATCACAGACATCACGCAGTCCATGACAACCACCAAAATCACCATGGCCTTGACTTTATCCGGCGCCGGCTGCATGGGGATCAGGGCAAAGGCCATAATGGTAAAGCCCCAGATCACATACCCCCAGGTGATAAACACCTTGCGCTTGCCGGTACGGTCGCAGATGGCGCCGCCCAGCAGCGTAGACAGTGTAGCAAACAGTGCGGAGAACGCCACCATCAGCGTAGTGGCATAAGGCGCGCGGGTGATCTCATTTTGCATAAAACGGCTGAAGTACATATTCTCTACCACCCAGGCAATTTGGCCGATCAGGCCAAACAGCAGAATGGAGGTCCAGGTGCGCCCTGACAAAGCGCCCGGATTCTTTGCTTTCATAGTCATTCCCCCTAAAACAGAATAGAGTTGCCCTATTCTTTGGCTTATTTTACCACATTCTATTGAAATTGTGAAGAGAATATAGTAAAATAGAACAAAATTATTTTACAATTTCCAATGATTTGCCCATTACACAACCCGTCATAGCAATTAAGGAGGACCCACGATGATAGACCGCAAAACTTACCTGACCCTGCCCGGTGACTACAAGACCTTAAAGAGCGATTTTTTGGGAACCTTGGAGGCAAGCGGAAAAGATGTACTGGTGCTCACCGACTGCGTCACATTAAAAGTGGGCAAGACTCGCTTTATCATTTCTCCCCTGTTTGCGCCTATTGACCCGAAGCGTATCGTCTCAAAGGCGTTTACCAAGGAGGAGTTCACAGCGTTAATGACCGAGTACCACGAGAGCTGTACCCCGGAGGATATTGAGGCTCTGCGTTTTGTGCCCCACATTGTGGAGTTCATTGAGGAGGACGGCAGAGAGATTCTTTCCAGTTCTTACTCCCAATATCAGTTCTTTAAGCAGTACCCGGTTACGGACACCGCCTATGCCTGTACCGGCTTTCGGGTGACTCGCGTTTGAGGCTATAAATCTTCTATAAAAAAGGGGACGGTTTATGTACCGTCCTTTTTTCACAGAAAGTGACTTGCTTCTTTTGACAGGATATGCTATCCTAAGTAATCGAATGGATTTATCTCATAGGAGCAACAAGCAATGAAGCGAATTCCTCAACAGCATGATATGAAACGGCAGGAAATGATGGAAAAATGCTTTGCCTGCTATGCGGAAAACGGATTAACCGGAACCGGCACCCAGGCGCTGGCAGAAGCCTGCGGCTGCACCAAAGCCAACCTGTATGTTTATTTTAAAAATTTGGACGAGCTGATTATCGACTCCACCGCCTACTGTATGTCCAAGGTGGAGGACGACTTTTTGACCATGGCACCCACAGACCCAAAAGATGTGATGCGGTTTCTTGAGGAAGTTCCCTACTGGACCGCCAAAAAACACGGTAAAAAATACCGCCTGATGTACCAGGTTTACACCTTACCCAAGTACATTGAACACGGCAAGAAGTTCTTTCAAGGGGTCACCGAGCGTTACACCCAGTACGCAAAAGAGCTGGAGCCGAAGATCGGCATTCCCTATACGGTCATCACGCCGCTGATCTTTATTTTTGTGCGCGCCTGTGTGCACTATGCTATGTTTGAGGACGAGTATTATCTGAAAAGTCAGATAGAAGTGCTCAAGCAAAGTGTACTGCTATTTCTTGAAAAGTATAATAGCCAGTATTTGAAACCCAAAGACGAATCGAATTAAGAATAGACAAAAGCCGCCGACACTTGTCAGCGGCTTTTGCCTATTTATTTGCCGGCTTTGCCGGCTTTTCTTTTTTCTGTTTTGGTTCTTTCTTCGCTTTTTCTTTCGGTTTTGGCTCTTTTCTCTCTTCCTTTTCTTTTTTCTCTTTATCGGCCGGTTCTTTCTTTTCTCTCGAGGTGCGGCGCAAACCGGATTTAGTGCGGCTTGCCTCCTCCGGGGCAATCACCGCGTCCAGGCGCTTAATGTAACTCTCAATCTTTTCTTTATAGAGCAGGCGGGACAAATCGCTCACCGCCAACTTCAATGTATGCTCCAGCAAGTGACGCTGATCCTCGGTAATGTCGGTCACGGAGTACAGGGTGCGCAGCATATCCCCGGCGTCAAAGCTCCGCAGCGCTTCATAATCGGTAATGCCGGCGCTTTCGAAAAAGGTAAACAGGGTCTCAAACACCGTCTCCATATTTTCCGGCCCCACATCGTCCATCACCATCTTGATGTACTTTTCAATAAACAGCGACGCCTCGTCCCGACTGGGCACATAGCAAAAACGGTCGTCCTCCACCACCCAGGAGGCAGCCTGGTGCTGCTTCAAGCCCTCGTTCTCGCTTTGCACAATCTTGGTATCTGCATTGTGCTCCAACAGACAGCCGATTACCGATCGCTCCGGTACATAAGAGAACAACCGGTCCCGCATTTCCAGATAGTCATAGCGGTGCACCATGGGCTCCGGGAACCCGGGCGCGTCATATTCATACACGCCGCGAATGCGCTTTTTCAGTGAATTGGAGCAGGACACGGCGGCAAAAACAGCCAAATTGCCGCCCTTGGAGTGGCCGCACACCCGCACATCGCCCTCGGTCAGAGACGCCGTCTCCTGAAAATAGTACAGCGCCTCAATCTGGGCCGGCACCGGGAACATATAACTGAGCATGGCCGATTCTTTTACCCCGGTAATGCT
>OGNY01001867.1_pt1 | contig 12164 bp, 5 predicted proteins | sample 1573551 | NCBI WGS metagenome assembly OGNY01 (sample SAMEA2581885, study PRJEB24529) | metagenome | biome: Human gut stool | place: China | collected 2011
GCTGGCAGGGGGCGTTCTACAACCTTGCGAAACTGGTCGCCACGGGCGGCCTGGTCTGGTTCGCGGGCTGGCTCAGCAAGCGTTTCAGCGATTCCGGGGCGGCGACCTTCGATGCCTATGTGCAGTCGTGGACGGTGGTGCTGGCGATCCTTTGCGGCCTGCTCGTCCTGCTGGGTATTTACCACAGCCGCGAGTTGCCGTCGGGCGGAAGTGCGGCTGACGGACATTCGCTGCGGGAAGGGCTGCGCAGCCTGAAGGAGGTGATCGCGGCGTTCTTCACGAAAAAGCATATCTGGTATTACATCGCCTTCATCGTCTTCTACCGCCTGGGCGAGGGCTTCGTGATGAAGATCGTGCCGTTGTTCCTCAAGGCGGATACCGCGGCCGGAGGGCTGGGGCTTACCAACCAGCAGATCGGGTTGTACTACGGCACGTTCGGCGCCGGGGCATTCCTTTTGGGATCGCTGCTCGCGGGCTACTATATCGCCCACCGCGGACTGAGGCGCTCGCTCTTCACGCTGTGCTGCATTTTCAACCTTCCGTTCGCGGTCTATGCGCTGCTGGCATGGTTCCAGCCGCAGTCGATGTGGCTCGTGGGCGGCGGCATCGTCGTGGAGTATTTCGGCTACGGGTTCGGGTTCGTGGGGCTTACGCTCTTCATGATGCAGCAGGTGGCCCCGGGTCGGCACCAGATGGCGCACTACGCTTTCGCCTCGGGCATCATGAACCTTTCGGTGATGCTCACCGGCGCCGTTTCGGGTTACCTGAGCGACTGGAAGGGCTACGGCGTCTTCTTCATCGTGGTCATGCTGGCGACGATCCCCGCCTTTGTGATGACCTGGTTCGTACCGTTCACCTATGATGATAAACCAACAACCAAATAACATGAGCAATCTGAAAATAATGGGCCCGGCACTGCCGGATATGCCGTGGGAAGAGCGTCCCGCGGGGAGCAAGGAGGTTATGTGGCGCTATTCTGCCAACCCGATCATCGGGCGCGACGCGCTTTCGACCTCGAACAGCATTTTCAATTCGGCGGTCGTTCCGTTCAAGAAGGGCAAGTATAATTATGCGGGCGTGTTCCGCTGCGACGATACCAACCGCCGCATGCGCATCCACGCGGGCTTCTCGGTGGACGGCATCGACTGGGACATCCGCGAGGAGGACTTCAAACTGGTGGGCGGCGACGCCGAAATCGGCCAATGGGTCTACGGTTACGACCCGCGTGTGGCCAAGATCGGGGACAAATACTACGTGACGTGGTGCAACGGTTACCACGGCCCGACGATCGGCGTGGCGTGGACGGAGGATTTCGAGACGTTCCACCAGCTGGAAAATGCCTTCATCCCGTTCAACCGCAACGGCGTGCTGTTCCCCCGCAAGATCGGCGGCAAATTCGCGATGCTTTCGCGTCCGAGCGACAACGGGCATACGGCGTTCGGCGACATTTTCTATTCCGAGTCGCCCGACATGGAGTTCTGGGGACGCCACCGCCACGTGATGTCGCCCGCGGCGTTCGAGGTTTCGGCGTGGCAGTGCATGAAGATCGGCGCGGGGCCCGTGCCCATCGAGACCAGCGAAGGGTGGCTGTTGTTCTACCACGGGGTGCTCCGTTCGTGCAACGGCTACGTCTATGCGTTCGGCTCGGCATTGCTCGACCTGGATGAGCCGTGGAAAGTCACGGCGCGCAGCGGCCCGTACCTGATCTCCCCGCGTGAGACGTACGAGTGCACGGGCGACGTGCCGAACGTGACGTTCCCCTGCGCGGCGCTGCACGACCCCGCGACGGGGCGCGTTGCGGTCTACTACGGGTGTGCGGACACGGTTACGGGATTGGCTTTCGGATATATCCCTGAAATCATCGAATTTACGAAAAAACACTCGATCCTGTGATGCCGCTGCGACGAACGCTCTTAACTGCTGCGCTCGCCGCAGCCGTTTTCTCGACACCGCTGCGTGCGCAGGAGCCTGCCGATTGGGTCGACCCGTTCATCGGGACGACCAATTTCGGGACGACCAACCCCGGCGCCGTATGCCCCAACGGGATGATGTCGGTCGTGCCGTTCAATGTGATGGGCTCCGACGAGAACCTCTACGATAAGGACGCCCGGTGGTGGTCGGCGCCCTATGAGTACCGCAACAAGTTCTTCACGGGCTTTGCACACGTCACCCTGAGCGGCGTAGGATGCCCCGAGCTGGGCTCGCTGCTGGTAATGCCGACGGCGGGTGCGCTGGACGTCGATTACCGCAACTACGGCAGCGCATATACCGGCCAGACGGCCTCGCCGGGCTACTATTCGAACCTGCTGACCAAGTACGGTATCCGCACCGAGGTGACGGCTACGCCGCGCACGTCGGCCGAGCGCTATACCTTTCCGGAGGGTACGGGACATATTCTGTTAAACCTGGGCGAGGGGCTTACCAACGAGTCGGGAGCCTGGGTGCGCCGCGTGAGCGACACCGAGGTCGAGGGCATGAAACTGCTGGGCACGTTCTGCTACAACCCGCAGGCGGTGTTCCCGGTCTATTTCGTGATGCGCGTCTCGAAACGCCCCGCGGCCACCGGGTTCTGGAAGAAACAACCCCCGAAACAGGGCGTCGAAGCCGAGTGGGACAAGGATGCCGGCAACTACAAGCTCTATACGCAATACGGCAAGGACATTGCCGGCGACGACGTCGGCGTGTGGTTCTCCTACGACATGCAGCCGGGCGAGCAGGTCGAGGTGCGCATGGGCGTTTCGTTCGTGTCGGCCGAGAACGCCCGCCTGAACCTCGAAGCCGAGCAGCAGGGGCGCTCGTTCGACGACATTCGCGCGGCCGCACGCCGCACGTGGAACGACGACTTGGGGCGCATCCGCGTCGAGGGCGGTACCGAAGCGCAGAAGAAGGTCTTCTATACGGGGCTTTACCATGCGCTGATCCACCCCAACGTGCTGAGCGACGTCAACGGCGAATACCCCGCGATGGAGAGCGCCGAGATCCGCACGGCCGAGGGCAACCGCTATACGGTCTTCTCGCTGTGGGATACTTACCGCAACCTGCACCAGCTGCTGACGCTGGTCTACCCCGAACGCCAACTGGAGATGGTGCGCTCGATGGTCGGCATGTACCGGGAGTGGGGCTGGCTCCCCAAGTGGGAACTCTACGGCCGTGAAACTTTCACCATGGAGGGCGACCCGTCGATCCCCGTGATCGTCGATACCTGGATGAAGGGGCTGCGCGATTTCGATGTGGACGCCGCCTACGAGGCGATGCGCAAGTCGGCCACGACGCCGGGCGCGCGGAACAGGATGCGCCCCGACATCGACCCCTACATCGAAAAAGGCTATGTGCCGCTGGGCTTCTACGCCCGCGACCTTTCGGGCGACAACTCCGTGTCGCACGCCCTGGAATACTATATCGCCGACCACGCGCTGTCGCTGCTGGCCGACTCGCTCGGCAAAAAAGACGACGCGGCGCTGTTCCGCGCCCGCTCGCTCGGCTATAAGAACTATTACAGCACCGAGTCGGGCACGTTCCGTCCGATTACCAGGGAGGGTAAGTTCCTCACGCCCTTCGACCCGCGCCAGGGCGAGAATTTCGAACCCGTCCCCGGCTTCCACGAAGGTTCGGCCTGGAACTATACGTTCTATGTCCCGCACGACGTGGCCGGACTGGCCCGGCTGATGGGCGGCAGGCGCCGATTCATCGACAAGCTGCAGATGGTCTTCGACCAGGGGCTGTACGACCCGGCGAACGAACCTGACATCGCCTATCCTTACCTGTTCAGCTATTTCCGGGGCGAGGAGTGGCGTACGCAGCGCGAGGTGCGGCGTTTGCTGGACAGGTACTTTACGACAGCCCCCGACGGCATCCCCGGCAACGACGACACGGGCACCATGTCGGCGTGGGCGGTCTTCTCGATGATGGGCCTCTACCCGGACTGCCCGGGGGAGCCTTACTATACGCTTACATCGCCCGTTTTCGACAAGGTGACCGTTACGCTCGACCCGAAATACTATCCGGCCGGGGAGCTCGTTATAGAAACGGAACGCTCCGGAGCCGGCGACGTCTACATCGGCTCGATGACCCTCGGCGGCAGGCCGCTGAAGAAATACCGCATTTCGCATGGCGAACTGGTGGGCGGCGGCCGGCTGGTTTTCGGATTGCAACCCGAACGCAAATAAAAACAACATATGTCCCTATGAATTTAAAATCTCTCTCAGCTCTCGGCGCAGGCCTGCTTCTGGCGGCCTGCTCGCAGGCACCCCGTACGGATTCGCTGACGCGGTATGTCGACATGCGTATCGGCACGGGCGGCCACGGCCATGTATTCATGGGCGCCAACGTCCCGTTCGGCGCCGTACAGCTCGGTCCCACGAGCATCCCGCAGTCGTGGGACTGGACGTCGGGCTACCACATTTCCGACACGACGGTCATCGGTTTCAGCCACACCCACCTGAACGGCACCGGTATCGGCGACCTGTTCGACGTCACGGTGATGCCCGTCGTGGGGCAGGTGACCTATGCCCGCGGCACGGAGGACGACCCCCAGTCGGGCATGTGGTCGTATTTCAGCCACGCCAATGAAAAGGCCCGTCCGGGCTATTACGCCACGCGGCTCGACCGCTACGGCATCGACGTGGAGCTGACCGCCACCAAGCGCGTCGGCCTGCACAAATACACCTTCCCGGCATCGGCCGATGCCGCCGTGGTCTTCGACCTTGAGAACGGCGGCTGCTGGGATGCCCCGACCGAAACCTTCATCGAGCGTGCCGACGACCATACGATCAGCGGCTACCGCTACTCGACGGGCTGGGCGAAAGACCAGCGGGTCTATTTCACGGCCGAATTCTCCAAACCCTTCAAGTCGCTGGCCATTTACGAGGGCGGCGAGGGCGGCGGCCTGCGCGAAGGCGACAGCTTCAGGGCGGAGCGCCTTTACGGCCGGGTCGGTTTCGACACTTCGGCCGGCGAGACGATCTATGTCAAGGTCGCCATTTCGCCCGTGAGCATCGAGAATGCACGCCTGAACATGCAGGCCGAGCTTCCCGGCTGGGACTTCGAAGCGACGGCCGCAGCCGCCGACCGGGCGTGGGACGCCGAGTTGCAGAAGGTGCGCATCGAGACTTCGGACGACGCCGCGCGCCGCATTTTCTATACGGCGCTTTACCACACGATGGTCGCCCCGTCCGAATTCTGCGACGTGAACGGCGACTACCGCGGTTCCGACGGCAAGATCTACCGCGCCGCGCCGTTCGTGAACTATACGACTTTCTCGCTGTGGGACACCTACCGCGCCGCCCAGCCCCTCATGACGATCCTCCACCCCGAGAAGATGCCCGACATCGCCAATACGATGCTCCATATCTACCGGCAGCAGGGCAAGCTTCCCGTGTGGCACCTGATGGGCAACGAAACCGACTGCATGGTCGGCAATCCCGGTATTCCGGCCCTGGCCGATGCCGTGCTCAAAGGCTACGGCGGCTTCGACAGGGAGCAGGCCTACGAGGCGCTCAAGCAGTCGGCGATGCTCGGCGAGCGGGGGATGGATCTGCGCATGAAATACGGCTATATCCCCTGCGACCTCTTCAACGAGGCGGTGGCTTACGACATGGAGTACGCCCTCGCCGACTGGGCCGTGGCACAGGTCGCCAAAGAGCTGGGCAAGACCGCGGATTACGACTATTTCCTCGAACGAAGCAAATCCTACCGCCATTTCTTCGATCCGCAGACCCGCTTCATGCGCGGTCTCGATTCGAAAGGCAGATTCCGCACGCCGTTCAATCCCTTCGCCTCGACCCACCGCGAGGACGACTACTGCGAGGGCAACGCATGGCAGTACACATGGCTCGTGCCGCACGACGTCGAGGGGCTGATCGGCTGTTTCGGCGGCAAGGAAGCCTTCACCGGGAAACTCGACTCGCTGTTCGTCGTCAGCTCCGTGCTCGAGGGGGCCGCCTCGCCCGATATTTCGGGCCTGATCGGTCAGTACGCCCACGGCAACGAACCCAGCCACCACGTCGTCTACCTCTACACGATGATAGGCCAGCCGGCCAAGACTGCCGACAAAGTGCGCGAGATACTGACGACGCTCTACCACGACCAGCCCGACGGGCTTTCGGGCAACGAGGACGTGGGCCAGATGTCGGCATGGTACGTCCTCTCGTCGCTGGGTTTCTACCAGGTCGAACCCGCCGGGGGCCGCTATTTCTTCGGCTCGCCCCTGTTCGACCGGGCCGAGGTGCGTGTCCGCGACGGCGTGCTGACCGTCACGGCGCATAACAACTCCGCCGCGAACAAATACATCCAGGCGGTGAAGCTCAACGGCAAACCCTACACCAAGCCCTATATCGCCTTCGACGACATCGCCGCCGGCGGCAGGCTCGAATTCGAGATGGGTGCCCAACCCGCAGTGTGGTATGAACTCTAAACATCGAAAGACCATGAAAAAAGGATATATCGCTTTTGCCGCCCTCTGTGCCGCCGCACTCGCTTCGTGCACATGCCCTTCGGCCGGAGAGCAGCGCCTCCGTCCTTCGGAGTATGTTTCGACGCTGGTCGGTACGCAGTCGGATTTTTCGCTCTCGACGGGCAACACCTATCCGGCCATCGCCCTGCCGTGGGGCATGAATTTCTGGACGCCCCAGACCGGCAAGATGGGCGACGGCTGGGCATATACTTACGGGGCGCACCAGGTGCGGGGATTCAAACAGACCCACCAGCCCTCGCCGTGGATCAACGATTACGGCCAGTTCTCGCTCATGCCCGTGCGCGGGGAGGACAAATTCGACGAGGAGTCGCGCGCCAGCTGGTTTTCACACCAGTCCGAAGTGGCCAAACCCTATTACTATAAGACTTACCTCGCCGACCACGACATCCGCGTGGAGATCACGCCGACCGAACGCGCCGCAATGATGCGCTTCACCTTCCCCGACTCGAAGGAGTCGGGTGTGGTGATCGACGCCTTCGACCGCGGTTCGCAGGTCGGGATGGTCGACGACCGTACGATCGTCGGTTATACCACGCGCAACAGCGGCGGTGTGCCGGAGAATTTCCGCAACTGGTTCGTCGTGCGCTTCGATACGCCGTTCAGCGCCATCGAGCTGACCGATGCCCCCGGCGGATATAAACCCGGCAGCAACCTGCTCTATCCCGAAGGACAGAAGTCCGTCACGGGCGAACATGCCGTGGCCAAGGTGCATTTCGCAACCCGCCGCGGCCAGCAGATATGCGCCAGCGTGGCGTCGTCGTTCATTTCTCCCGAGCAGGCGCTGCAGAACCTCCGGGAGCTGGGCAGCGACGATTTCGAAACGGTGAAGTCCAAAGCGCAGGCGCGCTGGGACGACGTGCTGGGGCGCATCGAGGTCGAGGGCGGTACGGACGACCAGTACCGTACGTTCTATTCGTGCCTCTACCGCTCGGTGCTCTTCCCGCGTAAGTTCTACGAGGTGACCGACCAGGGCGAGGTCGTGCATTACAGCCCCTACAACGGCGAGGTGCTCCCCGGCTACATGTATACCGACACCGGGTTCTGGGACACCTTCCGCAGCCTTTTCCCGCTGCTGAACCTCGTTTACCCCTCCGTGAACGCCGAAATCCAGCAGGGACTCGCTAACGCGGCACGCGAGAGCGGTTTCCTGCCCGAATGGGCGTCGCCCGGGCACCGCGGCTGCATGGTGGGCAACAATTCCGCTTCGGTGGTTGCCGATGCCGTGGTGAAGGGCACGAACGACAAAGACCTCGGGGTGCTCTACGATGCGATGGTGTACGCCACGGAGCACGTGCACCCGACCGTTGCGTCGACCGGACGCTGGGGGCACGAGTACTACAACGAGCTGGGATATATCCCTTACGACGTGAACATTCCCGAGAACGTGGCCCGCACGCTCGAATATGCCTACGACGACTGGTGTATCCTCCAGGTCGCCAGGAAACTGAACCGTCCCCAGGCCGAACTGGACAAGTGGGCGGCGCGTGCCCGGAACTACCGCAATGTCTTCGACCCCGAGACCCGCCTGATGCGCGGCCGCCTCAGGGACGGCAAGTTCCAGGCGCCGTTCAGCCCCTACAAGTGGGGCGACGCCTTCACCGAGGGTAACTCGTGGCATTATACGTGGTCGGTATTCCACGACGTCGAGGGGCTCGTCGACCTGATGGGCGGCCGGGAGCAGTTCGTCCAGATGCTCGACTCGGTATTCGTCGTGCCGCCGATCTACGACGACAGCTACTACGGATTCCGCATCCACGAGATCACCGAGATGCAGGTGGCCGACATGGGCAACTACGCCCACGGCAACCAGCCTGCGCAGCACATGATCTACCTCTATAATTATGCGGGTGCCCCGTGGAAAGCCCAGTACTGGGCGCGCGAGGTGATGGATCGCCTCTACTCGGCCCGCCCCGACGGCTATTGCGGCGACGAGGACAACGGCCAGACTTCGGCCTGGTATGTCTTCTCCGCCCTGGGGTTCTATCCCGTCTGCCCGGCTTCGGACGAATACGTCGTCGGTTCGCCGCTGTTCCGCAAGGCCGTCGTGAACCTCGAAAACGGGAATAAGATCGTGCTCGAAGCGCCGGACAACAGCCCCGAGAACCGTTATATCGGAGCCGTGCAGTTCGACGGGAAGGCCTATACGCATAATTTTCTGCGCCATTCCGACCTCGTGAAGGGTGCCGGCGTCCGCTTCTCGATGCGCCCCGAACCCGATTACACGCGGGGTATGGAGCCCGGGGATGCCCCTTACTCGTTCAGCCGCGAATAGCACGGACGGGTCGAACCGATGTCAATCCGTCGCGGCCGGTTCCGGCTGCGGCGGATTTTTTGTTTTTGCCGGAATCCCGAAATGTCGATAATTTGTCAATAGAATATGCCCGGGGATTTTGTAAATCGGCTGAAAAGCGCTATTTTTGTAGCGTTGTTTTGACAATTGTTAGGTTAATCCGAACACCTCCCCATGACATCTACCGACAGAATCGACCAACGCGAACGTAAGAAACAGCAGGGCCAGGCCGCTGCGTTCTATTCGTCGTCGTGCCGACAGCAGGATCGGAGTACGCAGATGCAAGGGCAGCAGGTGTCCGGGAGCGGAATACGCAGATAGATACCAGACCGCCATGACATACGTGTCGTGGCGGTCTGTCTTTTTTTTCAAACTTAAAACCAAAGGTATGAAGGTCGGTGTTATTATGGGCTCGGTGAGCGATTATGAGGTGATGGCCGATGCCGTTGCCATGCTCGGACAATTCGGTGTCGATTTCGAAAAGCGTGTGGTGAGCGCCCACCGTACCCCTGACCTGCTCTGCGAATATGCCAAGACGGCCAAAAGCCGCGGTATCGGGGTGATTATCGCCGGTGCGGGCGGTGCCGCGCATCTGCCGGGCATGGTGGCCTCGATGACCACGCTGCCCGTGGTGGGCGTCCCCGTGAAGTCGCGTGCCCTGAACGGGCTGGATTCGCTGCTTTCGATCGTGCAGATGCCTGCGGGCGTTCCGGTGGCGACGACGGCCATCAACGGGGCGAAGAACGCGGCGCTGATAGCCGTGTCGATCCTCGCACTGCAGGATGCGGAGCTGGCTGCCCGGCTCGAGGCGTTCCGTGCGAAACAGACCGCCGACGTGCTGGCGGCAGAACTTTAATCCGGCAGGGAAGGCGACTATGGCAGAGAAAACGAAAACGATCGGTATCATCGGCGGCGGTCAGCTGGGGCTGATGATCGTCGAGCAGGCGCACCTGCTCGGGGCGCGCACGCTGTGCCTCGACCCTGCGCCCGACGCCCCCGCGTTCGCGCTGAGCGACGGGCACATCGTGGCGGCGTATGACGATGCCGCGGCGCTCGAAGAGCTTTGCCGCCGCAGCGATGTGGTGACCTACGAATTCGAAAACGTCCCGGGCAGCGTGCTGATCCCGCTGGAAAAGAAATTCAACATCCCGCAGGGTTTCCGCCCGCTCTACGATTCGCAGGATCGCCTGCGCGAGAAGGACAATGCCCGCGCCAACGGGCTGCGGACGCCCCTGTACGCCGCCGTGGACGACGAGGCGTCGCTGCGTGCCGCCTTGGCCGAGATAGGATTCCCGGCGATGCTCAAGACCCGTACGCTGGGATACGACGGCCACGGGCAATTGGTGTTGAAGGACGAGGCCGACGTGCCGCGTGCGCTGCCGATGCTCTCCGTACCCTGCATCCTGGAGGCGTTCGTGCCGTTCGATTTCGAAGCCAGCATCGTGATGGTCTCGGACGGGGAGCGCGTCATCCATTTCCCCATCGGGCGGAACGTCCACCGCGACGGTATCCTCGACCTGTGCTTCGTCCCCGCCGAGGGGATGGACGACGGCCTGCGCAGCCGCATGGCTGCGGCCGGCGAGCGGTTCATGAAATCCTGCCGCTACCGCGGGATCCTCGCCATCGAGTTCTTCATCCGCGACGGGGAGTTCTATTTCAACGAAATGGCGCCGCGGCCCCACAATTCGGGGCACTATACCATCGAGGGGTGCACGACCAACCAGTTCCGCGAACTGGTGCGCTTTCTGCTGGGCGAACCGTTGCAGGAGCCGCGGCTCGTGGCGCCGACCGTGATGAAGAACATTCTGGGGCAGGATCTCGAAGCGGCCGAGAGAGTCGCCGCCGAAAACCGCCCGGGTGTCCATGTCCACCTTTACGGCAAGACCGAGAGCCGTCCGAAGCGCAAGATGGGGCATATCACCTTCGTCGGGATGGACGCCGGGGAATACGGTGCCGCGTGGGCCGACAGATTCGTAAAATAAGTGCAAACGAAATAACATGGAAAACTACCGGATTTTTGTTGAGAAACATCCCCGTTTCCGGGTCGAGGCCGACAGCCTGCGCCGGGAGCTGAACACCAATCTGAACCTGGACATCCGCAGCCTGCGGTTGCTCAACGTCTACGACCTGTTCGGGTTCAGCCGAGAGCTGCTCGAAAAGAGCCGTTACAGCGTCTTCGGCGAAGTGGTAACCGACAGCGTGACCGATTCGTGCGACCTGGCGGGACGGAAATACATCGCCGTGGAGTATCTCCCCGGCCAGTTCGACCAACGTGCCGCGTCGGCCGTCGACTGCGTGCGGCTGATCGACCCGTCGGCCCAGGTGCGCATCCGCTCGTCGAAGCTGTTGCTGTTCGACGATGCCGTTTCCGACGAAGACCTGGCGCGCATCCGCCATTACTATATCAACGCGGTCGAGTCGCGCGAGAAGAATCTGGACGTGCTGACCGACATGGAACAGGCCGAGGTGAAGCCCGTCGCCGTGCTGGAAGGCTTCACCAAGATGACCGACGCCGAACTGGAACCCTGCTGCAAGCGGTACGGGCTGGCGATGAATGCCGACGACCTGCGCGAGGTGGTGAAATATTTCCGTGCCGAGGGGCGCGATCCCTATGAGACCGAGCTGCGCATCCTCGATACCTATTGGAGCGACCACTGCCGCCATACGACCTTCACCACCGAGCTGGAGGGCATCACGGTCGAGGAGTCGTTCGCAAAGGACGAGATCGAGGATTCGCTGGCCCTCTACCTGCGCATCCGCCGCGAACTGGGCCGCGAGCACAAGAGCATCTGCCTGATGGACATGGCGACCATCGGCGCCCGTTACCTGCGCAAGAAAGGGCTGCTGGACGACCTGGAAGTGAGCGACGAGAACAATGCCTGCTCGGTATACGTCGATGTCGATGTCGACGGGGCGACCGAGAAGTGGCTCCTGCAATTCAAGAACGAAACCCATAACCACCCGACCGAGATCGAGCCGTTCGGCGGTGCTTCGACCTGTCTGGGCGGCGCTATCCGCGACCCGTTGTCGGGGCGCAGCTACGTCTACCAGGCCATGCGCGTAACGGGTGCCGGCAATATCTACCAGAAGGTGTCCGATACGCTCGAAGGCAAGCTCCCGCAGAGCGTCATTTCGAAGAAGGCCGCCGCGGGCTACTCCAGTTACGGCAATCAGATCGGGCTGGCAACGACCCATGTGCGCGAGATTTACCACGACGACTATGTGGCCAAGCGCCTCGAAGTCGGTGCCGTGGTCGGTGCCGTGAAGGCTGAAAACGTCCGCCGCGAAAAACCCGTCCCGGGCGACAAGATCGTCATGCTGGGCGGCCGCACGGGGCGTGACGGTATCGGCGGCGCCACGGGTTCGTCGAAAGAGCACAATACCAAGTCGCTCGAAACCTGC
>OGNY01001878.1_pt1 | contig 12106 bp, 8 predicted proteins | sample 1573551 | NCBI WGS metagenome assembly OGNY01 (sample SAMEA2581885, study PRJEB24529) | metagenome | biome: Human gut stool | place: China | collected 2011
GGTATGATAGGGGTCTCCAAAACCTTTGGTGGGAGTTCGATTCTCTCATCCCCTGTTCTTTAAAAACACCTGTTTAGGTGTTTTTTTATTTATAGTAATTTAAATTAAATTTTTATAGAGGAGAATATATATGAGAAAAACAAGTAACAGCGTGCTTTCGCAATATCGGGGTGCGTTAATGGGAATATCCATCATATTGATTATAGTTTTTCATTTTACGGATGACTGTCATTATTACTCCTATCATTTTAGTGGCTGGATTTCCTTCTTTTGGAGATATATTTCATCATCAAGTGTGGATGCTTTTTTATTCTTTTCTGGTCTGGGGTTATACTATTCCATGAAAAAAAGATCAGATGTTAGAAGTTTTTACATAAGAAGATTAAAAAGAATTCTGATTCCTTATTGCATCGTAGCCGTACCCTCTTATATTTTACTGGATGTCTGTGTAGATAAAACAGGATGGGGAGAAGCCATAAAAGACTTCACATTTATCACATTTTTCAGTGATGGAGACAGGCTTTACTGGTATATTGGACTTATGCTGTTATGCTATCTGATTTATCCCTATATCTTTCAGATTGTGGATAGCGCACGGGACGCAATAGATGGAGAGATCCGGCTGATTTCCATGGTAAGTGCTATTACAGTATTAGCACTTGTAATTGCATTATATGAGAAAGATATGTTTGGAAATGTGAATATTGCTTTGCTTCGTCTGCCTGTTTTTATAGCGGGCTGTTTTTATGGCAGATCCAGTTATGAAAAAAGGGAAAGTTATTGGAAATGGTTGATTCTTTTTGCGTTATCCGGCTATTTGCTCACCATGCTTCCAAGTGGATCTCCTATTTTTGCAAGGTATGTGACCGGAATTTTTAATATCTCATGTTGTGCGGGAATTGCCTGGATCTTTTCCCGGTTATCTATGCGCCCGGTTATAAGAATACTGGAATGGTTTGGTGCTCATTCGCTGGAATTGTATCTGGTACATGTTACCATACGAAAATTTATGAAGGGAGCAGCATTTCATACATGCCGTCTGCGTTACGAACTGGTGCTGGTATGCAGTTCCATTGTGATTGCATGGATACTTCAGATCCTTGTCCGGTATATAACAGATCATTTGCTTAAGGAAAAGAGGTAAGACATATGACCCTACAGCAGTTACATCAGGTAATTACGATTGCAGAAAGCCGTTCCATGAACGAAGCATCCCGAAAATTGTTTGTCTCACAGCCCAATCTGTCTGCGGTTGTGCGCGAACTGGAAGAAGAAGCAGGAATCACCATTTTTATCCGGTCCAACAGGGGAATCGTGCTTACACCAGAGGGAGAGGAATTTATCGGATATGCCAAGCAGGTCGTGGAGCAGTATCATTTACTGGAATCCCGTTATATTTCGTCTGCATCCAAAAAGAAATTTTCCGTGTCTATGCAGCATTATACCTTTGCGGTCAAGGCATTTGTGGAAGTCGTAAAGGCTGTCGGAATGGAAGAATATGAATTTGCCGTGCATGAGACACAGACGAATCAGGTAATCGAAAATGTGCGCAACATGAAAAGTGAGCTGGGGATTCTTTTCCTGAGCAAATTTAATGAAGCAGTACTCCAGAAACTTTTCAAGGAAAATGATGTGATTTTTGAAGAACTGTTTACCTGTGACACCTATGTATATCTGTGGAAAGGACATCCGCTGGCACAAAGGGATGTAATTTCTATGAAAGAACTGCAGGAATATCCATGTCTGGTGTTCGAACAGGGGAAAAATAATTCCTTTTATTTTGCCGAAGAGATGAAAAGTACCTATGAATATAAGAAGATGATCCATGCGGATGACCGGGCGACCATGCTGAATCTGATGGTTGGGCTGAATGGTTATACGCTCTGTTCCGGGATTATCTGTGAAGAATTAAACGGAAATGATTATGCGGCAGTGCCGCTGGCAGAGAGCGAAAAGATGCGGATTGGCTATATCCGGCACAAGGGGATAAAGGTCAGTCCGATCGGAGAATTATATGTGGATATTCTGAAAAAAAGTGGGAAACCACTTTGATAAAAATAGTTTTCATCAAAAAATGCTTGTTTTGGTGATTGGAAAGGCAATTTTTTGGAGAAATTGCATAAGATAGCAGGTATAAATATAAATACACGAAAAAAAACGGTAAGAATCTGATGGAAACGGTTGCGCGATTACCGTCATTATGCAGGAAAAACCGGAGAAATGCGAAGTTTGCATAACTTTGACAGATGAGAAAAAAAGTGGCATAATCTTTTCTAAACTTGGGGATGATAATAAAAGTATGTTGTTTAAAGGTAGAAAGAGGTGTTGGATTATGTATGAAACTGTTAAAGTAATTCGGTTATCAGATATGGATGAAGTTAAGGATTTTGTACGTGCAGCAGGTGGTTGTGATTTTGATATTGATGTAAAATGCGACAGAACATTCATTGATGCAAAGTCATTGCTTGGTATGATTGGACTTGGCGTAAAAAAGAATCTTCAGGTTTGCTACGGTGGAAAGAATGAAAATTTCGAAAACGTAGTTGCTAAATTTGCAGTGGCATAATACAATTATTATATCGTGACTATGGAACTTTAAGTCCCGCTCCGTATTCCGGAGCGGGGCTTTTTATTGTAAAATAATGGAACAAATAAAAACCCGCTTCATACAACAGGAAAATACCCGCGGGAGAAAGGAGGTGTACATGCAGGAATTACATATCTCTGTGAGAAATCTGGTAGAGTTTATTTTCCGGGCAGGAGATATCGATAACCGTGCCGGAAAGCTGGCGAGTGCAGAGGCCATGATGGAAGGCAGCCGTATCCACCGGAAAATTCAAAAAAGCATGGACACCTCCTACCAGGCGGAAGTACCGCTGAAAATTGAATGGAAAGCCAACGATTACGTACTGGTCGTGGAAGGACGTGCAGACGGAATCGCCTATGGAAAATTTCAGCCGGATCTGCCGGCTGCGACGGAGTCTGTGCTGCAACCGGAGATGGAGTTTGCGGCGGAAATCCCTCCGGAAGAAGAAATCAGCTTCATCGATGAGATCAAGGGTGTATATAGAAACGTTGCGGCAATGGAACAGCCGGTCTACGTGCATAAAGCCCAGGCAATGTGCTATGCGTATATCTATGCGAAACAGAACCGTCTGGAGCGGATCGGCGTGCAGATGACCTACTGCAATCTGGATACCGAGGAAATTCGGTATTTCCGGGAGATTTATACATTTGAGACACTGACCGTGTGGTTTACGCATCTGATCGAAGATTATAGGAAATGGGCAGACTGGCAGATCGCATGGAAAAAACAGCGGCAGGAGAGTATTCATACACTCGAGTTTCCATTTCCCTACCGGCAGGGACAAAAGAAGCTGGTTGCCGATGTTTACCGCACCATTCTGCGGGGGAAGAACCTGTTTATCGAAGCACCGACCGGAGTGGGCAAAACAATTTCCACAATTTTTCCGGCGGTAAAAGCAGTGGGAGAAGGGCTGGCAGACCGGATCTTTTATCTCACGGCAAAGACCATCACAGCAACTGTGGCAAAAGAAACGTTCGCACTGCTGGAAGAACAGGGATACCGTGCCAAAGTCATCCAGATTACAGCAAAAGAAAAACTCTGCCTGTGTGAAGAGATGGACTGCAACCCGGTAAACTGTCCATATGCAAAGGGGCATTTTGACCGGGTGAACGATGCGGTGTTTGATCTCTTGCAGAAATCCAACCTGTTTACCAGAGAGGAAGTTTTAGCGCAGGCGAAAGAATATCAGGTGTGCCCGTTTGAGATGAGTCTGGATGTGGCAACCTGGGCAGACAATATTGTCTGTGATTACAATTACGTATTCGATCCGAATGTATATCTGAAACGCTTTTTTCAGGAGGGGATAAAGGGAGACTATCTGTTCCTGGTGGATGAGGCACATAACCTCGTGGATCGCAGCAGGGAGATGTACAGTGCCGATCTGTACAAAGAAGACGTGCTTGCAGTGAAGCGGATCATGAAAGCGCACAGCCGTACGATCTGCCGTATCCTGGACAAATGCAACAAAGCCATGCTGGAAATGAAACGTGAGTGTGAGCACTACCAGATTCTGGACAGTGTGGGAACGTTGACCTTCCACCTTATGCGGCTGGCCTCCCAGATGGATGAATTTTTGGAAAAACCGCGGGAATTTCCGGAGAAGAAAACGGTGCTGGATTTTTACTTTGCGCTGCGCAATTTCCTGAATATCTATGATCTGGTGGATGACCATTACGTGATCTACAGCCAGATGACGGAGGAAGGCCAGTTCCGGATCCGGCTCTTTTGCGTAGATCCGTCGGTCAATCTGCAGAAATGCATCGATAAAAGCAATTCCACGATCTTTTTCTCCGCAACGCTCCTGCCGATCGGATACTACAAGCGGCTACTTTCCACGGACGAGGATAACTATGCCATTTATGCGCAGAGTACGTTTGCCCAGACACAGAGACTTCTCGCATTTGGCCGGGATGTGAGCACAAAATATACGCGGAGGAACAGAAAAGAATACGAAAAAATCGCGGACTATATCGGTGCAGTCACAGAAGCACAGCAGGGAAATTACATGGTGTTTTTCCCGTCTTACCAGCTGATGCAGGATGTATATGAGGTCTTTGCCGGGAAGGCGGCCGATTCGTGCGAGATTCTGATGCAGCATAGTAATATGAAAGAACACGAAAGAGAAGCGTTTTTGGAAGAATTTGAAAAAGAGCGCCAGGGGACACTCGTTGCGTTCTGTGTGATGGGTGGAATTTTCGGGGAAGGCATTGATCTGAAAAACGACCGGCTGATCGGTGCCATCATCGTGGGAACCGGACTTCCGCAGGTCAGCGATGAACGTGAAATTTTAAAGAATTATTATGATGAGCGGGGATTGTCCGGATTTGACTATGCGTTCCGCTATCCGGGAATGAACAAAGTCCTGCAGGCAGCAGGGCGCGTGATCCGGACCAGCGAGGACCGCGGCGTGATCCTTCTGCTGGATGAACGTTTCCTGCAGCGCGAATACGGAGCGCTTTTTCCGAGAGAATGGGAAAAGAGAAGCGTCTGTGGTCTGCCGCAGCTGCGGGAAGAAGTGAGCCGGTTCTGGTCAGACGTCCGGGAGGAGCTTTAAAAACTCTTCGGTGGAGGCAGAAACCGGAAGGGTAGGGTTTAACGAAGCCACCAGCTGCCGCTGCGGGATCGTTTCCTGCGTGCGGACGAGAAAGAGATCCTCCGGCTTGTGTTTCAGACAAAAATCCGGGATAAAAGCAATTCCAAGACCGATGCGGGCCATGTCAATGAGCAGATCGTTGCTGCTGAGCTCTACCTGAGGCAGCAGTTCCAGCTGATGCTGCAGGAAAATGTGGTGCAGAAACTCACTCGTTGTGCTCTTGCGGTCTAACATCATGAGCGGATAGGTGCCAAGCTCCGAGAAAGGAACGATGCGGTCCGCCAGATCAAAATATGCCGGATTGGCGACGAACACATCCGAGAAAGAGCCAACCGTTTTCTGAATATAGGAAGGATTCAGATGCGGGTTTGGAAAATTTGTGATAATCAGATCTACCCGGCGCTGCTCTAACAGGTCTACACAGCCCATCGAGCTGGCATTGGTGATTTTAATCGGAACATCCGGGAATTTCCGATGGAATTTCTGCAGATACGGCAGAAGAAAATAGCGGCAGATCGTGTCGCTGGCACCGATATGCAGCTGTCCTAAACCAAGAGAGCCGGATTCTAAAAGCTGGCTTTCGCCGCGTGAGATCAGATTCATGGCAGGTTCCACATGTTTCAGAAGCAGAGCACCGGCAGGAGTCAGCTGCACTTTTTTTGTGCTGCGGATAAAAAGCGGCTGTCCCAGCTTGCGCTCTAATGTTTTGATAGACTGGCTTACCGCTGACTGGGAGATAAACAGCTTCTTACTTGCATCCGAAAATGAGAGAGAGCTTGCAACATAATAGAAAACCTTGTATAATTCATAATTGATATCCATCGATCATATCCTCAGTAGTATAGTATAGTATAGTATAGGATATATTATATACCTTTCACAAAGGAGAGAAAAGGAGATTATCATGAAAAAGGGAATTTTGAAAACCTTATGCGGATTGATGGCGGCACTCATGCTGCTTGTGTTCGCAGGAACACCCGTTATAACTCAGGCAGCAAAACTGCCATATTACATTAAAATCAATCGTCAGCAGAACTGTGTGACCGTATATGCACTTGATTCCAAAGGTAAATATACCAAACCGGTCAAAGCATTTGCCTGCTCTGTCGGTGTCAACAATGCCACCCCGACAGGAACATTTTCGATTCCGGCAAAATACCGCTGGCATACACTTATGGGCGGTGTGTACGGACAGTATTGCAGCCGTATTCACGGTGGTGTGCTGTTCCACTCTGTGTTTTACAGTTCACAGGACCCGAGCAGGCTGGCATACAATTCTTATAACCGTCTGGGACAGACGGCATCCCACGGATGTGTCCGTCTGAATGTGGAAGATGCCAAGTGGATCTATGACAACTGCCCGGTAGGAACCAAAGTAACCATCTATGACAGCAAAGATCCGGGACCACTCGGAAAGCCAACTCCGGTCCGCATCGATGTAAACAGTCCGTACCGCGGATGGGATCCGACCGATCCGGATCCGAGAAATCCATGGCAGAAACTTCGCCCGACGATTAAGGGAATCAAGAATAAAACCATCGAGAGAACAAACAGCAAAGTAGATCTGAAAAAGGGTGTGAAAGCTACCGATTACAGAGGTAAGACACTTAAATTTACCGTTTCCGGAAAAGTCAATGCGGCAAAGACCGGAAAATATAAGATTACATACACCGCAAAAGATGCCAAAGGAAACAAGACCCAAAAGAGCATCGTAATTACCGTAAAAGATACGAAAGCACCATCCATCAGCCTGAAGCGAAAGACACTGACCTACAATAAAGCCGTTTCCAAAGAAAAACTGGTTTCTGCAATTAAGGCAGATGTAGTGGCAAAAGATCTGGGCAAAAAACTTGCGTCAAAATATGTTTTCGTGGATGCCAGAGAAGCACATAAGGCAGTTACCGCTATGGAAAGAGGAACCTATGGAACTTATAGCGTGACCGTATATGTCAAAGATACGGCAGGAAATAAATCCAGAAAGCTGAAAGTAAAGATTAATTTTGTAAATCCAAACCCGGGTACCGATCAGCCGGATCAGCCGGAACCGGACACTCCGGGCGTTGTAACGGACAGTGCAATTACCGTACAGTAATTTCATAAGAACAGGTAATAGATATCGTAAGCGATATTAATTTTACTTAATTGTCAACCCATGATACAATAACATAAAGATCAATAGAATGCCCCCAAATGCAGGGGGCATTCCGTTTCGCAAAAGAAGGAGGTAAATCCAATGGGCAATGTACGTCGTGTGTACGTAGAAAAGAAACCGGATTTTGCCGTAAAGGCAAAAGAATTAAAACATGAGGTAAAGCATTATCTCGGAATCGCTGCAGATCAGGTGCGTGTTCTGATCCGTTATGATGTGGAAAATGTATCGGATGCCACTTACCAGAAGGCATTGCAGACGGTATTTTCCGAGCCGCCAGTGGATGATATTTATGAGGAGAACTTTGACGCAGAAGGCGGAAACGTATTTTCCGTAGAATTCCTGCCGGGACAGTTCGACCAGAGAGCGGATTCCGCAGAGCAGTGCGTGAAGCTTTTAAATGAGGATGAGGAGCCGATCATCCGCAGCGCGACGACCTATGTGATCAAGGGTGATATCACAGAGGATGAGTTAGAGGCGATCAAAAAGTATTGTATCAATCCGGTAGATTCCCGTGAGACCGGTATGGACAAGCCGGATACCCTCGTACAGAATTTCGATGAGCCGGCAGACGTGGCAGTTTTCGACGGATTTATCGACATGGCAGAAGCACAGCTGAAGAAACTGTACAGCTCTTTAAATCTTGCCATGACCTTTAAGGATTTCTTACATATCCAGAATTACTTCAAAAATACCGAGAAGCGGAATCCGTCCGTGACAGAGATCCGCGTGCTTGATACTTACTGGAGTGACCATTGCCGTCATACCACCTTCTCGACAGAACTGAAAAATGTGAAGTTTGATGAAGGATTTTACCAGGCACCAATCAAAAAGACTTACGAAGAATATCTGGATACCCACAAGAAACTGTATGCGGGACGTGATGACAAGTTTGTCTGCCTGATGGATCTGGCACTGCTTGCCATGAAACGTCTGAAAAAAGAAGGAAAACTTGCAGATCAGGAAGAATCTGACGAGATCAATGCATGTTCCATCGTGGTACCGGTGGAAGTAGATGGAAAGACAGAGGAGTGGCTTGTAAACTTTAAGAATGAGACACATAACCATCCGACCGAGATTGAGCCGTTCGGTGGTGCTGCTACCTGTTTAGGCGGAGCCATCCGTGATCCGCTTTCCGGAAGAACTTATGTGTATCAGGCAATGCGTGTGACCGGAGCCGCAGATCCGACCGTATCCGTAAAAGATACGATTGAGGGTAAGCTGCCACAGAAGAAGATCGTGCGCGAGGCAGCCAGAGGTTACAGCTCTTATGGAAACCAGATCGGACTGGCAACCGGATATGTCAAAGAAGTTTACCATCCGGATTATGTAGCAAAACGTATGGAGATCGGTGCTGTCATGGGTGCCGCACCGAGACGTGCCGTACAGAGACTGACCTCTGATCCGGGAGATAAGATTATCCTTCTGGGCGGACGTACCGGACGTGACGGTATCGGTGGAGCAACCGGATCTTCCAAGGCACATAACACACAGTCTACGTCTGTATGTGGTGCCGAGGTACAGAAAGGTAATGCACCGACTGAGCGTAAACTGCAGCGCCTGTTCCGCAGAGAAGAAGTCAGCCATATTATCAAAAAATGTAACGATTTCGGTGCCGGCGGTGTATCGGTAGCCATCGGTGAGCTTGCAGACGGACTGCGCGTGAATCTGGACAAAGTACCGAAGAAATATGCCGGTCTGGACGGAACAGAGATTGCAATCTCCGAGTCCCAGGAGCGTATGGCCGTTGTTGTTGCTCCGGAAGATGTAGAGCAGTTCCTTGCCTATGCAAAGGAAGAAAACCTTGAGGCAACGGAAGTCGCAGTTGTGACAGAGGAGCCAAGACTGATTCTGGAGTGGAGAGGAAAAGATATCGTCAATATTTACCGTGCATTCTTAGATACCAACGGTGCACATCAGGAAGCTGATGTCGAAGTTGAGATGCCAAAAGAGGAAGACAACTTCTTTAAAAAGATCGAACTTCCGAAAGTTGCAGATGCATTACAGAAAAACGACAACAAATCAGCATGGCTTGCCATGCTTGCGGATCTTAATGTATGTTCCCAGAAGGGACTTGTCGAGATGTTTGACGGTTCCATCGGTGCGGGAAGTGTCTACATGCCATACGGCGGCCGCTATCAGCTGACCGAGACACAGAGCATGGTTGCCAAACTTCCGGTTCTGAAAGGAAAATGCGATACCGTAACCATGATGTCCTACGGATTTGATCCGTACTTATCCTCCTGGAGTCCATACCACGGATCGGTATATGCCGTACTGGAATCCCTTTCCCGTATCGTGACCGCCGGTGGTGACTACAAGAAAGTACGCTTCACCTTCCAGGAGTATTTCCGCAGAATGAGTGAAGATCCAAAGAGATGGAGTCAGCCGTTTGCAGCACTGCTCGGTGCATTTGATGCACAGATCGGTTTTGGTCTGCCGTCCATCGGTGGAAAAGATTCCATGTCCGGAACCTTTAACGATATTGACGTGCCGCCGACACTCGTTTCTTTCGCAGTCGATGTGGCAAGAGAAAAAGACGTGATCACACCGGAACTGAAAGAAGCAGGAGATAAGCTGGTACTCTTTACGATCGAAAAGAACGCATACGATCTGCCGGTATACGAGCAGGTAATGAAGCTATACGATAAGATCCATGAACTGATCGGCAAGGGAGCAATCCGTAGTGCCTATGCACTTGACGGAAAAGGTCTGGCAGCAGCAGTCAGCAAGATGGCATTCGGTAACAAACTGGGTGTGACAATTGCCGATGATGTCACTGCTGAAACCTTATTTGCACCGGGATTTGGTAATATCGTAGCAGAAGTAAAAGAAGAGTTTCTTCCTATTATAAAAGAAGCATCCGCAGTCGTTGTCGGAGAAGTCAACGATGCACAGAAATTCGTATACAAAGACATGGCTCTTTCCATGGATGAGGCACTTGATGCATGGCAGGGAACACTCGAGCGTGTATTCCCAACCCGCGCAACCGAGGATAAAGAAAAAGTACAGATACGATACAAAGAACATCTATGTATGCAGAAACAAAGTCGCAAAGCCGACCGTATTCATTCCGGTATTCCCTGGAACAAACTGTGAGTACGACAGTGCGAAAGCGTTTGAGCGTGCAGGTGCCAATACAATTGTAAAAGTATTCAAGAATCTGAGTGCAGCAGACATCCGTGATTCTGTCGATGAATTTGTCAAGGCAATCGATCAGTCACAGATCATCATGTTCCCGGGCGGCTTTTCCGCAGGAGATGAACCGGAAGGATCTGCAAAGTTCTTTGCAACGGCATTCCGGAATGCAAAGATGACCGAGGCAGTAAGCAGACTGCTGTCAGAACGTGACGGACTGGCACTGGGTATCTGCAACGGATTCCAGGCACTGATCAAACTGGGACTTGTTCCTTACGGACAGATTCAGGCGCAGAGTGCAGATTCGCCGACACTGACCTACAACACCATCAACCGCCACATCAGCAAGATGGTATATACCAGGGTTGTGACAAACAAATCCCCATGGCTGCAGCAGGCAAAGCTTGGTGCAACATACTGCAACCCGGCATCCCATGGAGAGGGACGTTTCGTAGCTCCGAAGGAATGGCTGGACAAGCTTTTTGCAAACGGACAGGTTGCCACCCAGTATGTCAATGAAGCCGGCGAGCCAACCATGGATGAAGAGTGGAATGTCAATGGTTCGTACATGGCAATCGAGGGTATCACTAGTCCGGATGGACGTGTACTCGGAAAGATGGCACACAGCGAGCGCCGCGGTGAGGCCGTTGCCATGAACATCTACGGAGAGCAGGATATGAAGATCTTCGAATCCGGAGTTGCTTACTTTAAATAGAATTGTTTATCTTCACGCGTAGTTTCACTCGAACTACGCGTGAAATAGTTTTAATAATAGAAAAAAGTGAAAAAACTCTTAAATGCTTAAGAAAATATTAAAGAATTTTTTCAATAAAATGTAATTTTGGTGTTGCAAAGATACAATACTTGGTGTATGATTGTCACGTAGAGTAGTTAAAAGAGTACTATAAATAGTACGACAAGTGATGAACTACTATCGAGGCTATGGAAACTGGAACTTGTTCCAGACAGACCTTACAATTACAGATACATATTAGAAATATAAGTCATCGGAACCTCAGCTTGCTGATCTTGATGCTGGACAATCAACGTTGATATCACACTCTACGCCGACGTCTGATGTGCGAAAGTTTCTGGTCATTTATGATTTGTGTGTCTGCAGATGAAACTGACGATGGACTTAACAGTAAGACCGAGGAAGGTCAGTGGAGGCAATTAGCGAGAACATTGGATTGGAAAAATCGTCCGCAGCGGTTTGGAAGAGAAGATGAAGGAACTTAAACGTGCAGGGTTAAACGAGTAGAAGAGATGGAAGTTAGTCAAAAAGAAAGAGAGGAAAAAACATGAAATCAAGCAAAAAAGTGTTAGCTTTTGCTCTCGCTGCAGCTATGGTTGTAACAGCAGTTCCTGCTACAAACGCACAGGCAGCTTCTACAGCAAAGCTTAGCGCAACAAAAGCCACAGTTTATTCTGAGGGCTACAAGACAGTTACAGTTAAAACTCCAAAGTCTTGGAAGTCAGTTAAAGTAACTGCAACAAGCAGCAAGAAGTCTGTTGCAACTGTTAAGAAGACAGCAGCAAAGAAGATTAAGGTTACAGGTGTTAAGCCAGGTACCGCTAAAGTTACGGTTAAGGTAACTTACAAGACTTCTACAAAGAAGAGTGCTAAAACAAAGACAAA
>OGNY01001891.1_pt1 | contig 12001 bp, 6 predicted proteins | sample 1573551 | NCBI WGS metagenome assembly OGNY01 (sample SAMEA2581885, study PRJEB24529) | metagenome | biome: Human gut stool | place: China | collected 2011
TTCCTCTTTTGCTTCGGTCAGGCCAAAACTCTCGGCGGTCGGCAGCTTTACCACAGGTTGTGCGACAAGGTTTGGAGTCGTATGTTCCTCCGCCTTTTTCTGAACAAAATTGGTGGCCTTGATTTTACCGTCCAGATTATATCCGCCGCCCGGATGCTTGATATTGATGTAAGCCAGCAAATAAGTGATGAAGTTATATTTCTTGTGCAGGTCGGTATCCTCGAAACAGGACACCTGCAACAGGAACTCATAAAATCGGACGAAATGGCGCATCATGGACACGATCTCGTGCTGTTTGATAAGTTCGTATTGCTCGATTCTATTTTTTGCCCGTTTGAAGTAAAAAGTCAGCTTCTGCTTATCCTTGGAGGAGATATTCCCCTTGTAGAGCAGTTCGTTGGCTTTTTCAATATCATCAGGGTCAAGAACAGTATACGCATCGATCTGTGCCTCCAAATCGTAGATCGCCGTCGGCGTTACGGAGGTGGAAAGCAAGGTGGTCGTATAATACGGTGCAAACGCTGCCTTGATGTCCTCATATGTATTCACAAAGTCCAGCACAAAGGTCTTCTTCTCGAACGGCGGGCAGATTCGGTTCAGGCGTGAAAGCGTCTGAACGGCAGATACGCCCTTCAGCTTTTTGAGAACATACATAGCGCAGAGTTTCGGCTGGTCAAACCCGGTCTGATACTTATTCGCAACCAGAAGTACTTGATATTCGTCCTTATCAAATTCTTTTGTCAGACGATCCTCCGGGAAGCCGTTCATAGAAGCCTCTGAGTATTCTGTGTCATCGTCCGGCAGTTTCACCTTGCCGGAGAAAGCGACTAATGCCTTGATATCGGTGTAGCCTTTTTTCTGAGTGTAATTCTCAAACGCCTGACGGTATTTGACCGCCCCCTGCCGGGAGGCAGTGATGACCATTGCCTTCGCCATGCCACCGAGCTCTGGCATAACGGTCGTGCGGAAATGCTCCACGATGACCTCCACACGCTGTGCAATATTCGTTTCGTGCAGCTCCACAAAACGGGCAATCTGCCTTTTGGCATCAGCAGTCTTGCAACGGGGATCTTCTTCGATTTCCTTGTTCAGCTGATAGAAGGTATCGTAAGTGGTGTAGTTCTGAAGCACGTCCAGAATAAATCCTTCCTCGATGGCCTGCTTCATAGAGTAGATGTGAAATGCCTCTCGCTGCCCTTTGGTGTTCAGCCGACCGAACAGCTGAATCGTTGTGGGTTTGGGCGTGGCGGTGAACGCAAACATGGAGACGTTGGCTTGTTTGCCATTGCGGCGGATCTCGTCCGTGATCATGTCTTCCACATCGCCGCTCTCCTGCTCACCGGAGCCCAGCGACATGGTGACTGCCGCCATATCCTTACCGGCTGTGGAAGAATGCGCCTCGTCGATGATAACGGCGAATCGCTTGCCGTTCAGCCCTGCAACACTGTCCACGATGTACGGGAATTTCTGAATCGTGGTCGCAATGATCTTTGTGTTGCCGTTCAGGGCAATTGCAAGGTCAGCGGAATTACATTTATCGTCCATCACTCGGATAAGCCCGGCTTTGTGCTCCATACCCATAATGGCTTTCTGAAGCTGCCGATCAACGACAACACGATCAGTGACGATGACGACATTATCAAAGATGATCTTATTATCCGCATCGTGCAGCGAAGTGAGGCGGTGCGCCAGCCATGCGATGGAGTTTGTTTTGCCGGAACCTGCGCTGTGCTGAATCAGATAATTCTGCGTAGAGCCATTTTCACGCACGTCGGCCAGCAGTTTACGGATCACATCCAGCTGATGGTATCGTGGAAAGATGATGTTTTCAGACTTCTTCGTTTTCCCAGTCAGCTCATCCTTGCTTTCCTTGATTTCGATAAAGATGAACTTGCTGATGAGGTCGAGGACAGTGTCCTTTTTCAGAATGTCCTCCCACATATAGGAGACACTGTACTTGTCTTTGAAGGTGGGGTTACCCGCACCGGCATTGACACCTTCGCCGTTGCCCATGTTGAAGGGCAGGAAAAAGGTTGAGTTCCCGGCAAGATTGGTGGTCATATAGACCTGCTCCAGATCCATCGCAAAGTTCACAAGGCACCCGGCCTTGAAGCGGAACAGTCTGGTGTTCGGATCACGGTCAACCCGGTACTGATAAATGGCATCCTGATATGACTGACCGGCGGCATTGCATTTCAGCTCAAATGACATGATGGCAATGCCATTCAGGAAAATGACCAGATCAATCCGCTCATCATTGCTTGCCCAGACCTCCTCCATAACGGAGAAAATATTCTTCTCGTACCTTGCCAGCAGTTCCCGGTTAAAGGTTGTAGCTGGTTTGGTATACATGAGTTCCAGCTTCATGTTGGAGATCTCGATGCCATGCTTCAGCACGTCCAGCAGGCTGCCGCGTGCTTTTGTGACCTCGGCATTGATGAAGCTGACGAGGGTATCCTCCAGATCGGCTTTGTAGATTTTGCGGAGCGCCGCCATCTCATCCGACTGGGTATCGTTCAGAAACTGAAACAGCAACTCCCGATCCATGGCAAAAAGGCGGTCATAGCTTGTCGCTTTGCGGACGATGTAACCGTTGTCCTGCGAGAGCCTGTCCATGATGAAATGCTGATATTCTTTTTCGGAGAGAATATTATTCATGATCTGGCTCCTTTCCTCGTAATGTGTAGTGCCTGCCGTAGTCTTCGCTAAACACAACAGCAATCAATCGTGCGCCTTTTTGTACATAAACTTCGCACCAGGTGTCTGCGCAATGACTACCAAGCCACCTTTCCTGAATGCTGTAAATTACCGAGCTGGTTTTATCTACCCAATATGCAACGGCATCATTGACTTCATCTGTAAAATGGGTAGGAACATCTGCTCTGGCACTAAATCCCTCAACAGCAACTTGTAATAAAAACAGCTCATCTCTATCTTTTAATGCATTTAAGAAATCGGCTCCCTTTACCACCATGCACGGAGTGTCTTTATGATAAGAGTATTCCACTTTCATGATAAAGGCACCTCCTTCTTTCCGGTTACATACTCAAAAATGAGCGATTTCTTGTAGGTGGCAAGGACTTCCAACTGTTGCTTCTTGGTGGATATCACTTCTTCTACAGCATTGCACTGTCTATCAAGATAATCGCAAATTGCCTCTTGCTCCTGCCTTGTTTTCGGAATTGCAATCCAAATGTCACGAACTTTATCCCAGCTACGAAAATCACTTGTATTTCCGCGAACACCGTTGGATATCAGCTTATAAACACCCTGAAACGCAAGATGCTGCATATAATAAACGATAAACCGCTTATCTTCCGTGCTGTCACAAACATGAACAACACGAGTGATTTTACCATCAAACTCAGACAAAGCAATTGCGCCATGCCATGTATCCATTCCATGAATAGCAATGTCACCTGCACGAATGCCCTGCATCGCATTGTCATCACTGACCATGATTCCAGTTAGGTCATCCGCACGGATCTGCACTTTTCCTTTGTTAGAGCAAATCAGTGCTGTATCTTCTGAAACAAACGAACGAGATAATTTCGTGCAAATATATCCTATTTTGGTCAGCCGCCACGAAGCATTCATCGGAGCCATATAAAACACTCCGCTGTCCTTCATCTCCGCATCCAGGTTCAACCCCTTGGTAACGGTTTCGGTGATGATAGATCGCTTGTACTGCTCCAGCGTGTCGATCTGGGCCTGAATATCGGCGGTCAGCGCATCGATCTCGGCACATTTAGCATCAAGAAAATCGGCAATGCGCTGTTGCTCAGGAAGCGGCGGCGTTGGTATGGTAATTTTCTTCATCTCCTGCCAGCCCGTAGTCCAGAGATCGTCAACTATACCGTGGCCAAACTTATAAAACTCATCTCCGAATTGGACTGTGTGGAACAGCCAATCATAATACCCTGGATTCATTTCGTTCAGCGGTGCCAAGATAGTGTTGATAAGCGATACGGAACCATCATAATCGGAAATTCCGCACGAGCCTCGTCTATCAGAACGACTGTTGATAGCAAAGTCACCTTTTTTAACGAGTTTGCGATCATCATGGACATTTGTTTTAGCCGCTGTATCCAATTGAGGGACGATTCCTTTATTGGTAACGGACAGCGGCGGATAGTCGGTATCACTGACCTTCGTGTTTCTAAGCCTATAAACCTGTCCGATTTTGGACAGACCCCATTCTGTCGGGATTATTCCAATCCACTCAAAGCCGCTATCTTTAGTTGCTCTCATCGTCTGACACCTCCAATCCCGTTTTATTTTTGCGCTTGCGGATCATTATTGCAATAACTGTGGCGATACCCACAACAACGACAACTCCACTCATAATACACAGAACCAGCACCCAATTATCCGTCAGCCATTTTACCGTTGCAATGATTCCGTAGGTAACTGCCCACAGGACGACAAACAGAATCAGGCGAATGAGCCAATGAAAGAAAGAGCCGCTGGTGCTGCCGTCAATCATCCCGCCGCTGTACATATCGCCTACACAACGGTACGCAACAGTGTATGCAACGGCACCGATTACAGCCAAAATCAGATACTCCCAGTACCATTCTATAGGGAGTCCCAAAGGGTCGGTCAGTATTTCGAATATGAACTTAAACACCCTCGCGGCCCTCCTTTACTCGAACAGCTTCGCCACACGCTCAGTCACGGAAAGTTCCAGTTCCTTAAATCTGATCTCAAGTTCCTCGCTCGGCGTAGATGGCTGATATTTATAGAAATACCGTGTGAACGGGATTTCTGCACCGGTCTTGATGACAGGCTTTTTCTTTCCGAGATCTTCTTCAAAGAAAGCGGCGGCATCCGGGATGTGCGGCAGAACCTCTCTTGCCATATAATCCTCGATGCTTTCTTCCCATTTCACCAGTTCGATGTCCTTGGTTTCCTTGTCATAAATGATGTTGCCCTTGCGGTCGCGCTGGATCTCGGCACCCTTGTCCATAACGGACAGACCGTCCGCAATCTTCTCCAACAACTTCTTATCTATTGTAGCCTTGCTTAATACTTCGGTAAGATGCGGCATAAAGGCGTCCGGCGACATCCACACAGTATCGCTGATGGCGTGGTTCAAGTCCGCAAGAATCGCATCGTAGATCGGCTTGCCGACAAAAAACTTATTCAACTGTTTCTGGGCTTTACCGTCCCGCTCTTCCATCAATTCCAAGTCTGCAAATTTTACTTCGTTGTAAAGGCTGTCAAGTGCGCCTTTGCCCACCATCGCCTGAATCCGCTCCTCCGTAATGGCGTAGCTGCGCTGGAGGGGCTGCATCACCGTATATTCCCGGTAAATAAACTCCTCGTTCCGATAGATTTTGCAATATTCGTTCTCTGCGAAATCCGCATACAGCTTGGTAACGGCACTGCGATCTTCGGGAGATATCTCGTTTTTCTTATCGCCCAGGGCTTTACGCAGCTTTTTGAAAAAAGTAGAAGCGTCGATCAGCTGAATTTTGCCTTTGCGCTCCGGACGCTTATTCTTGGAGAGAACCCAAATGTATGTGGCGATGCCGGTGTTATAAAAGAGATCAGTGGGCAACGCAATGATCGCTTCGATCAGATCACTTTCCAACATCCAGCGGCGAATCTGACTCTCGCCGGAAGCCGTTCCGCCAGAAAAGAGCGGGCTGCCGTTTTCGATGATCGCAGCACGACCGAAGTTGTCGTCCATCTTGTCGATGGCAGACTGAAGGAACAACATCTGCATATCGCCGGAACCAGGCAGGCCTGCGCCCCAGCGACCGTCAAAGCCTTTCTGATATTCTGCGTTGACGGCATCCTCAACGCCTTCGGCAGCGTCCTTGCCGCCCCAGGCGGTGCCAAACGGCGGATTTTCCAGCACGAAGCGCATCTTCGTGCCCTTAAAACGGTCGGCTTTCATGGTGTCCTGATAGCAGATATTTTCGGCATTCTGTCCCTTGATGAGCATTTCGGCAAGGCACATAGCGTAAGATTCCGGGTTGATCTCCTGACCAAACAGGCGCACATCCGCAGAAGGATTATAACGCTTGATGAAATTATAGCCGGTGGAGAGCATACCGCCCGTTCCGCAGGCCTGATCCAATATGGTGATGACCTTGCCATCATCAAAGATATCATCGCAGCCTTCGGCAAGCAGAATATTGACCATCAGCTTGATAATGTCGCGCCCAGTGTAGTGGTCGCCGGCTTCGGCATTTTCAGAGAACTTACGGATCAGTTCCTCGAAAATATATCCCATCTTCACATTGTCGATGGTACGAGGATCAAGGTCAAGTTCGGAGAACGCTTTGATGACAGAGAGCAGTCGGTTATTCTTGTCCATCTTGTCGATTTCTTCGCCAAAGTTCAGACCGCGCTCCTTGGACATCAAGATTTCCAACACATTTGCGGAAAATCCCTGCAGATAGCTCTTAAAATTGGCGGCAATATGGTCTGCGTCATTTACAAGCTCTGCAAGGTCAAATTCACTGGTGTTATAAAACTGGAAGCCGGCAATGCGATACATCGCCTTTGCCGGGAAATTCGGGTTTGCTTTGAACTGCTCAACGACTTTCTGCTTGGTGGGCGCAAGAGCGCACTCAAAGCGGCGGATGATCGTCATCGGAATGATGACATCCTTGTACTTGTCGCTGCGGTACGGTCCACGCAGTTTGTTTGCGATGGACCAGATAAAGTTTACTTCGGCGGAAACATCGACAGGTGAATCGTCCCACATTGCATCTATCATCTGCTTATTAGCCATTTACTTTTCCTCATTTCTCTATTTATGTAGCTATTATCAGCTGGAAATCATTCATCCTCCTGAAGCAAGAAAAGTGCGTTGTTATTTATCTGGTACAATCTCCATGATATCTTCGATACCGCAATCCAACGCAGTGCATATCTTTAAGAGAATCTCTGTAGTGACATGCCCGTTTCTTCCCATCTTAGTAACGGATGCAGGGCTGATACCCGCCTTTTTGCATAGATCCTTCTTCTTCATATCCTTGTCGATAAGTAGCTTCCAGAGTTTTTTATGGCCATAAAGTATCTCTCCTATACTTATTAAACGATGCTCTGCCGTTGGCAGCGCATTTGGTCTATCACAGCTATACTGCCAAGGCCTATTCCAACGACTGTTAATGCTATTTTATGGTAGCATATTTGAGCAGAAAAGGCAAGAAAATGATAAATTCGCATGATCTTTTACCTGATTTTAAAGTTCAAGGGCACTCAGTAATGCTACCGAGTACCCTTGACACAGAAATAATATATTTACCTTTAGTTTGATTTAAAATGCACTTTTTCCTTTGCTTTCACTATTTGAATTTGCTTGTCCTGTTGAAGTTGTAGTATGACGCACTCATTCTTGAGAACTATGTCGTCGTTCCCATCTCGTAGAGTAGGTAATCTCAACAGCATAAGCACTCGGTTTAACTCTGCTGCGTCTATAACCCAGCACCAATTTTTGCGGTTACTTTTATCCGGAATCGGTATGCTTCGAAATGACAAATACTGCCCGGTTTTCTCTTTGTTATACATAACGGGGAGAGAAGTATCTTCTTGTCTAATCAAATTAATTGTTTGGAACGGCTGTCTTCCACGATACTCCAAGTATAACTTGTACAAATAAAAAACATAATCATGTGTCAGTCGACATACACGCTTCAAATCAAAGGACACCGTGTCCGAGGTTTTATCAAAATCTTTAAAAGAAAGTAACCGTGGAGAATGTTCTTTTGAGAGTACAATTTCAAACGCATCTTCTGCCTGTATTCGCAATGTTTTAGTAGCCAAGAAAAATTGCTGTACCTTGGAGTAGTACTCTACCATATAATCCGGCATTAGCATAAGTTGCTCCTGACCAATGGAATTTGAAAGGGAAATCTTACATTCTCCGGTCGAATTGAATGAACACAAATTCAAAATTTCATTCGCTATGTATTCACGCTTTTGATACTCAACTTGAAGTACTTCACATCCAGCATCAAGCTTCTTTCTAAAACTATAAATTGATGCACTCCTCAAGTCATTAGTCCATTTTTCAAAATCGGTCTGAGGCCGAACTTTTGCAGGTAGTAACTCTGCTAATGCATTTTTAGGCGTACGCGTTATACTCCTGGCCATGTCACAATCTTGTCCGATTAGGATAAACCATTCATCTTTACTGTTAGTAAAAATATCGCCGGCCGTCACAGGCAAGAAGTAATCATTGACGGTATAATCAAACGCCTCTAATGTGTTTAACTGCTGGAGATCTGCATCAGGCAAATCCTCATCATCTTCTAAACTATTAATAACCCTCGATAGCCGAATCATTCTTTTTATTGTATCGGCGTCTTTCCGGGGAGCGGTTGATAATAGTCTGATCCAATCATTGATAATTTCATATTCTGACGCTCCCTCAGTCCGCGCTTTCTGCGCAAGGAAAAATGCAATTCCTTTATTTCTAATAGCTTTATCAAAGGCATCGCCCAAACTTAATAGCGTTTCAGATTTTAGTTCGGAGATAAAATAATTGTACGCACTTTTCGCAATACAAGATTTTAACTGTTCAGGATGCTCTTTAGACACATATTCAAAATACAAAGCATCTGTGATCTCTTCATACATTTCTTTGGATGAGAAAATGCTGCCGATAATATTTCGGCGCATGCCAGTATTTCTATCCAAGATCACCTGAATAATTTCTTTTGCTCTATTAGAGCCAGATAAATAGTTATCTACAATACATACAACGGCATGCTCCGGAGCAGCCTGTCCAATATCGTCAGAGAATAAGCTCTGTGTATCAGCAGAAAAATCCGTATAAATGCGAAGAGACTGGGCTCTATTTTCGCTCAAAATATAGTTATTGTAAAGATCATCAAAATAAGCAGGGTGATTAACTCCAATTCCGTATTTAGCGCCAAGCTCATATATTTTCTGAACAGTCTCGCCCTCAAAACGAGAATACTGTTCTTCAAGTAGTACTTTCAATTCGGGATTTACTCTTTCAACCAGCCCAAACGCACAACTAATGTCCCCGTAGGGAATGCTATCATCCCACACTCCAATTTTATCAAAGCATTCGTCAAATAAAGAAAGAAATTTTGACAGAACCTCATGTAGTGGCTGTGAAATAGATTCAATCTCTGCAAGATACCGACAACGGTCATCGACCGCCATTCGGGTAATATCATACAGAGCTCGCTCTTTTTTGTATTCGCCCTGCTTGAAATCGTCTTCGATGATTACAATGCGATTGCACTCAATAGCCGAAAAAAGTTCTTTATAGCTCATTACAATTCCTCCGAGGTATTGGATACAAGCAAAAATTTATATCTGTTTCCGTATTCATTACGCTCGTCGAGCAATTCGATTTCGCCTCCAAAAGAGTTCAGTAATTTCCGAACAATATATAATCCCATACCGCGACCTTCAGACAACGGCTTACCAGACTGCAATGGCTCAAATAAGATATCTTCCATGCTCTTGGAGACGCCTGTGCCAGTGTCATACACTACAATACCATCAACACCATATTCCTCAATTGCAATGGTATCAGTTCCAGGATAAACGTAGGTGCTATCGCTTTGCGCCCGTTTACGGCGCACATCAATCCAATACAAAGAGTTATTGATCAAATTATAAAAGACATGCAGCAACACCCCTTTGGGAACGAACCATGTCAAATCTTTAGTGCTGCACACAATCTGTACTCTTTCTTTTTTTACCGTTGATAAAAGATTTTTTCGGATATTCGAAATTACACTTTCGATACATTCATGGATGAATTCATCATATGTGCCCTTCTTGATAAAAGTAGTTTCAAGGAACGAATAGAGACTTCCGATTTGATCCAATTTCCCTGAAATGTTCCCGTAGCTGTTTTTGATAGGAATAACATGTTGATTATAGACCCGTACGCCGCTACTTTGAACAAAGTAGTCTTTTAAGAAATCGAAATGTCCACTTGCATCCGGAACAATACCTGTTTTACTTAATGAGTGCAATTCATGTGTAATTGTTTCTGTAATGAGGCCATTAGCCATAAGTTTATAGTTGTTGTAAGACTCTACTTCGATAGCTTTTAACTGTGCATCGGCCTCAGAAAGCAACACGGCTGTAGACTCTTGAACAGAAGAATCCTCTTTGATATCAGCATCAAGTTTTCTAACTGTATCTGTAAGAAATGCGTAACTTTGTTGGGGAAGGGCAACTTGATCCGTCCCACTTATCTGCGTTCCGCACCTCAAATGTTCAGAAACATCAGCAAGTGCTTTTTGCATACGCTTATTACGCCGCATCATCTCACGAAGCGCTGCATCGTTTTTCTTAACACGTTTAGAGAGATTCTCTTCTAACAGGCCTTCCTCTGCAAGAAGTGTTTTTACCAGATCGTTTGCCTTTCGATTAAGGTCGTAAAAAAGATAGTTAAATACAACATTGATAAGAAGCTTGAATGCTTCGGATGTTTCATTTGCACTAATGTCTAAGCGTGAACTAATCTCTTGAATATGGTTTTGTCCTGCATCAGCCAAGGAAACATATCCAACAGTATTACCGAGATCAAATCGATACCACTGTTGCCCTTTTGTCCTGAATTGTTGAAGTTTAATCCAGTCACTTTCCTTATTTCCTAAAAAACCAATACGAAATATATCTCGATATAGTTTGATTCCATTATAATCTTCCAGAAAGTATTTTAGCTCTTTCAAAGAATATCGTTTACTTGTCTCGCCTAAATCATAGGCAGCATCGATAATAATCTTATCACCGATTGCTGCTCCCTGTTTAAAACTATAAATTGAGCCAGTGATTGGTGCTATTTTCAGAAGTTCCTCAATTGCAGAAAGTGCTTTTTCTTCGATAAAAGAATCAAAGATTAATTTCTTGTCTTCGTCTTCCGCAACAGCATAGAAATCACAGAGAATATTGTAAAACAAAGAAACCAATTCATCTTTTGTCGCAGTAGCTTTAAGCGTATTTTCAATTCTTGTGGAATTGCGTTCCAGTATGTCACGGTAAAAGCTATGTGGTTTTTTTAAGCGCTTAAATGCTTCCGCTTTTACTAATGCCCGATGGACGCGTTCAATAAACCATGGTTTTATGTTCAAACCATAGTTTAACATTCCGTCTTCTGTTGGCTCAAATCGGAAATTGTGAATAGATTCCGCTAAGGCAAGAGTATCATATGGGAACGTGATGTCAACTTCGTGTTCATCGAAATAGAATTTAATCTGCGGTATGAATGGTGTGTCCCGCGCATCTGCAAAAGGTGTAATCAGAAAATTGAGCGCTGACTTAAGTTCTCGATTAACCTGAACTTGGAATGCAGTAGTATCCAACGACACCTGCCTGAACTGCGTGGCGTTATCAATATAGTCCTCTAAATTTGTGTTAAAAATAAATAAGCGAGTATGGTGCAAAGTATTAGGACCATCACAACTTGGTATATCCACTACGCCATTGATCACTGCATTCCAATCAATAAAAACATACGATGTATGATTTTCTTTATCCGAAGAAGTTTCTACAAGTAGCGCTGTTCCAAGTCTCTGAGCTGCCAGTCGGCCAATGCCTTTTTCGCCAAGAGTGCTTTTCTCGTTGGATTTGATATCTGTGGCGATTTTCAAAAAGCCGCCATCAATTGTGGCATCAGTCATACCACACCCATCGTCTTCAACAACAAGAATCGGTGAAGCAAGGTACTTATTTGGAACGGAGTCACTGACGCAATCCGGGATAAGTTCATTAGATGGCATACTATTATACAGGCGTAGATTTATATGACTTGCTTTTGCGTCAATTGAATTTTTGATTAATTCAATTATAGCAACTTCAGGCGAGGTTATTAAATCTCTACCCAAATGTTTTATAACGCGTGGATCAATCACAATTTTTCTCATGGATTATCCTCCCGAATATCATTCAAGGTCTCCCTTAATGTTTTTGCAATTGCTGCTGCCATTAAGTATGGAACACCGTTGCCTATCATCTTGAACTTTTTTGACAATGGAAGTGTTGGTAATAC